>Ga0207897_100252_pt1 | contig 20960 bp, 4 predicted proteins | sample LinPmetageLP42_FD_184054 | JGI IMG/M metagenome (GOLD analysis project Ga0207897, IMG submission 184054) | Marine viral communities from the Pacific Ocean - LP-42 (SPAdes) | ecosystem: Environmental > Aquatic > Marine > Oceanic | place: Pacific Ocean | collected 2010-08-27
CGGATCAGACCTATACAGGTGTGGATACCGACGGTGACGGTCTTGATGACGGTTACGAAGGTTCTGATGTAAACGATGGCTTCGATGTCAACGACGAGATCGATGACCCTGCGAACGACTTGCCCGATACCGATGGTACCGAGGACGTGAACTACCGTGACCTTGACGATGACGGTGACGGAGTTGATACTCCCGATGAGGACGTCGACATGGACGGTGACCCTACCAACGATGACAGTGACTCAGATGGTACTCCCGATTATCTGGATCCCGATAGAGGAAACCCTGATGAACTTGATGTTGTGGATGATATAGTTTCCACACCAGTTGACACACCTATCGAAGTGGATATATTGGATAATGATTTTGGTATTCCGACCGATGGTACTTTAACGGTAACCGATCCTTCAAATGGAACGGTGGACATCAACGACGGAGGAACGCCTAATGATATTACGGATGACACCATAACCTATACACCAAATGATGGTTTTGTGGGTGAAGATGTAATAGAATACACGGTGTGCGATTCAGAAGGCAATTGTGATACTGCAACGGTGACGATAACAGTAGGTGAACCAGAAGAACTTGATGTTGTCGACGATATAGTTTCCACACCAGTTGACACACCTATCGAAGTTGATATATTGGATAATGATTTCGGTATTCCGACCGATGGTACTTTAACGGTGACCGATCCTTCAAATGGAACGGTAGACATCAACGACGGAGGAACGCCTGATGATATTACTGATGATACCATAACCTACACACCAAATGATGGTTTTGAGGGTGAAGAGGTAATAGAGTACACGGTGTGCGATGCAGATGGTAATTGTGATACTGCAACGGTGACGATCACAGTGGGTGAATTAGAAGAACTTGATGTTGTCGACGATTCGGTTTCAACACCAGTTGACACACCTATTGAAGTGGATATATTGGATAATGATTTCGGTATTCCGACAGATGGTACTTTAACGGTGACCGATCCTTCCAATGGAACGGTAGACATCAACGACGGAGGAACGCCTGATGATATTACTGATGATACCATAACCTACACACCAAATGATGGTTTTGAAGGTGTAGATTCTTTTGAATATACTATATGCGATGCAACGGGAAACTGTGATACAGCAACAGTAGATATAAGTATTATCAATGATAATCCTACTGACCCAAATGATAATTCAATTGAAGTAAATCAGCTTGTGACCCCAAATGGAGATGGTAGAAATGAATTCCTATTCATCAGAGGTGTTGATAAAATACAAAGTAGTACTTTAAGAATTTTCAATAGGTGGGGAGTAGCAGTTTATGAGGGCGAGAATTATAACAATCAAAATAATGTATTTGATGGAAGATCAAGAGGGCGATCTACTTTGAGTGTTGAAGAATATCTTCCATCCGGAATTTATTTCTATATTTTTGATTATACTACCTTTGAAGGTGAAAGTAAAGTGGATAGTGAATATCTGTACATTAGTAGATAATAGATAATAAAATATGAATATTAAGAATAAGGTTTTAATTCTATTTGGAGGTTTACTACTTGCTTGTGGTACTTCTTTCGCCCAGCAAGATGCACAATATACTCAGTACATGTTCAATACTATGAGTGTCAACCCTGCTTATGCTGGTAGTAGAGGACAGTTAAGTATAACGGGTTTATACCGATCACAATGGGTAGGTTTAGAAGGGGCGCCCAAAACACAAACATTAAACATTCAATCACCTATTAGAAATAGTAAACTTGGTTATGGTGTTTCAATTGTAAATGATGAAATTGGGGATGGTGTTGTTCAAGAAACATATTTTGATGCGGTAATATCATATACCATAGACGTTTCTGCAGAAGGAAAACTTTCTTTTGGACTTAAAGCTGGCGGTAACTTATTGAATCTTGATTTTAATAAGTTGCGTAATTTTGATTCAGAGCCGGTTAATTCAGATAATATAGAAAACAAATTCTCACCGAACGTTGGTGTTGGTCTGTATTATCACTCTAATGAATTTTATGCAGGACTTTCTGCTCCAAATTTGTTTCAAACTGAACATTTTGATAATTCGCAACAAGACGCAAATACCGTAAGATTTTTATCAAAAGAAAGAATTAATTTTTATTTGATTACTGGTTATGTATTTGATCTTAATGGGAATTTAAAATTTAAACCGGCATTGCTTACCAAAGTTGTCGGTGGTGCGCCTTTACAGGTTGATCTTTCTGCCAATTTTATGTTCAATGAAAAATTTACTTTTGGTGCGGCATACCGGTGGGATGCTGCTGTAAGTGCAATGGCTGGTTTTCAAATATCTGACCAGTTGATGATAGGGCTTGCTTATGATAGGGAAACAACAGATTTGGGAGGTACACAATTTAACGACGGATCATTTGAAGTACTCTTAAGATATGAGTTGGTAAAATCTTTTCAAAGATTGGTATCACCACGTTTTTTCTAAAAGGCAAATTTATATATGAAGCATAAAGTAAAATTTTTAATAATCACCTTAATAGCTTTTTGCGGAATAGCTATTGGACAAGAACGACTAATTCAAAAAGGGAACGAAAAATTTGAGTCGTATTCATTTAGTCCTGCTATAGATATTTATAAAAAAGTCTTAGAAAAAGGATATGTCTCGGCGGACTTGCTTCGAAAATTAGGCAATTCATATTATTACAATGCAGACTATAAAGATGCTGCGGGCATTTATAAACAGTTAGTTTCTGATTATTCTAGTGATGTTACCGCTGAAGATTATTTTAAATACGCTCAAGCGTTAAAATCAATCGGGGAATATGATACCTCTAAATCTATAATGAATAAATTTATAGAGGAAACTAAAAAAGATGGTCGTGCTTCTGCCTTTACTGAGGATAGAGATTTTATGTCGGAAATTGAGGAGAATTCTGGTAGATATACTTTGGGATCCTTTGAATATAATTCTCCGTATTCAGAATTTGCTCCTTCTTTCTATAAAGAGGGTTTAATTTTTTCTTCCGATAGGGATACTGGTAATTTTGCAAGATATCGACATACTTGGAATGCAAAAGATTTTTTAGACCTATATGAAGTTAATGCAGATAGTTCTTCGATAGAGAATGTAAAAAAATTTGGAGAAAAAGTAAATACCCGTTACCATGAATCTACATCTGTCGTTACCAAAGATGGTAAAACAATGTATTTTACCCGAAATAATTCAGAAAAGAGAAAAACGGTTAAAGATGATAAAGGTATTGTACGTTTAAAAATTTTAAGAGCCCAAATGAATGAGGAAGGTATTTGGGGAGAAATTGAAGAGCTTCCATTCAATAGTGATTCATATTCTGTTGCGAATCCGGCATTAAGTCCTGATGAAAAAACGCTATACTTTGCTTCAGATATGCCAGGTACCTTAGGTGCTTCAGATTTGTTTATGGTTTCAATAAATCAGGATGGAACGTTTGGAACTCCTGAAAATTTAGGTCCCAATATAAATACTGAAGCTAGGGAGACATTCCCTTTCGTTACAAGTGAGGAAATATTATATTTCTCATCTGACGGTCACCCAGGGCTTGGTGGCTTGGATGTTTTTGCTACTAAAATAATAAGACAATATTTTAGCGGTAAAGTGTTAAATGTAGGAGAACCGGTAAATGGGCAAAGTGATGATTTTAGTTTTATTTTCAATGAAGAGTTAAAAACCGGTTATTTCGCATCTAATCGTGAAGATGGGTTAGGTTATGATGATATTTATAGTTTTACAGAAACGAAGCCATTGACTTTCGACTGTTTACAAAAAGTTACTGGTACCGTAAGAGATAAAATTTCTAATGAAGTTTTGGTTGGGGCTACGGTTAAAGTCATTGATGAAAATAATGTTGAACTTTTATCTACCATTACCGATTCCGATGGTAATTACAATCTAGATCTTGATTGCCATAAAGGGAATTTTGTTAGAGCCTTAATGGAAGGCTACATACCATTTGAAGAGTATATTGGAGAATCTGATGGAAAACCAAAAATTATTGATTTTTATTTAGAAAGAGATCGCATTACTGCTGGTTTTGGAGATGACTTGGCTAAGTTACTTCAGTTGAGCACTATTTATTTCGATTTTGATAAATATAATATTAGAAAAGATTCGGAAGTAGAAATAGAAAAGGTAATTGCAGCCATGAAAAAATACCCTAGTCTAAAATTAAAAGTAAATTCACACACCGACAGTAGAGGACCAGCTGCATACAATCTTTGGCTATCCCAAAAAAGGGCGGAGTCTACGGTTAATTATATGATTGGTAAAGGAATTTCATCAAGCAGACTAGTTAGTGAAGGTTTTGGCGAAACAAAATTGTTAAATGAGTGCGAAGATGGTGTTAAATGCTCTGCAGCTCAACATGACCGAAATAGAAGGTCTGAATTTATTATTTTGGAATAATGTATTCGACTTAATAAATAGAAAAGCAACTCAGTAATGTGTTGCTTTTTTGTTAATAAATATTTGTAAAAGAATAGTTTATATAATTAAGAATAAGATATTCTTTCTTTTTTTTTAAGATTACACTTCATCATTTAAGGTGTTCACTTGTTGTAAACCTTACTTCACAACAAATATTCGTTATAGATTGAACTCCTAATTATTTTTACGGTTGATATTATTAGTTGATAATTACTGCTATACAATATCCCATTAATTTATTTATGAGATTTAAGTATTTTTTTCATTTATTTTTTCTATTTATTGCCACAAGTTTATATTCACAAGAAACTTTTCGCGACAATTTTAGCAATGTATCTTATTCTAATAACAATGGTAGCTCTAACTTCTCAACCAATTGGATTGAAACTGGTGATACGGATAACGGACCTACTGATAGGTATATTAAAATAGACAATAATAGGTTGGAGCTATATTATTTGTGGTCCGAAAATATTAGAAGATCAGTTGATTTATCAGGAGCTTCTTCAGCTATTTTATCTTTCGATTGGCGTTCGATAAGTTTAGGAGGGAATAGGTCTCTAGATGTAGAAATTTCTAATAATGGAGGAGTAAGTTATACGAGTATAGGTACAATAACGGGTAATAATAATTCGGGAACTTTCAATCAAAATATTACTAGTTATATTTCCGCAACCACAACAGTGAGGTTTTCTAGAACCAATTCAAACTGGCGAGATGATGATTATGCGTTTATTGATAATTTTCAGATTTCTGCGGTTTATCCGGCACCTATACCCATATTGGAAGTTGATGATGTAACAGTTGATGAAGATTCGGGCAATGTAACTTTTACAGTAAGGCATACTGGAACAAACGCAACTACACCTTTCACTGTTAATTATGAAACTGTTAATGGTTCTGCAATAGATGGAGATGATTACACTTCAGTCGCAGGCGTTTTAAATTTTAATGGTACAACTGGTGATACGGAAACTGTCACTGTTTCTATTTTAAATGATGGGGCTATAGAAAATCCAGAAAATTTCACATTAGAGTTTATTTTGGCGTCAGATCCTCAGGTAGATATAAGCGATTTTGCTACAGCTACCATAATAGACGATGATGCATTGATAATGACGGATGGAGAGAATGCTATAACATGTAGTGATACTTTTTTTGACCCAGGAGGTCTTTCCAATTATAGCAATAATGAAGATGTTACTTATACCATATGCCCAGAAACTACTGACACGTATTTAAATGTCAATTTCACAAGTTTTGAAATTGTATCTGGTGATTTACTATATGTGTACGATGGAAACTCTACTGGAGCAACATTAATAGGTCAATATGATAGTTCCAACATACCAACTTCAATAAACTCTTCTGCTGCATCAGGTTGCCTAACATTTAGGTTTGTTTCAAATGGAAGTAATACAGGAGCTGGTTGGGAAGCGGAAATTAACTGTTTTCCAGATGGGCCGATAATAATAATTGATGATATTTCTTTTGATGAAGATGTGGGTAATGCCGTTTTTACCGTAAGATCTACTAGAGCGGCACATGGTAGAAATGTATTATTATTTGGATTTATTGAAGCTCCCTTTACAGTAGATTTTCAAACGGTGGATGGTTTAGCTATTGCTGGTAGCGATTATACCTCAACCTCAGGTACCTTAACATTTACGGGAGAACTTAATAATATACAGACCATTTCGGTCCCCATTTCAAATGATGGTGTCCCAGAATTTGCTGAAGATTTTGATATTGAATTTACTGGAGCAAATGCCCAATATGCGTCTATAAATTATAATGATACAGGAAAAGGGACGATTAACTCACAGATTTTAGCAAATGATCCTTTAACCTTGTTTCAAGAATTTGATGGATATTATGACTATTCAACTACAGGAGGTACTTTGCGAACAAGTCCGAATGGAGCAAATCCATGTGCGATTACATCATCTTCATCCAGTAGTTTGGTTTCACCAATACCCAATTCAGCAACGGTAGAAAAAGCCTATTTATATTGGGCACATTCAAATACAACAAGGGATGATAATGTTACATTTGAGGGGCAAAATGTCTCGGCTAATTTTTTATATCAGACGTCTCTGACCAATAGAAATTTTTATGGTTATGTTAGTGATGTAACTTCTATCGTAACGGCAATTCCAAACCTATCAACAAATGTATTTGATTTTAGTGATTTAGATATTGATAATACGGGAAGTTATTGTAGTACGGCTACGGTTCTAGGAGGATGGAGTTTAATTGTCTTTTATGAAGACCGATCATTACCGGCAGTTAATATTAATTTATATCAAGGTTTTGACGGTTTAAGTAATGATGGAAATTCATTTACATTAGATTCTTTTTATGCTATTGCGGGAGAAGGAGCGAAATCGACATTTCTTTCATGGGAAGGTGATCCTGATTTAGCCTCGGGAGGAGCCAATCCAGAAAGGTTGTCAATTACCAACCAGGCAAATGTCACTACAAATTTAACTGGTGATGGTGGACAAACGGGTACTAATGCATATAATTCAACTATATATGATAATACAGTTTCCCCTGTTTATAATAGTAGTAACAGTTATGGTGTAGATTTAGATACCTATGATATTTCCTCATACATTTCTCCAGGAGATAGTGAAGTAACAGCAAATGTAAATGTAGGTCAAGATTTTGTTATTTCAGCAGCTGTTGTTATTAAGGTACCTTCTAACTTAATTGCAGGTAGGGTTTTTGAAGATGTAAATTATCCTGGTGGTATAGGTAGAAATCAAACTGATTCTGGAGGTATAGGAGTTTCTGGTGCAATTGTAGAGCTTTTTGATTCATCGGGTAATTTTGTGCAAAGAAAAACTACGAATATTACAGGAAATTATTCATTTGGAGGTATGGCAGATGGTGATTTTAATGTTAAGGTGGTAAATTCTACCGTACGCTCAAATAGGCCAAATGGCTTAAATTGTTCTGTATGTTATCCTGTTCAAACTTTCAGGGCGTATGGAGATACTGATGGTAATGTTTTTGATGTTACAGAAGAAATAGGGGGTACGGATCCAAGTGCAATACAAGATGTTGCTTTGGGGGTTATAGATGGTGCTCAGAGTGTATCAGTGGTTACAGTTGAAAGTAATGGTATAGTGGATGTAAATTTTGGTTTTAACTTTAATACTATTGTAAATACTAACGAATTTGGGCAAGGGTCTCTTGAACAATTTATTTTGAACAGCAATACTTTGGGCGAAACGGGTCTTGATATAGAGGCTAATTCAATTTTTGATCCAGCAACAGAGGAAGATGTGTCGATTTTTATGATTCCGCCTACTGGAGATAGTTTTGGTAGGGCGGCTGATGCAAATTACAATGTAGATGGTTATTTTGATTTATTATTGGATAATGCTAATACCTATACGGTCATTACGGGTACAAATACTATAATAGATGGTAGAACTCAGAGCGCATATTCAGGTGATTCAAATACTGGAACAGTTGGTTCTGGAGGTTCAGGAGTTGGTGTTGCAAATATAGCTTTGCCAAATTTTGATAGACCAGAAATACAAGTTCATAGAAATGGCGGAGATGTTTTAAGGCTAAATGGTTCAAATGTAACTGTAAGAGATATTTCAGTGTATGCTAACAATAATGCAGGCATTCGCGTACAAGGTGGTACGGCAACTATTTCTAATAATTTACTAGGTGTCAATGCCTTAGGTGTAGCTTCTGGTAATATAGATTATGGTATAGAACAAACTGGCGGTGAGTTGTCCGCTCTTTCAAATTATATATCATCAAATACCGACGCTGGTATATTAATAGATGGTGGTACACGAAGTACAATTCAGCTTAATCATTTAGAAGCTAATGGTAGCTCTGCATGTGCAGATAATATTTTGGTTGAAGATGGTAGTACTATAATTATTCAAGAGAATTTAATTGAAAATGCAGCATCTTCCGGAATTGAAATTGACAATGTAGATGGGGTTACGATCTCTAACAATAATATATTGTTATCAGGTCAAAATGGTAGTAATTGTAGCGGTAGTTATGAAGGTATGGCTATAAAGCTCTCAACCAATGGTTCTGTTGTTGAGCAGAATAAAATATACTCTAACGGTAGTGAAGGTGTAGTTGTTTTATCTGGTACATCAAATACCATTTCCCAGAACAGCATTTATGCAAATGGAACTGTAGTACCAAGCTTGGGTATTGATTTGGGTATGGATGGGGTAACGCTTAACGATAATTCAGATTCAGATACAGGATCAAATAACTTGGAAAACTTTCCGATAATAAACTCTGCTTTTATCTCAGGCTCTAATCTAGTAGTTACAGGTTGGGCATCTCCTGGTAGTACAATAGAAGTGTTCTTTACAGATGTAAATGAGGGCACAGCAACATTGGGTGATAATCAATTGGGACTTACTCAAGATTACGGGGAAGGTCAAACCTATATTGGTACGGCAGTAGAGGGTAGTAGTGATGATCAAGATGCTTCTTCCTCTGCTTATTTAGATGATGATGGTAATACCGATGATACTAATAAGTACAAGTTTGTATTTCCAATTCCATCTGGAACGGCTGTGGGAGATTTAATCACTACAACGGGTACTAGAAGTAATTCAACTTCAGAATTTTCTCCAGAAGTAATTATTAAAGCTTACACCGTCATTACCAATAGGAATATTACATACCGTATTAAAGCCAACTAAATTAAAGAAAGTTTTTTCTTACAAAAAAATCTTTGTGAGCTCTGTGTTTTATTGGGGTTATCGAGTTAGTCCACATTTTTTTGAGACTTAACCAATAACTTAACACCATTTGGCAACATTAATTTCTTGCCATGGTTAGATTAGCTGAATTTTATATAAAGAAATCATGCTATAATTCCCCCTATAAGCATATCAAAGATATATCCATGGGGTTTTCTTTATTTAAGAGAATTAAATTAAAGTATTTAGGCATGTTTATACTTGCCTGGTTTTGTAGTGTTGAGTCAAATGCACAAACAACTTTCACGGAAAGCGCAGCATCTTTTGGACTGGATTTAGGTCAAAGAAAAGATGGAGGTCATGCATGGTCAGATTTTGATAACGATGGTGATTTAGACGTTCTTGTTCTAGAGAATAACAACAGTTCTGGAGTAAAGAGTTTTTTAATGCGTAACAACGGTAACAATACATTTACCAATGTGCAAACTACTTTAGCTCCTGGAATGTTAGGAGACTATGCAGAAAGGCAAGCTGTATGGGGAGACGCTAACAACGATGGTAGACCAGATTTTATGATAAACTCATCTGGTAATAATAATGCCAGACAGGCTATTCAAATTTTTATTCAAAATACAAACGGTACTTTTGGAGATGGAATTGGTGGGTATACTCCTATAACCATAGGTAGGTCGGGGTCCACAATTGTTGTCCCTTCCGTTAATTCTGAAGGTGTCGGTTTTTTTGATTTTGAAGGAGATGGCGATTTGGACGTATTTTTTGATAATCACGATATGGGAATAGAGATATTGCGAAATAACTTTATCGATCATACGACACATACCGTTACTAACCCTGCACCAAATGCATTGTTTACCCATATTACCACCGGTAATGGTAACAGTGTAACTGAATTTGGTCTTAATCAATATGCCACCGATGGTGATTATGGTACGGCAGCTGATGTTAATGATGATGGTTGGGTTGATATTTTTATGCGTAAACGCGATGAAAATGATTTTTTTTTAAATCAAGGAGGTACATTTTCTAATGGAGCAGATTTAGGTCAGGCGGCAAATAATAACAAAGGTGGTAACGGACTTTGGGATTTGGATAATGACGGCGATTTAGATGCTGTTTGGACGGAAAACGGACAAACACAGATACATAGAAATGATGGTGGCGGAGTTTTTACTGCACTAGGTGCAGGTTCTTTTCCTGGGTTGCCACAACCTAATAATCTAAATAACGGTAGTTCAGGTGCGCGAATAGATGCTTTGGCCGGTGGTGATATTGATAATGATGGTGATATAGATATTATTCTGGTAGGTAATAGTCGAAGTTATTTGTACATCAATCAATTAAATAGTCCAACTCCTGCTCCAGGTGTTATAGGCAGTGGGGCAGCTATGAACTTTTCATTAGATTCTCAGCAATTTAATTCTGGTAGAGATGGTGAGGGTACTACTATGGTCGATGTCGATGATGATGGTGATTTAGATATTTACATTAATATAAACAATAGCGCAAACCAACTATATATTAATAATTTACCGGCAGCAAATCGAAACAATCACTTATTGATAGATGTTACGGAGGATAGAGGGGCTAATGGCTCAACCGGAGGCTTTTTAGGTAGGGTAGCTATTGGTACAAATGTATTGATCAGAGATTGTTCAGGTAATATTATTAGCGGCTTAAGACAGGTAAACGGTGTATATGGTCATGGTACCCAACAACCAGAGGAAGTACATTTTGGCTTGCCTTTAGGTGAAAATGAAACCTATATTATAGAAGTTCACTATCCTAATTTCTATGATGCGTCAGATCCAAGTGGATATTCAAGACTTATCGCAACCGCTATTGCACAGCCAAGTACCATTGCAGGTACCAATCACTATACGTTAACTACCACAGATGCAGAAGCAATAGAAAATCCAAATGCTCCCGAGGCTAATGATGATGTAGAACAGGTGTCATATGGAAATACAATTTCTGTTCAAATTAATCTATTTGATAATGATTCTGATGCAGATGGAGATAATTTTTCAATAGAAAGTGTTACACAGCCATCCGTAGGTTCCGTAATTATTGATGATGCGGAAAACGGACTTGTAACTTATACCTATAGCGGGGCAACCCCTTTTCCTGGTGAAACTACTTTTGACTATACGATTACAGACTCAACAGATTCTCTTTGTCCGTCATTAGGAAAAAGTGATACTGCAACAGTGCGTATATATGAACCTTGTACCGATCCTACAGGTATAGATACAGATGGTGATGGTATTAACGATGTTTGTGATTTGGATAATGATAATGACGGAATCTTAGATTCAGACGAATGTAATATATCTTCGAATTTGGTAGATAACGGAGATTTTTCAAATTGGATTTTTAATGCCCCAGGGTGGAAGGGAGATGGGAATCAATGGAATATGAATGCCGATAGGGCTTGGTTTCCTCATTGGAACGGAACAGGCACTGCCAGTTTTTATCAGACAATTAGTGTAACTCCTGGAGTTATAAATACTATAACTTTCGATTTGGGAGCCGATAATAGCTATGGTCGTGAAGTTACCTTGAATGTACTAATAGACGGAGTGGTTCAGTTTAACGCGACTTCAAATCAAATAGTGACAGCAAATGGTGGTAGGGCTCAAAATGGCAACGCTTCCTTGAATATGGCAACAAGAACGTTTTCGTTCACTCCTTTATCTAGTTCTGTAGAACTTAGATTTAATGGTGTATCTACGCAAACTAATCATGATAGAATGTATGTTGATAATGTAGAACTTTCAACAGGTTGTGGTGATATTGATGGAGATGGCATTGTAGATAATTACGATTTAGATAGTGATGAAGATGGATGTTTTGATGCTTTAGAGGGTTCAGGTACTTTAGATTTTTCCGATTTAAACGGCGATGGTAGTATTGCTGGTCCTGTGGATGAAAACGGAATCCCGACTGCTGTAAGTGGTGGGCAAGGAAAAGGTAGCGCTGATGATTATACGGTTACTTCTGGTTTATGTGATGATGATGGGGATGGTGTCAATAACGCAAATGATAAATGTCCTTATTTTGATGATGCTATTGATAGTGATAACGATGGAGTTCCAGACGGGTGCGACTTAGATGATGATAATGATGGTATTTCGGATTGTGAAGAATCTATAGATAATGTATCAAATGAGTTTGCTTGGACCTTAAATAATCCTTCAGGAAATCTAGAAATGGATACCAATTATGACGCAAAAATTAGTGATTGGGCATTAAGCGATACAGAAACAATGGTATTAAACGGTTCACAGTTTAATATCTCGGGCAGTAATATTAGAATAGAAAGTTTTACTTCCCAAACAAAGGAAGAAGCAGTCCATAATAATGACTATATAGAAGTTTCATTTACTACTAGCGCTGAGGTTTCCTCTTTTGAGTTAAATGAAATACGTTCTGGCTGGTATTTGCCAAACCAAGGGGATTCTTATTATTCAGCGACTGCATATACAATAACGGGCTCTAATGTTTGGAATACGTTGTCAACAGATGTATATCATACAGATAATGGGTTATCATACGCTAGTTTTCAGCATTTGGCAACAGCACCAGTTTACTTAAAAGCAAATACACAGTATACATTTCGTTTTTATGTATATGGACAAATTAATAACTCTTCGCAAACATATTCTATTTTTGACGATGTTGCTTTTGGTATTACAGCTTGTAGAAGCGGTAATTTAGACGGTGATGCAAACCCTAATCATTTAGATGATGATAGTGATGGTGATGGTTGTAATGATGCGGATGAAGCTTATGCAGATACATCATCCGATTCAGATGGTAATGGTATGTACGGATCAGGTACGCCAACGGTAAATGCAAATGGTTTGGTGTCGTCTGCATCTTATGATGAGCCTATCGATGGGGATAATGACGGTAATTATGATTTCTTACAAATTGCTGCAGCACCTGTTATTACGTATCAACCGGTAGATGCAAATGCATGTCCCGGAGGTTCGGCAACATTCAGTGTAACTAATTCATCAGGAGATGAATACCAATGGCAAGAATTTGTTAGTGGAAGTTGGACGAATATTTCGGAAGGAGGAATATATTCCGGTACGGACACAACTACATTAAATATAACCAATCCTACTTTATCAGATCATAATAATAGATATAGGGTTGTAATATCCAATTCGGCATATGTGTGTGAAGACACCAATTCAGATGAGGCGGTATTGAGCGTTAGAGTGCCCACGGCAGATGCAGGTGAAGACGAAACTATTTGTGACGGTGAATCTGTGACCCTAACAGCTTCGGCAACGGGAGGTAGTGGAAGCGGTTATAGTTATTTATGGAGTACGGGAGATACCACATCTTCAATAACAGTTTCTCCTTCAGGTAATACAAGTGGAGATGTAACGGTTAATTATTCGGTAACCGTTACAGATAGTAGTGGTTGTACCGATACCGATGAAGTTGTTGTAACGGTAGAGCCAACTCCAACTATAGCGGTCAGCAGTTCACCAAGTTGTAATTTTAGATTGTTTCAACCAACTACATATTCTTTTGAAGTAACCGTAACCGGTGGTACAGTAACGGCTACAGAAGGTACGGTAAGCAACGTATCGGGCAATGTTTGGAGAATAGCAGATGTAACAGATGGTACAAATGTCGTTGTAACGGCAACGCAGGGCAACTGTAGTAGCGATTTACCGGTAACGGCACCAAACTGTGTTTGTCCGGTAGTAGATTCGCCAACAAGCGATGGTGATGAATCATATTGCCAAGGTGACACCATCCCAGAGATTTCTGCGAGTACAAGTGGTGGTACGGTAACAATAGATTGGTATGATGCATCCTCTGGAGGAAATTTACTAGAAAGCGGTAGTTTAACATACCAGCCATCTGTTGCAGGAACCTATTATGCCGAAGCAAGAAATAACGCAACAGGATGTGTTAGCGGTACAAGAACGGCGGTAAGTGTTATTGAGAATTCGCCTCCGTTAGCAAATGCCGGTTCAAATCAAACGATTTGTGATGGTGAATCGGTTACTTTAACGGCATCGGCATCTGGCGGCAGTGGATCGGGTTATTCTTATGTTTGGAGTACGGGAGACACTTCACCTACTATTTCGGTAAGTCCCGCAGGAAATTCAAGTGCAAACACAACTGTAACTTATACGATGACCGTTACAGATGGTAATGGTTGTAGCGATTCAGATACGGTGAATGTTACGGTATATTCAAATCCAACAGTAACTATAGACGCAGACAATGCAAGTTGTGGAGAGGACAATGGTGCTATAACTTTTAATTTTCCAGACCATCCAACTAGAACAGGCATTAAGTTTAGTATAGATGATGGGTCAAATTATACCAATGCGTCCGATAATATTGGAAGCTATACGTTTTCCAATCTTTCGGCTGGAACATATTCACTTTGGGTTAGATGGGGAAATAATGCTTGTCCGATAGATTTGGGAGAATATGAAATACATACTATTCCAGAAGTTTCGGTTATTGCACAGCCTGTAAATCAAACCGTTTTAACCGGTGAAAATGCACAGTTTACAACTAATGTAAACAATGCTGATACCTACCAATGGCAGGTAAGTAGTGACGGGGTAAGCTTTGTTGATCTTTTGGATGATTCTGAACATTCTGGTACACAAACATCTACATTAACCGTATTAAATGTACCAAAGCAGAAAGATGGCTATTCTTATAGATTACTTGCTTCAAACTCTAGTGCAACGTGTACTGCAACACCATCAAATGCGGCTTTATTAAATGTAAAAGTAAGGACGGTTATTACAAATAGAAGGATTACTTACCGTATAAAACCAAATTAGAACACCAGTTAGGCTCTTATATAATTTTTACAGGTAGCGGTTTTTATGTCATTCATTTTTAATGGCGTAAAAGCTTAAGCTGAAAATAGTACCACTAGCAGTAAATGGTAAGGTTTTCATTAAATAATTTATCACATTTTTTAACCCTAAACAAAAAGTCCATGGTTTTTTGTAGCACCAAAAACTACCCGAATAACAGTCTATACTCGATGAACGACAATAACAATTTGCAAAGTTTTAACAACTCTATACCTCATAATTATAAGACTATATGTCATAAATATTGGCTTACACAACATTTATTTTAGTGAGCACTACTTAAAATGAATATTTGTGTATTGTGATTACCATAGATCCAATTTCTAAGAAACAGATAATGATGTTTTTGGTAACTATATTTTTTTAAAACCTATATGACCAACGAATTTTTGAAGGTGGAATTGAATATTAAAAGTATGAAAAGTCAAACTACTACAACCTTGAGTAATACCGTTAAGTTTACATTGGTATTATTTGCCTTACTGCTATCGGGCATTTCTATGGCACAAACAACTGTGACCTTAGAAGATCAATGTAATTGTGAGGTGCTACAAGGTACAGATGTAACTGCACCAGGAGGGGTAACGCCTGCCGGAGCAGATTTAGGGGATTTGTATGTGAATACCGATACCGGCACAATTTATTTTTGGGATGGAGATTCTTGGGAATATACTTCTATAGATGAAAATACAACCAATGCTTCTTTAACAGAAGATGGTGTAAACCTTATTTTAACCGATAGCGATTTAAATACGGTTTCTATCCCTTTAGCGGATATAGCGGCAGTTGTAGATACAAATACGACCAATGTTACTTTCACTGTAAACAGTACAAATGGTACTTTAGATATTATTGATTCCGATAGTAATGTAGTTGCTGTTCCCTTGGCGGATATCGCTGCACTTGTAAATACAGACGAGCAAGAAGGTACAGAAGTATTGTTGACAAATCCTTTAGATGTAGATGGTGATACCGTAAATGAGACTACAGTGGAAGAAGCTATAGCGGATTTAGCAGCAAACAATGCATTGGATTTAGACATTGACCCAACCAACGAACTTACAACAAGTGGTGCAGGTGCTCCTACGACAGCTCCGGCAAATGACAATCCTGGAGTAACCTATTTAGATACCGTTACAAATGAATTATATGTTTATGATGGTGCGAACTGGACCATGGTTACCGATAATCAAAACGCTAGCGAGGTTGAAGTGACCCCTGCAGGAAACATCACCGCAAATGATGTACAATCTGCATTAGAGGAGTTAGACGGTATTATTACGTCTAGCGAACTTACAACCACTGTTGTAGAGGGAGACGGGGTAGATGTTACATCGACTGTAGTAGGTAACAATACGGAATATACGGTAGCAACTGAAATCAGTGCAGCAGCAGGAAACAATCTTACAGTAGAAACAGACGGACTTTTCGCAGCCGATGATCAAATTGCAGCTGAGGTTGAAGTGACCCCTGCAGGAAACATCACCGCAAATGATGTACAATCTGCATTAGAGGAGTTAGACGGTATTATTACGTCTAGCGAACTTACAACCACTGTTGTAGAGGGAGACGGGGTAGATGTTACATCGACTGTAGTAGGTAACAATACGGAATATACGGTAGCAACTGAAATCAGTGCAGCAGCAGGAAACAATCTTACAGTAGAAACAGACGGACTTTTTGCAGCCGACGACCAAAATGCAGCTGAGGTTAATTTAGTTACTCCATTAGATGTAGATGGAGATACTGTGAACGAAACAACAGTTGAAGAAGCTATTGCTGATATTGTTGCTAATAGTAGTGATAATCAAGATTTAATGGGAGCTAACTTAAATGGATCAAATCAACTTCAAATAGATATTCAAAGAGGGGCTTCTACAACAGTAGATTTATCATCTTTGAGCGAAACAGTAATTGCTGGTTCAGGTGCTGTAACCGTTGATGATGATGGTAATGGAAATTATACAATTAATTCTATTGATTCTGACGAAGATGAAACTAACGAATTAGCAGTATTAGCGCCAGGACCACCAAGTACAAACGGTGTAAACTCTGGTGATACTTATGTTGATACTGATAATGGTCAATTATACGCATGGGATGGAACAACTTGGCAACAGGTAGGTGGTAGTGCAGCACCAGATGCTGATCCAAATCCGGAAAATGAACTTTCAGATATATCCTTAACAAATACTACGTTAGAACTTACAAACCCAGCACCTGGTGCAACAGGGGTTGATTTGAATAATACATTTGCTACGGATACGGAGTTGTCGGATGCTATCACGGCAAGTGAGGCATTGGATCTAGACAAGGTTATCGGTAACGAAACTATTACAGGATTGGCTTTTGATGGAGCTGTACTGACTATATCTGAAGGTGGAAATACTGACCAGACGATTAATATAAGTTCATTGGATACCGATACGCAGTATACCGCAGGTACAGGCTTGAACCTTGTAGGTACGGAGTTCAGTGCCGATCCAAGTTTGGCGACGGATACGGAGTTGTCGGATGCTATCACGGCAAGTGAGGCATTGGATCTTGATAAGGTTATCGGTAACGAATCGGTAACCGGATTGACTTTCGATGGCGGCACTTCTATATTAACGCTTACACAAGATGGCGCTGCAAACGAAACGGTGAATTTAGGAGCGTTGGATACCGATACACAATATACTGCCGGATCAGGATTAGACTTGACAGGTACGGTATTCAGTGCGGAGGTTAGTACAACTACGGGTAATGCACTTAGCATAGATGCGAACGGACTTTATGTTTCCGACACAGATAATGATACGCAGTATACTGCGGGTACAGGCTTGAACCTTGTAGGTACAGAGTTCAGTGCCGATCCAAGTTTGGCGACTGACACGGAGTTGTCGGATGCTATCACGGCAAGTGAGGCATTGGATCTTGATAAGGTTATCGGTAACGAATCGGTGACTGGATTGACTTTCGATGGCGGCACTTCTATATTAACGCTTACACAAGATGGCGCTGCAAACGAAACGGTGAATTTAGGAGCGTTGGATACCGATACGCAGTATACCGCGGGTACAGGATTGAACCTTGTAGGTACAGAGTTTAGTGTAGCACCAAATGGAATTACCAATACTGAGCTAGCAGATAATGCAGTTCAAAGCAGTAATATATTAAACGATGCAGTAACTCTTAGTAAATTAGCTAATGGTACTGCCAACGGCCAAGTAATGCAATGGAACGGTACCGATTGGACCTTGGTAGACCTAGGATCGGTAACGGTAACGGAAAATGATGGTATAATAGGAAATGAGGTGGTTGGTCCATCAAACGGAACATTGACATTATCAGGAGCAGGTTCTACTGTCGATCCATTAAGGTTAGCTGTTTCAGAGGATGGAATCACAACTAATGAAATCGCTCCAGGTGCAGTAGAAACAACAGATTTAGCTGATGCTGCAGTTAGTTTAGGTAAATTAGCAGACGGTAGTAATACTGGAGATTTAATACAATGGAATGGAACGGATTGGGAATATATAGACCCAAGTACCTTAATTCCGGCAACTACGGTATCGAACACAAGTACTGGCAACACTTTATCGACTACAGTCGATGGTGTTACCGGAGCAGGAGTTTCAATAGTTAATAGTAACGTACTTGGTTTAGATACTAATAATGATTTAATAAGTACGGTAAATGGAGAAGCGTCTACAGCGTTGAATTTAACTCCGGCAATTCAAGCAAATCAAACAACCACTACTGTGGAAGCGGGTAGTGGTATTTCAGTTTCTTCTAGTATAACTGGTAATAATACAGCATATACAGTTACGAATGACGCCCCAGATCAAACAGTAAGTTTAGCAGATGGTGGAAATGGTAATGTAACAATAGGTGGAACATATCCGAACTTTACGATCGACGTACCAGATGCAACGATAGATACGAATACGGAATACACCGCAGGCGATGGCTTGAATTTAACGGGCACGGAGTTTAGCGCAGAAGTTAGTAGTACAGCGGGCAATGCCTTAAGTATAGATGCGAACGGACTTTATGTTTCCAATGTGGATAACGTTGATGATGCTGATTCTGTAATTGGAAATGAATCGGTAACGAACCTAGCTTTTGACGGAACCACTTTGACATTGACACAAGATGGAGCAGGTAATGAGACAGTAGATTTAAGTTCGGTAGATACGAATACGGAATACACCGCAGGCGATGGCTTGAATTTAACGGGCACGGAGTTTAGCGCAGAAGTTAGTAGCACGGCGGGCAATGCCTTAAGTATAGATGCGAACGGACTTTACGTTTCCAATGTGGATAACGTTGATGATGCTGATTCTGTAATTGGAAATGAATCGGTAACGAACCTAGCTTTTGACGGAACCACTTTGACATTGACACAAGATGGAGCTGGTAATGAGACAGTAGATTTAAGTTCGGTAGATACGAATACGGAATACACCGCAGGCGATGGCTTGAATTTAACGGGCACGGAGTTTAGCGCAGAAGTTAGTAGTACAGCGGGCAATGCCTTAAGTATAGATGCGAACGGACTTTATGTTTCCAATGTGGATAACGTTGATGATGCTGATTCTGTAATTGGAAATGAATCGGTAACGAACCTAGCTTTTGACGGAACCACTTTGACATTGACACAAGATGGAGCAGGTAATGAGACAGTAGATTTAAGTTCGGTAGATACGAATACGGAATACACCGCAGGCGATGGCTTGAATTTAACGGGCACGGAGTTTAGCGCAGAAGTTAGTAGCACGGCGGGCAATGCCTTAAGTATAGATGCGAACGGACTTTACGTTTCCAATGTGGATAACGTTGATGATGCTGATTCTGTAATTGGAAATGAATCGGTAACGAACCTAGCTTTTGACGGAACCACTTTGACATTGACACAAGATGGAGCTGGTAATGAGACAGTAGATTTAAGTTCGGTAGATACGAATACGGAATACACCGCAGGCGATGGCTTGAATTTAACGGGCACGGAGTTTAGCGCAGATGTTAGTAGCACGGCGGGCAATGCCTTAAGTATAGATGCGAACGGACTTTACGTTTCCAATGTGGATAACGTTGATGATGCGGATAACGATCCAACAAACGAATTAACACAAAGAGGTACAGGAGGTCCAACAGGTTCACCTGCAGAAGGTACCACTTATGTAGACACAGCAAGTGGTCAACTTTATGTGTACGATTCTGGAGCATGGCAACCAGTTGGTGGTAGTGCTACACCAGGTGATGCTAGTGATACTAACGAACTTATAACTTCTTTCAGTGTTGTTGGTTCAAACCTAAGAATAACTGAGGCAGGAAATGATTTTGATGTGCCTTTAAGTAGCTTAGGAACCGATGAACAAGATTTACAGTTATCAGGTGATAATCTAACATTGTCAAATGACCCTACTGCGGTAGCTATAGATTTATCTGATTATAGAGAAACAGTATCGGGTACAGGAGATATTTCTGTTACCGATGATGGAAACGGTAATTATACAGTTGACTATGTTGATGGTGATAATGACAATCAAAATGAAATAGAACTACCAACTGGTGGAAATAACGGTCAAGTACTTTCTACAGATGGCTTAGGAACATATACTTGGGTAGATCCAGATTCAGGTCCTGCAGGAACAGATGGTGCTGATGGAGAAGGCTTTACCGGAGGAAACTATAATGCAGGTACAGGAGTGGTTACTTTCACATCCGATGACGGATTAGGTTTTACAACAGGAGATTTACGAGGTACCGATGGCGCTGACGGAGCCGACGGGGCAACAGGTCCTGCAGGTCCTGCAGGTATTGACGGAACGGATGGTGCTGATGGAGACGGTTTTACCGGAGGAAACTATAATGCAGGTACAGGAGTGGTTACTTTCACATCCGATGACGGATTAGGTTTTACAACAGGAGATTTACG
>Ga0207897_100253_pt1 | contig 20852 bp, 17 predicted proteins | sample LinPmetageLP42_FD_184054 | JGI IMG/M metagenome (GOLD analysis project Ga0207897, IMG submission 184054) | Marine viral communities from the Pacific Ocean - LP-42 (SPAdes) | ecosystem: Environmental > Aquatic > Marine > Oceanic | place: Pacific Ocean | collected 2010-08-27
CCCTAGATTGTGAAAGGTAATTCAACTAATAGTAGGGTACAATTTTATCTGAAAAAGATAAAATCACTCAGCAGCCCTAGATTGTGAAAGGTAATTCAACCAATGAAGGGTACCATTTTATCCAAAAAAGATAAAATCACTCAGCAGCCTTAGATTTTGAAAGGTAATTTAAGGAATGACTGGATCCAATTTATTTAAGAAAAGAGTATAATTTTAAGCCTCAAAAAAGTTGCCGGCTAGTTACAATTTTAATATCGTATGACAAAAAAAGGTTGCTGAGTGATTTTGCGACGATAGGAGCAAAATTGTACCGAAGCATCATTTTTTACGATCAATAACATAATTAACCATGAGCTCTAGCGATTCCTTGTAAGGAGAAGGCGGGTATTTTTGAAGTAGTGCAAGCGCTTCTTGTTGATAAGATTTCATTTTGGCTACTGCGTACTCTAATCCACCAGCGTCTTTCACAAAAGCAATCACATCGTTTACGCGTTTTTTATCTTTATTATGATTTTTAACTGAATTGATCACCCACCGTTTGTCTTTTACCGAAGCATTATTTAAAACATAAATAAGTGGAAGTGTCATTTTCTGCTCCTTGATATCGATCCCGGTAGGCTTTCCTATTTTTTCTTGACCATAATCAAAAAGGTCATCTTTTATCTGAAATGCCATGCCTATAAGCTCTCCAAAAGTACGCAGGTTCTCTACTTCTTCTGCTGGAGCATTTACAGATTGAGCGCCCATTGCACAACACGCAGCTATAAGTGTGGCCGTTTTTTGACGGATAATTTCAAAATAAATGTCTTCGGTTATATCGAGCTTTCTGGCTTTTTCTATTTGAAGCAATTCTCCTTCACTCATCTCGCGAACCGCTACCGAAATTATTTTCAGTAAATCAAAATCGTTATTATCTATTGAAAGAAGCAGCCCTTTGGAAAGCAGATAATCCCCTACGAGCACCGCAATTTTATTTTTCCACAAGGCATTTATACTAAAAAACCCGCGTCTGCGATTACTATCGTCTACCACATCATCATGCACCAAAGTTGCCGTATGAATAAGTTCAATCACCGAAGCGCCCCGATAGGTGCGGTCATTTACTTCTCCTTTATTAATCATTTTAGCGATGAGGAAAACAAACATGGGCCGCATTTGTTTTCCTTTTCTATTTACTACATAATGCGTAATCCGATTGAGCAGCGAAACTTTGGAAGACATGGAAACCCGAAACTTTTGTTCGAAAAGTTCCATTTCATAATCGATGGGTTCTTTGATTTGGGAGACGACTTTCATTTGTTTCTCAAAAGTAACTATTTCAGCAATAAGATAGCTTGCAAATTTTTATTCGGAAAAACAAAAAAGGTTAGATGAGCTATTTCGTTCCTATTTTTTATTTGCAAGTTGTCCACAAGCAGCATCAATGTCTTTACCTCTGCTGCGTCTAACGGTTACAGGTATTCTATTTCTTTCTAAGGCGGTTATATAAAAATCTAGCGCTTCACTAGGTGCCTGCTGAAAATCGCCATCGTCTATAGGGTTGTATTCTATAATATTTACTTTACAAGGCACGTAGAGACAAAACCGCACCAAAGCTTCAATGTCTTCCCGTTTATCGTTTATGTCTTTCCAAACTATATATTCGTAGGTAATTCGTCGTTGTGTTTTTTCATACCAATATTCTAATGATTCCTTTAAATCTACAAGCGTGAAGCTTTTAGCAAAAGGCATGATTTGTTCTCGTGTTTCCTGTATAGCAGAATGGAGCGATACGGCCAGATGAAATTTTACTTCATCGTCGGCCAGTTTTTTAATCATTTTAGGGACACCAGAGGTTGAAACAGTAATTCGCTTTGGGGACATTCCCAGTCCTTCTTCCGAAGTAATTTTATCTATAGAGAGCAACACATTTTTGTAATTCATAAGTGGCTCGCCCATGCCCATAAAGACAATATTAGATAAAGGTCTGTCATGGTATAAGCGACTTTCATTATCGATAGCTACTACTTGATCGTATATTTCATCTGGATTTAAATTACGCATTCGTTTTAAACGCGACGTTGCACAGAACTTACAATCCAGACTGCAACCCACTTGTGATGAAACGCAGGCGGTCGTTCTATTTTTTGTAGGGATTAGCACCGACTCGACGATAAGGCCATCATGAAGTTTAACCGCATTTTTTATTGTGCCATCATTACTTTTTTGAATATCATCTACCTCAATGTGGTTTATTACAAAGTTTTCTTCGAGTTGCGAACGAGTCTCTTTGGAAATATTGGTCATCTCTTCGAAGCTATGCGAAGCTTTGCTCCAAAGCCATTCGTAGACCTGATTCCCTCTAAAAGCTTTATCTCCTACGCTCTCAAAAAACTCCCGTAGTTCTTGTTTTGAAAGTGCCCGTATGTCTTTTTTCTCTAATTTCATCTTACTGCAAAATTAGGTATAACATGATAGAAATAAGTATAAAGTGAAAAGAAAAGGAAACCGTATTATGAAGCAACTATTATTTTTCGACAATGATCTTCTTCGTGATTGTTTGTCCGTCGTCATTATCTGTTATCGACAAAAAATAAACACCATTATCATAGGAGCTAACATCCACAATATTGTAGGTGTTAGAAATATTTCCGGCAGCTAATTGTTGTCCCACCACACTGTAAAGAGCGTAGTTAAGATTAGGATATTTAAAATTTTCTATGGTAATAAACCCGTCTGTAGGATTTGGGTAAATGGCCAAACTTCCTACGATATCATTATCGGTCACATTTAAAAGGTTCTGTAATGTTTCGGTAACTGTTGCTCCTGAGTTTGATGGATCCAACCAATCTTTTAATCGTGTTTCGCTGCTAGCGCCCGCATCCCATGAAATAGCAAATCTTCCGTAGAGATCATAATCTTTATTGGTTTCAGTTCCGTTACATTGCGATTGGCCTGCGTATAATTGACCAATTATTCTTCCATTTTGATCAAATAACGGAGAACCTGAAGAACCACTTTCTGTAGTGCCAATTTCCCAACCATCACCTCCACCCGTTGAGATACCACCTATGAGCCATACTTCGGTACCATTGGCATTTTCATGTACAGCACCTGTATCATCTCTGGATATTTTCATAATGTCACCATTAGGATGGTGTATCCCTACTTCAAAAGAGGGAAGCTGGTCTGTATTGTCCCAACCCGCAAAAGCGACATCCCAAGAATCTGGAATAGCGTTATACAATTCTACTAATGCGAAATCACTTAAAGCATTATTAGCGCGCAACTCGGCACCACTCATGGTAAAATTAGTCTCAATATCTAAACTTTCTTCCCCTGTTCCACAAACAGGATCTGGGCTTGTCCAGTTAAAACGTATGGACCACAAAGCGGGATCACTTCCTTCTAGACAATGGTTGCCCGTTAATAGATACGGCTTTTTATCTCCTCTTGTATTATTGACTAGAGAAGCAGAACATATAAAACCGTTTCCTAGATTGAGGAGTGCGACTGTTTTCTTTAACATATTTTTCTTATCCTCAAAATCACTTCCAATAGGACAGTTTACGTCATAATTACAATCACCGGAATCGTTTAAACCTCGATTTAAATAATCTTCTATTCTCCCTAAACGATAGCCGTGTATAACGCTTCCTAATTTTAATGTCACTGTATCATCGGCATTGGCAGGCTCGTAATATTCCACTATAATGGTTTCACCTTTTATAAACCAAGAACCCAGTGTGTTACTTATTCTGTTTTCATTTTGCGTATAGGTTCTTGAAACGTCTGTACGATCACTGTTAAACATATGTAACTTTCCTCCGTTCGGTAGGAAAAAATCATCAAAATTTAGACTGAGATTGATAGCTTTTGGTGAATAAATAGCGCCTTGCCATAGCCTTGCTCCATCTGGTAATGTTATCCAAACTCCAGTATTTAATAAATCGAGTTCTAAAGGTCTTGTAATACCGTAACGCCATGGCTGGCTCTTATCCCGATCATTTATTTCATCTTCAGCAACGATAGTTGTAATATCTAAGGGAGGCAGCGCAATAGGTGTTAGATTGGTTCGAAGATTATGTTTCCATGAATAAGGAGTCCCATCTGTTATTTCTTGAGAAAAAACAGTGGTTATAAATCCTAAAAAGATAATGAAAAGTAGTTTTTTCACCATATAACCAAATCCGTATTAAATTAAGGATTACTAAGGTAGCTATTTATTTTGACATTTGGAAACCAAATTTTTATAAAGCAAAAAATCCTATCAAACCTTCAAAGGTTCAACAGGATTTCTAAAAGGTATACAAAAATGAATACTTAGATGATCAACATGGCATCACCATAGGTATAAAACCTATATTTTTCTTTTATCGCTTCTTCATACGCTTCTTTAATGAATTCATGTCCCGCAAAGGCGGCAACCATCATTAACAAAGTAGATTTTGGTGTATGGAAGTTGGTGATCATCGCATTGGCAATACTAAAGTCATACGGAGGAAACACAAATTTATTGGTCCATCCAGAATATGCATTTAATGTATGGCCGGTAGAGACTGAGCTCTCTAGAGCACGCATCGCGGTCGTACCTACCGCACAAATACGTCTTCTCTTTACAAGACCGTTATTTATGATAGCAGCTGCCTTATCATCGATCATCATTTCTTCCGAATCCATTTTATGCTTTGAAAGATCTTCTACTTCCACAGGACTAAATGTTCCTAATCCAACGTGCAACGTTACTTCAGCAAAATCGATCCCTTTAATCTCTAAACGCTTTAATAAATGCTTAGAAAAGTGCAATCCAGCAGTAGGCGCTGCAACAGCACCTTCATTTTTTGCAAAAATAGTTTGGTAGCGCTCTGCATCTTCTGGCTCTACGTCTCTTTTTATGTACTTAGGCAGTGGTGTTTCACCTAGTTCGGTCAGTTTGTTTCTAAACTCTTCGTATGAACCATCAAACAAGAAACGTAATGTTCTTCCACGTGATGTTGTATTGTCTATCACCTCAGCGACTAACGTTTCATCATCCCCGAAGTATAATTTATTACCTATTCTAATTTTACGGGCAGGATCTACCAAAACATCCCAAAGACGGGTTTCTGGATTTAATTCGCGAAGTAAAAAAACTTCGATACGTGCTCCTGTTTTCTCCTTATTACCAAATAAACGCGCCGGAAAAACTTTAGTGTTGTTCAAAACCATCACATCATCCTCTTCAAAATAGTCTATCATATCCTTGAACATTTTATGTTCAATGGTTTTTTCCTTTCGGTTTAAGACCATAAGACGGGACTCGTCACGGTTTGCAGAAGGATATTCTGCGAGTAATTCTTCAGGTAAGGTAAAATTAAAATTAGAAAGTTTCATTCCCATAGTGCGTGCAGTTTTATATCAAAAGTTGCAAATATACAACCTCGAGATAGGCGTTGTCAAGTAATTAAGGATTTATTATTATTTTTCTGAAAAAATACCCACTTTTACTATTGTTTCCCAAAAAGAAGGGAATGATTTTGAAACCACTTCTGGATCATTGATTGCAATAGGTAATTTAATCGCTAAAGGCGCAAAAGCCATAGCCATGCGGTGATCATTGTAGGTATTAACAGCAACTTCTTTGGGCTTTATTTTATCAGGTGGGGCTTTTAAGGCTAATGAATCATTTGTTATAGTAACAGTAGCCCCTAATTTTTCAAGTTCCGTTTTTAACGCTAAAAGTCTGTCTGTTTCTTTTATTTTAAGTGTATGTAGGCCTGTTAGTTTACACGCGACGCCTAAACCAAAACAGGTTACAGCTATTGTTTGCGCAATATCTGGCGTATCGACAAGGTCAAATTCTAAGTGATTTGAAACGTGTTCTTTATTTTTTTTGAGCGTGATTTTATTTTCTTCGGAAGAAAAAAGTGTTTCAACTCCTAAACTTCTATAGATAGTCGCGAGTGCTGAATCGCCTTGTAAACTTCCTTTCTTATAACTTGTTAACGTAACCGAAGTGTCTTCAGAAAGTGCTATAATACTATAAAAATAAGAAGCCGAACTCCAGTCTGACTCAACGACGATCTCCTTATCCTTAACTGTAGTGATCGATTTGATTATAATTTTATTTTCCGAAAAAACACACGGAATGCCTAGCTGCTTTAAAAGCGCTTCGGTCATTTTAATATAAGGCACCGAAGTTGTTTTTCCATCGAGAGAAATGGTGAGCCCATTTTCTAAACTAGCACCCATAAGCATTAAGGCCGAAATATATTGACTGCTAACATTTGCAGCAATGGTCACTTTCTTTTTGGTGATTTTTTTTCCTTTAATCTTTAGCGGAGGAAATCCTTCATTTTTTACATACGAAATAACTGCTCCCAATTCTCTTAAAGCATCCACTAAGATCCCAATAGGTCGTTCTTGCATCCGCAAGCTCCCCGTAACAATGACATCGCAATCTTCCTGAAAAGCAAAATAAGCCGTTAAAAAGCGCATGGCCGTACCTGCATGATGGATATCAACCGTTCCTCTTTTAATTTGAAGTGCTTTTTTAAGTACTTCAGAATCATCGCTAACCGAACTATTTTGAAGGGTCAGGTTAGGAAACAAAGCTTGTAGTATAAGTAACCGGTTGGTCTCGCTCTTTGACCCAGTAATCGCTATAGCAACAGTATTGGTTTCTGGTGGTGTGTAAGAGAGTTGGTAGGTTGTCATCGTTTTTTATGATCGTCCATTTTTAATTTTCTCCAGAATTTCCCATAAGTTGCTGCAAAAGCACAGATAAAACCTGCCAATAAAAGGGTTGCAATATAGGAGATGGTGACCAATTTAGCCAATACTACTTCCGAAGGAAAGAAAATAAATTGTAGTAAAATCAATAAAATCAAATAAACCAATGATAAGACTACCACCGACTTCCAAAAACCGGTATGGGTTACAACGCGCTTAAACATTATTTAAGTTTTTCATTGTTGTGGTGGCGATCATGATCCCGTTTTGTTTTAATGTCGAGCTTTTTATCAAAAGCTTCCTGTAAGTTAACGTTTGTTTGGTTGGCAAGGCACAAAACTACAAAGAGTACGTCTGCTAGTTCTTCACCAAGATCTTTATTCTTGTCACTTTCTTTTTCGCTCTGCTCACCATACCGCCTTGCTATAATACGGGCGACTTCGCCTACTTCTTCGGTAAGCTGCGCCATATTAGTAAGCTCATTGAAATAACGCACACCATGCTCTTTAATCCAATTATCAACTGCTAGTTGTGCGTTTTCTATGTTCATATTATACTTTCGTTAGGACTACTTTTTCATTTTCTTTTTGAACTAAAAGTTCAAAAAACTTTTTAATGTTTCCATAATAGTCAACAGCAACAAAAGGTTCGTTCACAGCTAATTCAAGTGATACCTGAATTTTATTTCCTGCACTAGAAATTGCATATCTAAACTCTCCTTTACCTTCACCTAGACCAAATGCGGTACTCTCCGGCAGGGTTTCAATCTTGTAACCTTCTGGCAAGTTAATGGTAAAAAGGTATCTATCTTTATAAGAATACCCAAAATCTATAGGATAATTTCTGGTTTCCAATTTAAATGGGTTTTCCTTTTGGGCAATAAAAGCCAACGGAGATACATAAAGTTTTCCTCCTATTTCTTCGACTGCATCAAAATTTTCAAAATCGTAGCTTAGTTTTACAGGCTCTGACAACGTTTTTAAATTTTCAAATTTTATATTAGAAATCTCCGTTTCAGTCTTGTTTTTCTCTAATTTTTTACGCATATCTTCCTCGGCAATATTTCCATAGTTCTCTCTATAGGATAAGGCGTAATGTCCTGTATATCTGCATTGCATTGTACCACTAACCGTTAAGTCATCATTGACATTCATGGTCACTAGTGCACTTTCGGTCGCAGGCAACGAAGGGTACAACGATACCCATGCAGAATTACCGTTGTCCATCAACATACGTCCTTGCCAATTTAAAATTTCTCTCTCTAAAATATTGATTTCTCCCAACTTATTGGTAGCATCCAAAAGGTGCACTTGATTATCTTTTTCTACTCCTGCTATTACGTAGTTAAAACCATTACGCGTTGGGAATAACGGAATCCCGTTAGACTTGGTGCTTACGAGAATCGGGTTCGCGTTTAAGCCTGCATAGCGAAGCATTGCGACCAACATTAAGTTAATATCTGCACTATTCCCTTTTCCGTCCTTGTAGGCACTCCTCACACCTTCGTTTGTATAATACCCAAAATAAGAATTCCATGCCATTTTATTTTTTACAAATTCAAAAATGCGAGCCATCTTCTCATCTTCATTAGAAACCCCCTTCAATAGCTCGTCAATATCATTATCAAAATAGTTGCTCTTATTTAATTCATCTCCAAAAGAAGGTGTGTCATAAATGGACTTAGACACTGCTTCCCAAGTTGTAGCATAGTTTGTATAGGTCGATCCAGGATATTGGGTATATTCCAATTCAAATTTTAGTGAAGAAGCATAATTATCAACATTACCGGCATAGGCTTCTTCCTGTAGAGCGGGAACCTTACTCATCTTTATATCATAAATATTCTCGGTAAATTGAACGTCTCTCATTCCTGTCTGAGACAATGTGCGGCTGTTTGAAGATTGATCGATATCCATTGACAACCAACCTTTTTGATGCATTTTATAGTTTAGATATTCTGGAGACATAAATCTTACATGTACTTTATCAATAGGAATTTTTTCTTGAAATCTATAGGCATCGATATTCCCGATAAACGGAGACTTGAGTGTATATTTATATTCTATCACACAACCCGCTTTTAAGTTTGGCATCGTGAATTTTGTTTGCTCTAAGTATTTATTCACTTCGATATCAAAAATGGCGTCATTTGTAAGTTTCTCTTCATTTACTTTATCACCTTGCATAAAGTAGGTATACCCTTTTAAACCCGTCAGTTTTTCTTTATTGATATTGCCTAAACTCACATTGACCGTTTTTGTACCCCAATCAAACCCTTCTTTATTATAGATTTTAATGCGTTCAAAAACATCTGTCAATATATAAAACCCGTCATCTTGTGAATATTCAAACCGAGTTTCCACCTCTCTGTACAAAACAGCAGCGTCTGCATCGGGATCTTCTGGATGCTGGGCTTGTTGAATCTCTTCTTTAGAGACTTTACCAAAGCGGTAGTCTTGTGCTGTACTTACATAAAAGCTCGAAAATATTATACAAATGAATATAATATTGAATTTTCTATTTTTTGTCTTCATCATATCTTGGGTGTTAATAAGATTTTTGTTTTATCAAATTTGGCAATTGTTCTTCTAAAATTTCGGTATTTATTATAATCTGAAGCGGGGAAGGTTCCTTTTTTCATTAATAGCATGCGTTTGACTTTGATTTTGTTCTCTGCTATTTTTTCAAAAGAAACAGAGTAACGACCAAATTTATTCTCGATGGTGTTATCTTCTGGCATAGAATCTAATGTGTAATCGCTAGGCAATTCAATTTCGTAAGTATCAACATCTTTATAGGCCATGCTCAATTCTAGCTTTTGCTTTCTGTCTGAAATACGGGGCGGAACGTATTGCGATTGATTGAATGCATTTAACTCTATTAGGTATTCCTCCCCTACTTTCGTGGCATACGAAGGAATTTTAATTTTGAGGTTTTCGGTAAACTCAATTTTTTCTCTATCATTATTGAGCTCAATCGATTCCAATTGGATACCATTGTGATAGCCCCATCTGTTTTTATAATTGTTTTCAAGTTCTGCATCGGTTTTTTTCTCTAACTCATACATACCGTCGTACTGTAAGCCTTGAGAGATCGATGTAAAATCTGCCTGCGCACTACCATCATTGTTTAAGGTTATTTTTGCTGTACTTTCTTGAACATTTTCTTCAAGACCATATATTTTTGTGTGCATGATCTTCCCCCCATCTGGTGTGATCATCAAGACATCTCTGTCATCGGTAAAGTTTCCTAAATACCCATAAGGTGTATCTTGACTTGTGCACTCTAACCAAGTAATATCCTCGTCTCCATTCTCAACCCCTAAAATAACGTGATTACCTTGCATGGAGGAAAAATCACTCATGATATCTTTCTCATTATCACCTGCATAAAGAATGGTATAGTACGAAGGTACATCCACAGCGTCCAATAAGGCTTTCGTATAATTAGTGAGCGCTTTACAGTCTCCATAACTCAATTGGTCCACATCTGAAGCCAACATAGGTTTCCAACCTCCTATGCCCACCTGAACGCTAATATAACGCACTTTGTCCTGAACATATTGATAAATTTTTCTGGCTTTTGCTTCGTTCGTAGTTTCATTTGCCACTAAACTTTTTACGCGCCGCAACGTTGATTCTGGAAGTTCGTTGACACCTGTAAGCAAACTGGAATTCATCCATTTTCCAAATTCTGTCCAATCTTTACCATAGCCCGGAACACCTTTTAGAGAGAACGTATCTAAGGCAAAATGTACCTTTGGTGCTATACTACTGAATGGCGGTGCTTGCTCTTCATATCGCAAAGCTTTGACATTGGTTGCTACGCATTTAATCTCATCTGGACCTTCGGTTATTGCGATATCTAGCGCTTCTAGATTTTCAGTCTTAAAACGAACTCTATTTGAAGTATCAAATTTTATGATACGTTCACTGTTCATTACACTCATGGTATAACCATCAACTGGAACCCAAGGAAAAATAAATGCGGTATCATCACTTTTTACTTCAGAAATAAATACGAGTGTATAAGGATAAGAGGTTGGCGTATAATCAAGGTACATCGCGCGACTATCGTTAAAAAGAGAAAAACCATCAGCTACGCTTACATCTTTAAAATCTCTTTTTTTATAATGCTGCACTTCATTGCCCAAAGCGTCATAGACATAGGCTTCAATATCCAGGATAGTTCTGCTGTCGTCATGATACACCACAGCTCCAGTTTTGTTATCTCCTAGTTGGTTTAAAACAGCGGTGGCGCGAAGGGTTTTAATCTTCATTTGGCCCGTTTGGGAAATGTCTACCTCAACCTTTTCATCCATTAAAACACTGTTTGCATGCTCTTTCATTTCCGTCGGAATGGAGATTGCGGCATACTCACTTTGCCCAAATAGTATACAGGGAAGCAGTAACAATAGTAGAATATTCTTTTTCATTCAATTTAAATAGCGCGAGCAATATACAAAAGTTAAGAAAATCAAAAAATTTTTTATTCTTTATTCTTTGTATCGATAATAATGGTAACTGGACCATCATTTATAAGCGCTATATCCATCATAGCTCCAAAAACACCCGTAGCTACTTTCTTTTGAATTTCAGCTTCTAAAGTTTGAACAAATGATTCATATAATGGAATAGCAACGTCTGGTCGCGCTGCTTTAATGAAAGACGGTCGATTGCCTTTTTTAGTCGCCGCGTGCAACGTAAACTGGCTTACCACCAAGCAGTCGCCACCCACATCTTGTAATGACCAGTTCATCGCATCCTCAGTATCGGAAAACACGCGTAGTTTCGATATTTTTGCTGCTAGCCACGGAATATCCTCCTGTGTATCTGCGGTTTCAATCCCAAGTAATATTAAATATCCCTTACCAATAGCGCCTACTACTTTATCTTCGACGGTAACTGAAGCTTCTTTAACTCTTTGCAGAACGACCTTCATATTTAGCTGTATATATCTTTGCGGTAATTTTCTTCCTCTCCTTCTAAGATCTGAAGGTAACTCTTATAGCGCGACCAAGAAACTTCTTCATTCTCAAGTGCCTCTTTAACGGCACATTGTGGCTCTTCTACGTGCAAACAATTATTAAACTTGCAGTCTTGTTTCAGTTTAAAGAATTCTGGAAAATAATCGCTAAGCTCTTCTTTTTCGACTTCTACCAAGCCAAAACCACGAATACCGGGAGTATCTATAATTTGCGCATTGAATGAAAGATCAAACATTTCGGCAAAAGTGGTGGTATGTTGTCCTTGTAGGTGTTGTGATGAAATTTCGGAAGTTTTTAAATCGAGGGTTGGTTCTATCGTATTCACTAAAGTAGATTTCCCTACGCCACTGTGTCCTGAAAACATACTTACTTTTTCGGTCATAAGCTGTTTTACTTTATCGATGTTTTTTCCGGTTTTGGCCGAAATACCAATGCAGGTATAGCCTATTTTTCTGTAGAGCGCTGCCAATAATTTAATTTCCAACAGTTCATCATCATTGTAAGTATCTATTTTATTGAACAATAAGACAGCTTCAATTTCATACGCCTCTGCAGTTACCAAAAACCGATCTATAAACGTGGTAAATGTTGGCGGATTGTTTAAAGTGATCAACAGAAAGGCAATATCGATATTAGACGCGATGATATGGGTCTGCTTAGAAAGATTTACAGATTTACGAATGATATGATTATGGCGCTCCTCAATTTTTGAAATTACACCAACAGTTTCATCTCCCTTGGTTTCGATTTTAAATTCCACATGATCGCCTACCGCAATTGGGTTTGTGCTTTTAATCCCTTGAAGCCTGAATTTACCTTTAATACGGCACTCGTAAAACGTCCCATTTTGAGCTTTTACAGTGTACCAGCTCCCCGTTGATTTATAGACAGTTCCTTTCATGTCACAAAATTCTGAAAATTAATGCTAATGGCATATCACTTACATTATTTGTTTGGTAATTATCCATTAATCACCTTTTTTTGGTGATTAATTGACTCCTGGTGAATTGCCTTATAAATTTTAAGCATAAATTCTTCACTCAGATTATGGGTTTCTCCATCCAAAATCATTTTACCTAAAATTTCGTTCCATCTTCTATTCTGTAGGATGGCAACGTTATTTTGCTTTTTAATGACACCTATTTCATCTGCAATCTTCATACGCTTCCCCATCATTTCAACAATCTTATTATCTACCACATCTATCTGGGTACGTAATGTGTTGAGCATGTTTTTAAACTCCATCGCATCCGCATCTTTCTTTCGAATACGCAGATCTACTGTCATTTGGTCGAGTGTAGCCGGTGTAATTTGTTGTGCTGCATCACTCCATGCATTATCAGGGTCGTAATGTGTTTCTACCATCAAACCGTCATAATTTAAATCTAAAGCAGTCTGGCAAAGGTCAAAAATAATATCCCGACGTCCCGCAATGTGCGAAGGATCTAAAATTAGGGGTAAATCTGGAAATTTATTTTGTAAATCAATTGGTATCTGCCATTCCGGATTGTTACGATATTTTGTTTTTTCGTAGGTGGAAAATCCTCTATGGATCACTCCGAGATTCTTAACATCTGCAGTATAAAAACGTTCTACAGCACCCAACCACAAAGCAAGATCAGGATTGACCGGGTTTTTAATAAGTACCGTTTTGTCCGTTCCTTTTAATGCATCTGCAATTTCCTGTACAATAAAGGGTGATACCGTAGTTCTGGCTCCTATCCATAAAATATCAACATCGTACTTAAGTGCTAAATCCACATGATTGGCATTTGCCACTTCGGTAGTGGTGAGCAATCCGGTTTCTTCTTTCGCTTTCTGTAACCACTTTAATCCTAATGCGCCTACTCCTTCAAAGTTTCCTGGACGCGTTCTAGGCTTCCATATCCCAGCTCTTAAAACTGTGGTATCTGTATCTTTTAACTGGTGTGCAATTTTAAGCACTTGTGCTTCGGTTTCTGCACTACACGGCCCTGCAATTACCAAAGGGTGGTCTAGCCCAAAAGCATTCAACCAATTTCCTAATTCTTTTTTATTCTCCATAAATCAATTCTTTATTTAAGCTACTTGGGGTATTTTCTAAATTATGCTTGTATGTTCCTAAAATCTTAAGATTAGTGACCGCCTTTTCCATCATTTGTACTACATCTTTAAACAAAGTGTAATCCTTAAAAAGTACATCGATAAAAAACGAATACTGCCACGGTTTACCTTCAATAGGAAACGATTGGATTTTGGTTAGATTGATGTCAAAGGTACTCAACAATTGCAAAACATTAGATAAACTTCCCACCTCATGTCCTAAATCAAATTTTATACTTGCCTTGTTAGTTTGTTCGTTATTTTCAGAAACATTTCTTCCCAATACTACAAAGCGTGTTTTATTATTTTTAATGGTCTGAATATTTTTATCAAGGATTTTTAATCCCAGTTTTTCCGCCACTTGTTTCCCTGCGATGGCTGCAACTCCTCTAAGATTATTATCTTTAATCCGTTTTGCTTCCGAAGCAGTATCTTTTCCTTCAATAATCTTGCAATGTGGTTGTAACCGCTGTAAATACTCCTTACATTGTTGCAGCGCTACAGGGTGCGAATGTACTTCATCTATGTCGTGGATGCTTTCAGATTCTAACGCCATTAGATACATTTCTATGGTTAAAAATGTTTCGTCAAGAATATTTAAATTGGCACTATCTATTAAATTATAATTCGGTAGAATAGAACCCGCTATCGTATTTTCTATAGCAATGACTCCTAAGTCTGCCTCAACATCTGAAATACTTTTTGAAACATTTTCAAAAGAACTACATTCTACAAGTTCAAACTCCTCGTTAGGGAAAAGCTGTTGTACCGCGAGATGATGAAAAGAGTTTTCTATTCCTTGGATTGCGATTTTTAATGCCATAATTTCAGTTTTAAATAAAAAAAATCCCGAACGTTTTGTCCGGGATATAAATATGATATGTTGAAATACCTACATAATAATCCCGGGTTTTTCCGTGAAATAGAAATACCAGAAGTTAAAATATGTACGTAAATTGTTCATTGTGCGTTTATAGAGTGCTAATGTACTTAAATCATTGGCATCAAAAAATTATTTTCAGTTTTATTTAATTAATTTTGAAATTTACGCCACACTATGTCCATAACAGTTGAAAATATCACAAAAACCTACGGAAACCAAAAAGCTTTGGATTCAGTTTCTTTCACTATTGAAAAAGGAGAAGTCGTTGGGTTTCTTGGACCTAATGGCGCCGGAAAATCTACGATGATGAAGATTTTAACCAGTTATATAAATGCTTCGGAAGGAAACGCAACAGTAAATAATTTTTCAGTCGCTTCAGAAGCTATGGATGTTAAAAAAGCGGTTGGATATCTGCCTGAAAACAATCCGCTTTATCTTGATATGTATGTTCGGGAATATCTGGAATTTAATGCCAATGTATACCGTGTCGAGAAATCGAGAATTGAAACTGTCATCGAACAAACAGGCCTTGCGCCAGAATCTCATAAACAAATTGGACAGCTCTCTAAAGGCTTTAGACAACGGGTAGGCTTAGCTAATGCCTTGCTCCACGACCCTGAAGTACTTATCCTGGATGAACCCACTACAGGTCTAGACCCTAATCAATTGATTGAAATAAGACAGCTCATAAAAAATGTAGGGAAAGTCAACGACAAAACTGTGCTTCTTTCAACACACATAATGCAAGAAGTTGAAGCAATTTGCGATCGTGTGATCATTATTAATAAAGGTGTAATTGTGCTCGACAAAAAGATGAGCGACCTAAAGGAGACCAAAGAGCAAATAGTAGCCGTAGAATTTGACTATCGTGTGGAAAAAATAGCGCTAGAACGTATTGTCCATGTTAAGAAGGTTGAAAATGCTGCAGGCTTTTTGTATGAGATATACTTTGACACTAAAGAAGACATGCGAAGTACGGTATTTGATTTTGCCCATGACAACGGACTTAAGATCTTACAGCTTCATCAAAAAAATACGACCTTAGAAAAATTGTTTTCGGAGCTTACTGCTCAAAAATAAGACGTCCTCTAAAGAGCTCCTCCATTTCAACAATAGGAGGTCTTGTCTTGGCAATTACATCACCTAAGCTATAAATAGTTCCTCTAATAGATTGCTGTGGGTTCACAATCATTTTTTGTGTACTTCTATGGAATATAGAAAGGTTTTGCACGATAAGATTGGCAGCTTCTATCCTCCCATCTCCTGCAAAAAGACCGAAATCTGCCCGAGTTGCAGTGCCACTTAAATAGAAATTGGACAGCCCATTAGCGACAATGTTCAAACTTTCCACTTCTAGGTCTAGTCTAAAATCGCCATCGATATGAAACGCATCTTCGTTTTCTTGATCTTCAGAAACCAAGGATAGCGTAGGAAATCTTAACGTACCGATACTTTCAACTTGTAAACCGCTACTATTTCTTATTTTAATAATGTTTGGAGCTGTGACGAAAACTTTGGTAATGCCATAATCACGCACGAGATTACAACCGTTATCATTTCTAATTTCAAGTACGCCTTCGGTTACCTCTACCTCGATATCATTTAATAAATTCTCACCACTTTCAACCACCACGCTTTGTGTTTCGCCTTGTTGAATAATGAGCTGGGTGCGCTCAAAAACGACGATTTCAGTAAATTCTTCTACGCTTCGCTCTTCTTGAACAATGGAACCCGCTGCCTGAAAACAGTTAAGCCCTTTGTCAGAATCACATCCTATCAAAAGAAAAACCAATGCTATGTAAAAAATGTGTTTCATATGTTAATTAAAGCGATAGCCTATTCCAAATTCAACACCCTCTGCTTTGGCATAATGGGCTTTTACTGTTACCGAAGCAAAAATTTTGTCCTCGTAAAAATATCTTTTTAATCCTAAACGGTTATAAATTCTGTTTTCAAACTCATACGGCCAATAAATGTAATACCCTACTTGAGAAACAAAAGCAACTCTATTAAAACGTAATTCGTGACCTATAAAAATACCCACTCGCTTGTAATCCTCATCGCCTGTAAGTCCGTCCTCTGGATACGCAATGGAACGATATTCTATTAAATCTTCTAAAAAAGTCGCAAAAAATACATCAACACCGGCCTGGAACGTACTTTTATAGTTAATGCGTTTATCTGCAAATGCTGAAACGACATAAAATGGAAATTGTCCAAGACCATTTACATCTGCTTCATTTAAACCAAATCGAAATGCCACATTGTATTTAATAGGCTCCGCATGACTCGCACTTTTTATATCTCCTAATGGAATATATTCAGGAAAGTTCTCATGGTCAAATTGATAACTAACTCCGGCATTAAACGCCCAGGTGTTAGTACTGTTGTTAGGCGCTCTAAAATTTGCGTTCGAATAATGAATGATGCTGAAACCAGCATGAAAACCGAAACCTTTATAGAAATTTTCTTTGGTGTAGTTCAGTTTTAAAAAGGTGCTGCTTAAAATATCGCTTCCGTAGGCGTTGTTGATAAAATTGGTTTCTGCATCATACGGATTGGTCGCATAGGCAATCCCCTGCCCAACACGCAAGACTACATTTCTATTATAAAAATACCAGTTGTAATGGCCATATAAGCTATAATTTTCACCCAAAAACTCATTTTTGAAATCTTGATAGGCAAACGTGAACCCCCAATCCGGATAGTGATAACGTTGTTCCCATTCATTAAAACCGTAGGTTTTACGGTTGTATGAAAGAGAAAATCCCGATGGATGATCTGTAATTAAATGCGCGATATCTGGGTTGTGTTCCAGAATACTTCCGTAAAAATAATCGGCCTCAATGGAAAAAGGTTTTAATTCTTTTTCAGTCTCTTGTGCCAAAAGCACACAACCAAAAAATAGTAAGAATAAAACCGAAATTTGTTGTTTCATATGGATATAAGAGCGGTAAATATACACTAATACATCTATAAAGAAAACCTAATTTTTCATTCTAAAAAACTGCCGAAGCTATCTTATTGATATTGTTGCTTTTTCCCATAGAATAATAATGTATAAAAGGTACTTTGGCTTCCATTAACTCTTTGCTTTGCGCAATACTCCACTCAATACCCAGTGCTCTAACAGCGCTATTATCCTTACACTTTATTACCTCTTTAATAAGTGCTTCGGGCAGATCTACATGAAATCGATGCGGAATCATATTGAGGTGTTTTTCTACTGAAATGGGTTTGATTCCAGGAATAATAGGAACTGTAATGCCTGCTTCTCTACATTTAGCGACAAAACTGAAATATTTAGCATTATCAAAAAACATTTGCGTCACTACATACTCCGCACCATTGGCGATTTTCTTTTTTAAAAAATGAAGATCACTTTCCATATTGGGCGCTTCCATATGTTTTTCAGGATAGGCGGCTACACCCACGCAAAAGTTGGTAGGAGCGTTGTTCTGCAACTCTTTGTCCAAGTATTTTCCTTTATTGAGATTATTGATCTGTGAAACAAGATCACAGGCATATTTATGACCTGCTTTTTCTGGCGTAAAATAGGTTTCACTTTTTACCGCATCTCCTCGCAACGCCATGACATTGTCAATTTCCAAGAAACCAATATCAATTAAAAAGTTCTCTGTGTCTTCTTTTGTAAAGCCGCCGCAAAGGATGTGTGGCACGGCATCCACCTCGTACTTATTCTGTATGGCGGCACAGATCCCAACCGTCCCCGGACGTTTTCTAACTACTTTTTTTTCTAGCAGTCCACTCGGTAATTCATTAAAAACATACTCTTCCCGATGATAGGTCACGTTAATATATGGCGGCTTAAACTCCATCAATGGATCTATATTTTTAAAAATCGAATGAATATTTTCTCCTTTTAATGGTGGCAATATTTCGAACGAAAATTGTGTTTTTCCGTTTCCATTTGCTATATGTTCTGTTACTTTCATACTAGTCTGCTATGTTTGGATTAAGCCATTTTGTTGCTTTTTCTAGGGTGATGTTCTTACGCTCTGCAAAATCATTCACTTGGTCTTCTTTAATTTTCCCAAGTCCGAAATACTTCGCCTCTGGATTCCCGAAATAATACCCTGAAACCGATGCTGCCGGCCACATGGCCATACTTTCGGTGAGTTCTACTCCAATTTTTTCTTTGACGTTGAGAATTTTCCAGATCGTCTCTTTTTCCAGATGGTCTGGACAGGCGGGATAGCCTGGTGCAGGGCGGATGCCTTTGTATTTTTCTTTGATCAAATCTTCATTCGTCAGGCTTTCTTCCGTGCCATACCCCCAATACTTGATACGGATTTCTTTGTGTAAATATTCAGCAAAAGCTTCGGCTAATCTATCTGCCAAGGCTTTTACCATGATTGAATTATAATCATCATGATCGGCTTCATAGCGATCGGTCAGCTTTTTGGAACCAAATCCCGTACTTACACAAAAACAGCCTATATAATCTTGAATACCGCTACTTTTTGGAGCAATAAAATCTGATAACCCAATATTTGGTTTCCCCTTTGCCTTTTTAGACTGTTGCCGCAACGTTCTGAAAACAAACGTTTCTTCAACCTTCTCTTCTGAAGTTGCCGGTACAGAAACCTCAATATCATCGTCATTTATTGTATTTGCCTTAAACAATCCAAAGACCGCCTTTGCTTGTAAAAGTTTTTCGGAAATGATGGCATTCAAAATCTTTTGCGCATCAGCAAACAGGTCTGTAGCCTGTTTACCTACGACTTCATCCGTTAAAATATCAGGATAACGCCCATGCAAATCCCAACTCCTAAAAAATGGTGTCCAGTCAATATATTCTGTCAATAGAGACAAATCAAGATCGTCGATTATGGTACTCCCCAGTTGCTTCGGTTTTACTATTGCTGAAGAATTCCAATCGATTTGAAATTTATTTTCTCTTGCTTCTTTAATAGTGATGTAGGTTTTGATTTCCTGCCGTTTTAAAAAGCTTTCCCTGAAATCTTCATATTCGGTTTTTAAATTCTTTTTAAATAGTTCTGAAGTTTCGCGCTTCAAAAGATCGCCTACTACGGTCACAGCTCTTGAGGCATCATTAACATGCACGACTGCCTGGGTATATTGAGGATCAATTTTTACAGCTGTATGTGCCCTACTGGTCGTGGCACCTCCTATTAACAAAGGAACTTTAAAATCCTGACGTTGCATTTCTTTGGCTAAAAACACCATTTCGTCCAGCGACGGGGTTATCAAGCCACTGAGCCCAATCACATCAACATCGTGCGCTTTCGCTTCTGCAATTATTTTCTCTGGCGGCACCATGACACCCAAATCTATAATCTCATAATTATTACACGCGAGTACCACCGAGACGATATTTTTACCAATATCATGAACATCGCCCTTTACGGTTGCCATAAGTATACGGCCAGCACCGCGCCCCCTGACCCCCGAAGGGGGAACCGCCACCCCTTTGTCCTGCAGCTTTTCTAGCACACTCAAAATCTGATTTAAAACACCCTCAATATTATGAACGACTTCGGTATTAGAAAATCGTAGTACAGTGTAACCCTGGCCCTGGAGCCACGCTGTTCTTTCAGCATCACTTGCCAAATTATCTTCTAACTGATGAATCGAACCATCTACCTCAACAATCAAGTTTTGCTTTAAGCAAACAAAGTCTGGTATAAAATGTCCTATAATATGTTGCCTCCTGAATTTATAACCCGAAAGGTTTTTTCCTGAAAGAGCGTTCCATAGCATTGCTTCTGCCTCCGTAGGTTTATTACGCATATCAAGAGCGCGCTGCTTCAGCAGTAAGTACAGCGAAGGCTGCGCTGTTTCCCAACCTTTTCGCTGCTCCCCCTTTGGGGGCTCGGGGGCTTCTATATACGGTAGTAAATAGGCCACGGCTTTTTTCATAACTCTAGCCGACTTGACCACTTGTGGCAGAAACATTTTTCCGCTACCAAAAAGGTCGCCTACTACATTCATACCCGTCATTAAGTGCCCCTCGATTACTTCGATGGGTTTAAAAGCGGCCTGTCTGGCTTCTTCGATATCTTCCAAGATGTATTGATCAATCCCTTTTACTAAGGCGCGTGTGATCCTGTTCTGCAACGGTTCTTCGCGCCATGAAAGATCCACACTGCTTTCTTTGGTGGTTCCTATGACGGTTTCCGCAAAATTAAGTAGCCGTTCGGTAGCATCTTCCCTACGATCAAACAT
>Ga0207897_100255_pt1 | contig 20847 bp, 16 predicted proteins | sample LinPmetageLP42_FD_184054 | JGI IMG/M metagenome (GOLD analysis project Ga0207897, IMG submission 184054) | Marine viral communities from the Pacific Ocean - LP-42 (SPAdes) | ecosystem: Environmental > Aquatic > Marine > Oceanic | place: Pacific Ocean | collected 2010-08-27
CCTTTTTCTGTGCTGCTTTTATCACTCAATGATTATCACTTAATGATTTAAGTAGAGTCTATTTTGACTACTATCCCATCAATGACGTCACAAATACTACAATAACAGCGATTGGCGCGATGAATTTCGCAACGATTTGCCACAGCTGCCATGTACCATTAGATAAACCAAGCTCTTGCTGAATGTTACGTTGATCCATTTTCCAACCAACAAATACAATTGCAGCCAGACCTGTTAGAGGCAATAGGAACTTACTAGTAAGCTTATCTAATGCATCAAAGATACCATTACCCATGATAGTAAAGTCAGACCATAGGTTGAACGATAGCAGTGCTGCAATACCTAACAACCAGATTACTGTACTTGCCACGATAGTCGATACAGTACGACTCATCGACGTACGCTCTTCTAATAACTCAACGGTTGGCTCAAGTAACGAGATAGATGAGGTGATAGCTGCAAAGGTAATAAGCAAGAAGAACAATGCGCCAATGATAGTGCCCGCACCCATGCTACCGAAAGCAATTGGTAAACTTACAAAGATAAGACCAGGACCTGATGCAGGATCTAGACCATTGCTAAAGATGATTGGGAAGATGGCAAGACCAGCAGCCAACGCAATAACCGTATCTAAAATAACAACGGTACGTGCTGTTTTTAGCAAGTTTACTTCACGGCCCAAATACGAACCATAAGCAACCATTATACCCATACCAATTGATAGTGTGAAGAATGCATGACCTAATGCTGCAAGCATAACATCAGCCGTTAGTTTGCTAAGATCTGGTGTAAATAGGTAAGCAACTGCTTCACCAAATCCACCGTTCATCACGTTATAACCGACGATAACGAACAGAATTACACCCAATAATGGCATTAAAATCTTAGCTGTTTTTTCGATACCACTTGTCACACCAATACCAACGATGACAGCGGTTAAAATCATAAATACCGTATGCCAGATCGTCAATGTACCAGCTGATGCAAGCATAGCATCAAAGGTTGCAGCAACAGAATCACTGTCTTGACCAGCAAAGCTACCTGTTGCAACTTTAGTAATATAGTTAAGCGCCCAACCACCGATCACACTATAGAACGATAGAATTAAGAAGCCACCCAAAACACCAGTAGCACCAACGATACCCCAACTACGTGACTTACCTTCATTCGCTGCTACGTCTGAAAAAGTATTGACTGGGTTTTTTTGACCACGTCGACCAATTAACCATTCAGCAACTAATATTGGAAAACCGACCAGCGCGATACAGAACAAATAAGCAATAACGAAAGCTGAACCACCGCTTTCGCCAACCATGTATGGAAATTTCCATATGTTTCCTAAACCAACTGCTGAGCCTACTGCTGCCAATACGAAGCCAAAGCTTGAGCTCCATTGGGCATGTTCTTGTTTATTGATAGCCATTTTTTCCGTCCTCGTGCTTCAATTAACGTTACTGATAATCTTCCTTGATCAACATAAATAGTCGGCCTTACCGTTGAACTATTTAGTAAACGCATCGATGTGAAACGCCCAGCAACATTAAGAAAGAATTGATTACAATATCGTAAACGCTCAGTTTCTGCTAAGCGACCAAAAAAGTCAAGTGCTCATAAATATAAAAAGCCATAACAAATAGTTATGGCTTTTATCTAATTCGCCTTCATTCCATAAGAATTTAGCTGATTAAAAGTGTCAAACTCATCTTTAATCGAGTTACGTTTTTTTAGCGGACAACACCGCGGCTGCTATTTTGTAAGGAATCAATAAGTAGCTGAATTTTTGGCTCTTTAGCCAATAGCTCACTATGTAAGACTTCCAACGCTTGTGCAGTAGTCAAACCTGACCTGAAAATCGTACGATACGCTTGACGTAATACATTAATGGTTTCTTTTGACCAACCTTTACGGCGCATACCCTCTATATTGAGTCCATGAGCCTTTGCTGGATTGCCAGACACCATCGTAAATGCAGCCACATCTTTTAGAATGAGGCTGGCTCCGCCAATCAAGCTATAGTCATCTACTGTACAAAACTGATGTATGCCTGAGTTGCCACCGATGATGGTATGGTCGCCGATAGTCACATGCCCTGCCACACCAACATTGTTAGCCAGTACGTTATGATCGCCAATGACACAATCGTGTGCGACATGGGTGTTTACCATCAGTAGATTATGACTACCGATTTTAGTCAGCTCGCCATCTTGCGCTGTACCGCGATGTAAGCTACAGGCTTCACGAATCGTATTATGATCGCCGATTTCAAGCCAAGTACGCTCACCTGCATATTTCAAATCTTGAGGATCTTCACCAATACTAGAAAATTGATAAAACTCATTGTGTTGACCAATACGAGTCAGCTTAGTCACAACGACATGTCTATGCAAAACCGTATGCGCACCAATTGATACTTCATCACCAACGATACAATAGGGCCCGATGATAGCAGTTTCGTCAATCTGCGCGGACGGTGAGATGAGTGCTGTAGGATGAATCTGACTCATAAGATGGGCCCTTGTATCATTTGATGCGAGTAAATAATAAAAAAGTATCGCTATTTCAGTGTTACTAACGAAGCTAATACCAGTTGTGTTGTTGAATTTACATATAGCTGTTTATTGCAATTATATTGAGCGATTTCAATATCGCTCTTTGTACAGTATGGCTTATTAAAAACTTAAGCACCCTTCGTATTAGCAGGTTTTTGTTGCTCTTGACGTGCAATCATAATTTGCGCACTAGCAGCCAGTTCATCTTCGACATGTACCGTACAATCAAACTTATAAATACCATGGCGCTGCATCACTGTCTTGGCACGAATAATGAGTTGATCACCAGGAATCACTCGGCGCTTAAACCGCACTTTATCCACACCAGCAAACAAATACAGATAGCCATCTTCTGAAGTCAGACCTGCGGTAATGAACCCAAGTATGCCTGAAACCTGTGCCATTGCCTCTACCATCAATACCCCTGGCATGATTGGCTCGTCAGGAAAATGCCCATTAAAAAACTCTTCATTAATAGTCACGTTTTTGATACCAGTAATACATTCACCTGGCGTACAAGCTACAATACGATCTACCAGCATAAATGGATAACGATGCGGTAAGTAATGCTTAATCGTATGATACGTCAATGGTAGCGTAAGACCTTGCTCAGCTAAGCTTTTAACGTCTTCATCAGTTGGGATATCTATATTGTTATTGCTCATAATGACGCTTCCTTGCTGTGTTTTGAATATCTATTATTTGTTTGTATTTGCATTAGTTATTGCCTAGCTGACGAAAACGTACAGCAGCACGTCGCCAATTAGCAGTTGGCATTGCAGCCGTACCAGATGAATATGAGCCAGCGGTTTTAATGGATTTGGTGACCATGGTCATGCCAGACAAAACGACATCGTCTGTAATCTCGATATGTCCTGTGATACCGACAGCGCCGCCTATTATACAGCGCTTACCTATCGTAGTACTACCCGCAATGCCAGTTTGAGCAGCAATAGCAGTGCCGTCACCAATACGGACGTTATGGGCAACTTGTACCAAATTATCAATAATCACGTGATTGCCAATAACGGTATCATCGATAGCGCCACGATCGATACACGTCTGGCTACCAACTCGTACATAATCACCAATAATGACACGGCCTAACTGGGCAATGCGTTCCCAACCTGTGTTACTAGGATCTTTAGTCGGGGCAAACCCGAACCCTTCAGATCCGATGCTTACCCCTGCATGCAATCTAACGTAATTACCAATGACACACTCAGGCCCGACAACGACTTGCGACTTAACCACACAATCGGTACCGATACTGGTATTGGCCTCAACCACAACATGAGCATCGAGTGAGCTACGCGCCCCTATTTGCACATTGTCACTAATCACACAAAAAGGGCCGATATTGACTTGCTCGCCAATAACAGCACTGTCTGCAATCACAGCACTAGGATGAATCCCGTTAGATAAAGAATGACGTGCAAACAGCTGACTGGCACTGGCATAAGCCAAATATGGATTTGAGACGACTAGCGCTATCGCTGAGGTAGGCACTTGGTCACGATATACTTCCGTTACCAACACCGCGCCTGCGTCACTGCTAGCCAAGCTAGAGATATAGTGAGGATCTGCCAAAAAGCTTAACTGCTGCTGACTGGCTGTCGTCAAACTACCGACGCTACTGAATGGTTGACACAATTGCTCAGTATCAATCTCAGCCTTATTAATAATAGGCTGACGCTGCTCAATTCGAGTAATGAGTTGCTCAATCGTTATCATAATGACTATTAATAAAATATGGTTATAAATGAAACGGTCGCCAAAATAACAATGCGTTTTGACGACCTACTAAGCTCTAATGATATTTCCGTCTATTTGAGACAATCTTTGAAACTGCTCAAATAGATGAGAATGATGTCATTAATTTAGAATGTATTACCAATCTGGAACTGGACTTTTTCAGTCTCATCGCCTTCTTTGTCACCGATAGGCACAGCATAACTGAGCGAGATCGGACCAATTGGCGTATACCAAGTGACACCTAAACCCGCACTAAAGCGGAATTTATTATCTTGAGTTAATAGTGGAACACCGGTATCTCTATCTGGATTTGTCGTATCTGGATCAATAAAGGTACGATCTTCTTTATCCGTGGTATCAAATACCTGACCACCTTCAGCAAATAGTACTGGACGTACTTGGTCTGCCCAATCGCCTTTAAACGGCATCGGTAAAATCAATTCGGTACCAAAAGTAACTAACGCATTACCACCTACTTTTTCGTCCTTATAACGAACACTATCATTGATGGCATCATTATAGCTTTGCGACTTAGGACCCAATCTTGATGATTTATAACCACGAACCGAACCATAACCACCAGCATAGAAGTTTTCATAGAATGGCAAATCATTACCATAGCCAAGCTTGGTATAACCACGCGCCACCCAATCTTTATAAATCGGATAGTAGATATTGCCGCGATAAACCAGTTTCTGATAACTGGCATCACCAAGACCAATGGTCGCATCGACCGTATGGCTCATGCCTTTATTTGGAAATACAGGGCGATCTAAGGTGCTATAATCCCAGCCCAGTAATAAGTTGTAGGTCTGATAATCGTTTTTAAAGCCAGTACGTTCAACATCCGTGAACTTCTCGAATGTACCGCCGCCATCAATAATCTGCTGCACGTTGGACACACCAAGACGGCTACCACCGCGCACGGTTGTCTTATCAACGTTTAAGCCTGCGCTCACACGTTTGGTTTCATCAACAGGATAGCTGTAGTTCAGCGTGGCACCATAAGCGTCGGTGACATATTTACTAACGTTTCTGTCGTCGTATTTGGTTTCGCGATAATATGCGCTGACACCTTGCGACACACCGTTTTCGGTAAAGTACGAATCGGTATAACCTAAGCTGTAAGAATCGCGCGTTTCTGAACGTGATAGCGCTGCTTTCACGCGGTTACCCGTACCCATAAAGTTATTTTGGGTTAAATCCAACTGGAAAGTCACACCGCCACTTTGCGAGTAACCAGCAGCAATCGTTGAGCTGCCAGAAGGCTGCTCTTCGACCGTATAGTTGACATCAACTTGGTCTGGCTGGTTGGGCACAGGCTTTACATCAACGTTGACCGCCTTAAAGAAACCGGTACGCATCAAACGGGTACGTGATAGCTGAATTTTATCATTAGATGACAGCGTACCTTCTAACTGACGCATTTCACGGCGCAATACTTCATCTTGCGTTTTGATATTACCCGTAAAGTTAATACGGCGCACATAAATAGGACGCGCAGGATCAATATAATAGTCGATATCGACCACTTTGGTCTCATCATTGATACGCGGTACTGGTCTGATTTGTGCGAGATAATAACCTTCATTACCATAACGGCTCTTCAGTGCAGCAGTGGTCGCATCAAGTTTGGCTTGTGAATATTTTTCATCGGGCGCAAACGTGACCAGCTCTTTTAGCTCAGCGTTATCAAAGGTTGGTTTACCTAAGAAGTTCACTTCACCAAATTGATACTGCTCGCCTTCGCTAAGACTGACTTCGATAAACACATTGCTTTTATCTTCGCTAATATTAAGAACCGCATTATCGACAGAAAAACGTACATAACCATCGTTTTGATAAAGTGCTTTTAAATTTTCTAAACTGGCCGCCAGCTTTTCTTTAGCATAGCGATCAGACTTAGATAATAGGCGCGTCCACGACGACTCTTTTACCGCAAAAACGTCTTTAATCTGCTCATCACTAAAGTGCTTATTACCAATGATATTGATATCGACAACTTTGGCGGGTTTACCTTCGATAAAGCGCACATCAAGCTTGACGCGATTACCATCTAATAATGTCTGATCGACTTCGATATTGCTATTGTAATAACCTTGACTAATATATTGCTGTTGTAGCTCGTTGGCAACACCTTGCAAGGTCGCTTGCTTTAGCACATCACCCACAGACAAACCAGCGTTACCAAGCCCTTGCTCAAGCCCTTCTTTTGGGATAAGTTTATTGCCTTCAAAGTTGACTTCAGCGATGATAGGACGCTCGACGACATCAAAGCGCAGCTTGCCACCTTCGACACGGCTTTGAATATCAGCAAAGTTCTCAGTTGCATATAGCGCCTTAATACTGGCAGCTAAGCTACTATCATTCACCGTATCGCCTACCGTAACAGGTAAGACCGGATAGAGGCTATCAGGGGTTAGGCGTTGTAAGCCATTAAAACCGATGTCAGTTACTACAAATTCTGCAGCCTGTACTGGCATACTCATCATCGCTACAACTAACGGCAACCCAGCCGCGCTCATAATTAAAGGCGTACGCATAAACACTATCCGTCAATAAAAAACTTGCTTAAGTTAAGTTAAAAAGCACATGTTGTCTAGCACAATTCGAGTAAAGTCATTCACTCGCTCGCGGGAGACTCAGGACACTTTATATAAAACGCATCATAAAATAAACTAAAAATTACGATTAGTACAGAGACAGCGATACAAAAGAGTGCGGCGTACCTACCGATAATCGGCACACGGCACACGCAAAACCATTAGTCTATCGCGGCTCACTCTTTAAGACACCATGCAGTCTATCAAAACAGCCGACTGATATCATTACCAATTGCTAACACCATGAAACCTGCCAGCAAGAGTAAGCCGATATTTAGCCCTGCCATTTGCACCCCTTCCGAGAGCGGCTTGCCACGTATCAGCTCTATAAGATAATACACAATATGACCGCCATCTAATACTGGAATCGGTAAAAGATTGAGTACGGCAAGACTCAGGCTAATCAAAGCAGCCGTGGACAATACCATCTGCCAACTGATATCGAAGCTTTGCTTGGCGACTTTAGCAATGGTAATTGGCCCTGATAAATTGTCTAAACCAATCATACCTGACAGCATTTTCCCCATCGAGCTTACAGTCATTACCGCGAGCTGCTCAGTCTTTTCAAACGACTTAACTAACGACTCACTAGGACCGTAGACCACGGTAGTCTTGTAATCGTCAGGAATCACAATCTCAGTCTGATCAACCATCGCACCAATCTGTCCGTAATCATTACCCAAGTTGTCTTTTTTACCTTGAGGCATAATCTGCAACTGTACAGACTTATCATCACGCAACACCGTAAAGTTCAACAGCGTTTCAGGATTATCACGAATGATACGCGTCGCAGTAATCCAATCTTCGATTGACTCATTATTAATAGCAGTAATGCGGTCACCAACCTTTAGACCTTGGCGGCTAGCGGCACCATCGGGAGCCAAACCACCTACAATCGGCGCAATCTGCGGCTGCCATGGCAACATACCAAAGCTGGTCAGTGCGTCTTTGCCTTGAGCCTCGCCTTGCATAAACTGCGTAACTGGTGCTTGATAGGTTTTAGTCGACTGATCGGTTTGGGCGTCTGACTGCAAGGTAATGCTGACATTATCCGTCTCACCCATACGTCCTGCAAGGCGATAGTTAATACCTTCCCATGTCTGCACATCGTGCCCATCAATCGCAACAATCTTATCACCGACTGGCAGCTGTGCCATCGCAGCAGGCGTATCTGGTAGTACCTGTCCAATCTTAGTCGCCAACTGCTCAGATGGGGTCATAAATAGTACCCAAAATAGCGCGATAGCGATGACAAAATTCATGATAGGGCCAGCTGCAACGATAGCCATTTTCTTTAGCGGATGCTGCCGATTAAATGCAAGATGCTGCTCATCTTTTGCGACATTACCTTCACGCTCATCCAGCATCTTTACATAGCCGCCGAGTGGCAATGCTGAGATACGATAGTCGATGCCGCTCTTTTTGCTAGTCCAACCAAAAACTTTAGGACCAAAGCCGATAGAGTACGTTAGCACTTTGACACCGCAAAGCCGCGCCACAATATAATGTCCCCATTCGTGTAAGGCAATAAGCGGGCCTAAGACAAATATAGCGGCAAGAAGTGTTAGTAAAAACGTCATGATTTTTTCTCAGTATTGTCTCTCAGCATTTTCATCAACATCTTCGCTAATATCGTTTATCAATGTCACGTATCAGCTAAGAGACGCTTGCTACGATTATGTCAGCTTTGCTACCAACTTATCAGTCAGATGGCGTGCAATCTTATCGATTGCCAATATGTCTTCTATGTCAGCAGTTTCGTTTAATGGGGGCAGCTGTATGTCATTTAAGGCTTGTTCGTTAATATTAGCAATATCCGTCAAACGTATTTTGCCATCGAGGAACGCTGCTACTGCAATTTCGTTTGCCGCATTAAGCACAATTGTGGCTTGTGTTCCGGCTTGCATAGCTTGGCGAGCCAAACGCAAACAGGCAAATTTTTGTAGATCTGGCTCAATAAACTCCAAACCACTAAGTGCAAATAAGTCTAACGGCTGCGAGCCACTATCAATCCGATCAGGATAGCTAAGCGCATGTGCAATTGGGGTTTTCATGTCTGGACTACCCAGCTGCGCCAAAAAGCTGCCATCGCTATATTCTACCATTGAGTGAATGATACTTTGTGGATGAATGACCACATTTATCTTATCTTCAGGCAAATCAAATAAGTGACAGGCTTCTATCAGCTCAAGCCCCTTGTTCATCATTGTCGCCGAATCGACAGATATCTTTTGACCCATTGACCAGTTAGGGTGTTTGACCGCTTCTGCGACGCTTGCCTGCTGCATCTGCTCAAACGACTGCTGCAAAAATGGCCCACCAGAGGCTGTTAACCACAGTTTACGGACACCATGATTTGGCTGATGAATTTGCATATTGTCTTGCTGAATAGCAAGTGGCAAGCATTGAAAAATAGCATTGTGTTCAGAGTCCAGCGGCAGCAAAGTAGCTTTATGCGTCTTGACCGCATCAATCATGACCTTACCTGCCATGACTAAGGCTTCTTTGTTGGCCAGTAAGATACGCTTACCTGCACGTGCTGCTGCCAATGTAGACGGCAACCCTGCCGCCCCTACAATCGCCGCTACAACCGTATCAGTCTGCGAGTCAGTAGCGATATCTACCAATCCTGCCTCGCCTCCTACGACCTCGCTAGCAATCCCTGCTGCTTTAAGCCTATTAGCAAAATCATCCACGGCTGACGTCGGCACACTAACGCGTTTCGGCAAAAACTGCTGACAAAGTGCAAATAGCTTATCTAAGCGATGATAGCCTGATAAAGCATAGACTTCATAGTGATGCGGTTGTGCCGCTAATATTGCTAAGGTGCTATCGCCAATCGAGCCTGTCGCGCCTAGTACGGCGATGCGTTGCGTCATAACCATCAATGCCCATGATACTTAAAAATAATAAAAATAGAATATCGTCTATTAACTATAAACCTTACACCACTATCAAACCAAACTGCTGTATCGCCCAAAAGCCAAGGGCAAATATCGGTGTAGCAGACAGCAGCGAATCGATACGATCAAGGATACCACCGTGACCTGGCAAGATAGTGCCTGAATCTTTTACATCCGCACGGCGCTTGAGCATCGACTCGAACAAGTCCCCAAGTACAGAGGCAAGAATAGTGATGGCCGATAACGCTACAAATGCGATTAACGGTACACCGGTCAGCTGTAATTTAAAGACGCTAATGGCTACCACAACTAACAGCCCTGTGACGAGGCCACCAGCCAACCCTTCCATGCTCTTATTGGGTGAGACATTGGGTGCCATTTTTCGGCGACCAAGTTTGCGTCCAACGAAATATGCGCCACTATCTGCACACCATACTAATAAGAACACATACAGCAGCCACCACGCAGATAACTGCCAGAGATAGAACATCGCCGTGATAGATGCCGTCAAAATAACCGCGCCCATCATTGCCAGCTGGTTGCCGTACCATCTCGTCTGTGTTGGGAAGACTCGAACCCAAGACAGCGCCATCAGCCATATAATGAGTGACGCCACCCACCAAAACAACCAAGTTACCTTGAACATCAGTGAGAATATAGTAAGCGCTAAAATCAATAGAACGAATACCACAGGCTGGCGCCATTTAGGCATCAATTTAGCCCACTCATGAGCGGCGATAATGACCCCAATGGCCAACAGTGGTGCAAATAAAATAGGCGTTTGGCTCGCAAACATTGCAATACCAACGATAATAACGAGAACAATTGCCGTCTTAATTCGTTGCCACATACTTATCGAGCCTTATAATAATGAAGAACAGATGGTCAAAAAATGCATTATAGCAGCTAACTAACGATGGCCTAGTGATAGCATTCAATGCTCATTCAAGCCGTTTATCATTGCATAAACCAACCCTATTGACCAGTTATACAATACTAACTGAACTGAGCCGACTAAACTTATCTATCAGCTCACTGCTCAGTGACCTTGCTGCTCTATCACTACCTGCTCGCTGGTTTTGCCAAAGCGACGTTGACGTTTAGCAAACTCTGCGATCATCGAAGCTAGCTCTTCTGCTGCAAAATTTGGCCATAATGTAGGAGTGAAAAACAGCTCAGCATAAGCAGATTGCCACAATAAGAAATTAGAAATACGATACTCGCCGCCCGTACGCACCAGCATATCTACTGCTGGGGTATCGGCTAATTGTACGTAGTTACCTAACAACTCTTCGCTGACATCTTCAGCTTTTAATTCGCCAGCTTGCACTTGCTGAGCCAGCTGTTGTGCTGCATTTGCAATATCCCACTGCCCACCGTAACTAATCGCAATCACTAGCGTCATCGCATCAAACTTCGCCGTTTTTTCTTCTGCGTCAGCCATTAGCGTTTGCAATGACTCACTAAGCTGGCTGCGATCACCAATGAAACGCAAGCGAATACGATACTCATTCATGCGCGGCATTTGCTCATGGATCGTCGATGTGAGCAGCTGCATCAACAGTGCCACTTCACTAGGCGGTCTCTGCCAATTTTCGCTAGAAAACGCAAATACAGTCAGTACTTTAATGCCCGTGTTGACACAATACTCAACGATAGGATCGAGTGCATCTTTGCCAGCCACATGTCCTTGACCGTGGCCCAAATCATTGGCCTTACCATAGCGATTATTACCATCCATAATGATGGCGATATGACGAGGAAGAATAGCGGGCACCAAAACGGCTGAAGTGGACATAGGCGAACTTGCTTATTGTTGAGGTAAAATAATAATAACGTGTGCAACAGCGATTAAAAAGCGCCATTTATATAATTCACTAACTTATCACAATTGCGTTGTTAGTTTTTAGTGCTCAGAATGCGATGGATCCAGTTCAATCAACCACACCTTTGGCTTGCTTTAGATATGGCTTCATACAGTTGATTCAGTTTAAAAGAGAGACAGGACAACCGAGTGCAGATGTAACTGTGATACTTTAAGCGAGGTTAACACTGTAGCTCTTTTATAAAGGATTGACTATATCAGTCTACACAATAATAAACAGCCAATAGCTACAAAGTATTGGCTGCTCAATTACAGATAATCCACCGAACTGATTCTTGCTACAAATAGCAAGTATATCAGTATTAAACTTCCATCAAATCGCTTTCTTTCTTACTCAAGCGAGCATCGATTGTTTCGATATACTTGTCAGTGATTTTTTGAATATCATCACTAGCGCGGCGCTCATCATCTTCTGAGATTTCTTTTTCTTTTGCCAAGTCCTTGATGTCATTCATCATGTCACGGCGAATATTACGAATAGAAACACGGCTGCTCTCAGCTTCACCACGTGCAAGCTTTTGCATATCGCGACGGGTATCTTCTGTCAATGCTGGCATTGGCACACGAATCACATCAGCAGACATTGGGTTTAGACCCAAATCTGCTTCACGAATAGCCTTGTCTACTGCTTGCACCATCGTACGGTCAAATGGTTGAACCAGTAAGGTACGTGAATCTTCAACGTTCACGCTTGCTACTTGGTTCAATGGTGTATCAGAACCGTAGTAGCTGACCATCACACCTGACAACATACCTGGATGCGCACGGCCAGTACGAACTTTACTGAAAGTGCTTTCAAGCGCTTCCAACGTTTTTTGCATGCGTGCTTCGCCGTCTTGCTTAATCTCTTTAATCATTGTGTATCCTTATTTATCGTTACCGACAAATTTTTTATTTGCTATTGGGATATTAATTATGTGTTGCTAATCGTTAGCTATTTACTGGCGTTAGTTGCCAGTATCGCATTAATTAATGAAAAACTCGTGTGCCTTCATTTTCACCCATAATGACATTCAATAATGCATTAGGCTTTGTCATATCAAACACTTGTAGCGGTACGTTATGCTCACGGCACAATGCGATAGCCGTTAAATCCATGACGCCTAGCTTTTGCTCTAGTACCTCATCAAAAGTCAAACCGTCATATTTGACTGCATCATCATGTAGGCTTGGGTCTTTGTCATAAACGCCATCGACCTTAGTCGCTTTTAAAATCAAACCAGCTTCGATCTCGATACCGCGCAAACAAGCAGCAGTGTCAGTGGTAAAGAATGGGTTACCCGTACCTGCCACAAAGATACAAACTTCGCCGTTTTTAAGATAACGAATGGCATTACGACTGCTATAGCTTTCGGTGACTTCACCAATCGGTAACGCTGACATCAAGCGAGTTTTTATGTTACGACGCTCAAGCGCATCACGCATTGCCAGTCCGTTCATAACGGTCGCTAGCATGCCCATCTGATCACCAGTAACACGGCCAACCAGACCTTCTTTTTGTAATTGCGCACCGCGATATAAGTTACCACCGCCGACCACGATACCAACTTGGACACCAAGTCCACGCAAGTGAGCGATAGACAAGCTCATTTTATCAAGCACTTCGGTATCAATACCCATGTCTTTACTACCAGCTAAGGCTTCACCGGAGAGTTTCAGCAAGATACGAGCGTAACGCGGGTTTTTGTCAGACATGAGGTCACCTTGTTATCATGAAATTATAAAGAAAATTATCGGTAAAATACAAATCGAGTTTGCCCACAACGCTACACTTACAGCTAAGCGTATTAAAAAGGCTAAATTGCGCTAATTGTAGCAAAAACTGCCCGCCATTGGGCAATTTTCACTCGCATATCTTATTGGATATCTAGCCTTGATAACTGGCGAACAGATCGTATTCGCTAGCGTCATCGATAGTCACTGTTAAGAACTGCCCTACTTTGACTTGAGCGTTGATGTCATCAACATAGACATGACCATCAATTTCAGGTGCATCAGCATAGCTACGGCAAATAGCAATATTTTCATCGCTATCAATTTCATCAACCAATACCGTTAAAGTCTTGCCGACTTTTTCTTGTAGCTTTTGCGCTGAAATATCTTGCTGTAGCGCCATTAGTCGCTCATAGCGAGACTGCTTGACGTCTTCAGGCACATGATCAGGCAAGTCGTTGGCCACTGCGCCTTCTACTTCTGAATAAGTAAATGCGCCCACGCGATCAAGACGTGCTTCAACTAGCCAATCAAGCAAGCACTGAAAATCTTCTTCTGTCTCGCCAGGGAAGCCAACCACAAAGGTCGAACGAATCACGATATCAGGACAGATATCACGCCACGCTTTGATACGGGTCAAGGTGTTTTCGCTATGCGCAGGACGTTTCATCGCTTTTAGGATGCGATGGCTGGCATGCTGGAACGGAATGTCTAGATAAGGAAGCAGTTTCTTCTCACCCATTAGCTCAACGACTTTGTCTACGTGTGGATACGGATAGACATAATGCAAGCGAACCCAAATGCCCAAATCGTTCAATGCTTGGCATAAGTCATAAAACTTAGACTTGAGCGGCATACCATTCCAAAAGCTAGTTTTATACTTTAGGTCAAGACCATATGCCGAGGTATCTTGCGAGATGATAAGTAATTCTTTCACGCCAGCTTTTTTGAGCGCTAGCGCTTCATTCATCACATTATCAATCGGGCGCGATACCAAATCACCGCGCAAGCTTGGAATAATGCAGAACGTACAACGGTGATTACAGCCTTCTGATATTTTTAGATAGGCATAATGGCTTGGGGTCAGTTTGATACCCGCTTCATTAATCAAATCTATTTTTGGATCATAGTTGGCGTCCTGACTGCGATTTGGCTTAGGCACATGCTGCGCTACTGCCGTAATCACTTCATCATAGGCATGTGCGCCCGTCACTGCTAGTACAGCTGGATGCATCTCACGGATTTTGTCCGCCTCTTTACCTAAGCAACCAGTGACAATCACTTTACCGTTTTTGCTAATGGCCTCGCCGATCGCATCAAGTGACTCTTGTACCGCTGATTCAATAAAGCCGCAAGTGTTTACCACGACCAAGTCGGCACCGTCATAATCACTGGCTACTTGATAGCCATCACGGCTTAGCTCAGTGATAATACGCTCACTATCTACCAATGCTTTTGGACAACCTAGTGACACAAAACCAATCTTTGGCGCTGCACTAACTGGCATCGTAGCAGTCGCATTTGCAGTCGAGGCTGAAGTAGCATCGCTGCTTTGGCCGACACTACGGTTCTGATTGTGGTTGGCTTTATGATGGTAAGGTTGTTTAGTATCTGTTTGACTGACATCTGCCTGACTCTGCGCTTGTACTATGGTAGGCGCGGCAGGATTGAAGATAGTGGCAGTGTCTTTTACGGCAGATAGAGGAGCTGTTGCTGTCGTATTCACTGACTCGGTAGAAGTTTTGGACATGGCTGACCTTGCTAGAGATAAATTGGCTGAGCGCATTGTACGTTTTTTTTGCAAAAATCACCAGTTTTGCCGCTCTATAGTCTTGATTTGTGGTTAAATATTATCTCAAGCATCTGACTTTTTTGGGCCCTACTGATGAACGCTGATTTTATAACCGCCAAAACAACCCCTGACCTCGCATTTATATCTCAGCATTTATTCACCGCTATTTTATGGGTCAACGATGAGCTATCAATCACGCGGTTGAATGCTCAAGCCGAGCAGCTACTTGCCATTAGTAGCGGCAGATTAATCAATCAATCCATCTTGACACTACTAGCACCCGATGAATTAAAGGCTAAAGATACTGTATCTATAGATAATGATAGTGGTGATATAAATGAAAGTGAGCCTTCGAGCGAGCCAGCTTACTCTTTGACCGAGCGCTTTGTGCAAGCGCAAAACTACCAACAGCCTTTTATCGATCATGATCACATTATAAAAACACCGTTAAATGGTAACTTATCATTGTCAGTCGACTATAGCGTCACACCAGTCATCTATGAACAGCAGCCTTATTTTATTATCGAGATGTGGGGCAAAGATCGTCAAAGTCGTATATCTGAGGAGCAGCGCCAACAACAGCAGTATACAGTTGCCCGTCATATGCTACGCTCGGTGGCGCACGAAATAAAAAACCCTCTTGCTGGTATTCGCGGAGCAGCACAGCTGTTGCAACGGCAATTTATTAAATTCAGCGACGCATCTACTACTAATATCTCTAGCGCTGATAATGCTTTGACAACTACCAACGCTGACACGCAGCATGATTTGCAAAAAATGAATCAAAAACTGCGTAACTATACGGACATTATTATTTCAGAAACTGATCGATTGACTCACCTTATTGGGCAGCTTCTGGGTTCCAATCAACTGCCAAACTGGCAAACGCTTAATATCCATGAGCCTCTAGAGCATGTCTTAACCTTAGTGACCAATCAGTATCCACAGGTAGTGTTACAGCGTGATTATGATTTATCATTGCCAGAGTTGTGTGCAGATAAGGATCAGCTGATTCAAGTGTTTTTAAATCTTATTAATAATGCTTGTGAGTCGATGACTGAGTTCGAACAAACGCTACAACAGAATAAAATCTCAGAGTCTCAAGAATTACAACAAGCTACTATGCAAACTGAGAGCAACTCTAATTATCAACCGACATTGCATATCCAAACGCGGGTTGCCTTTCAGCATACGATCGTCGGACAGCAGCACAAGCAAGTGATGCAAATTACTATTACTGATAACGGATCAGGTATTGATCCAGCCCTGATTGGTCAAATATTTTTCCCGATGGTCACTAGCCGGGCGGCCGGTACAGGTCTTGGATTATCCATCGTCCAAGATATTATCAGTCATCATCATGGTATGATTGATGTGAGCTCGACAAAAGAGCAAGAGTATAAGCAAACTCGATTTACGCTATATCTACCATTTACTCAACCCATCACTGAGACATAAAACAAATGATGAATTTATGAATTAAAGGCTGCTAAGTTTCCTAACGCCAACTCCCAATCCCCAACTTACCATCAATAATTGCTGATTAGGCCCAATACATGACTGAATATAGCGACGACCTCCAACCTAAAAGCGATGATCAATCAACACAATCACAAATAGTAACTGTGAATAATGCACCCAGCGACCACCCTGCAACATTGTGGTTAATCGATGACGATGCAGCCCTACGTATGGTGTTGGCCGACACGTTTGAAGATGCTGGATTGACCGTTATCAGTTTTACTCAAGCCCAAGCAGCATGGACTCGCCTTAACGATGTGTTAAAACAGCAAGAGTCAGCCGAGCAATTACCAGACGTCATACTGACCGATATTCGTATGCCAATGATGGATGGGTTGTCTTTTAGCGACTGGGTCCATCAGCATTTCCCTAAAATGCCAATCGTAATTATGACGGCACACTCAGACCTGACCTCTGCTATCAATAGCTATCAGACTGGTGCTTTTGAATACTTGCCCAAGCCTTTTGACTTAGATGATGCAGTTGCAACGATTTATAAAGCCATCAATTATCAGCCCAATTTAGAAACAACTTCTGTCCTCCTTTCAGATGAATCCAATACCAATACAACATCTGACATTTCCACTGAAAGCTTGATAAAACCTAAAGCAACACCTGCTAGTAAGACAACCAAAGACAATAAGAACAAAGGTGCCAGCGTAACCAAAGATAACGGGAACCCTAGCGGCATCATTGGACAATCTCCAGCCATGCAAACGGTGTTTCGTGCCATTGGCAGACTGGCTCAATCCCCCATTTCCGTCTTAATCACTGGTGAGTCTGGAACAGGTAAGGAGTTGGTGGCCAGTGCTCTACATCAGCACTCCCCGCGTAAACAGCAACCATTTATTGCACTTAATATGGCAGCCATACCACATGACTTGATCGAATCTGAGCTATTCGGTCACGAAAAAGGCGCGTTCACTGGTGCAACGACGATGCGTCAAGGCCGTTTTGAGCAGGCAGACGGCGGTACTCTATTTTTAGATGAAATCGGTGACATGCCTTTTAGCACTCAGACACGGCTGTTACGCGTCCTAGCCAATGGTGAGTTTTATCGTGTTGGTGGTCAGCAGCCCATAAAGGTCGATGTACGTATCATCGCAGCTACTCACCAAAACTTAGAAGAGCTGGTAAAACAAAGCCGATTCCGCGAAGATTTGTTTTATCGCCTCAATGTCATTCGATTACCCCTACCACCACTACGTACACGCCCTGAGGACATTCCTGCATTAGCCCTTTACTTTATGCAGTCTGCCGCAGAGCAAATGAATACCACTCCAAAGCATCTACATCCTGCCGCATTGCAAATTATGCAGACGTTTGACTGGCGCGGTAACGTGCGTCAATTAGAAAACGTCTGTTTATGGCTCACCGTGATGGCCACTGGTGATACTGTGATGGCGACAGACTTGCCACCAGAGCTACTTGAAAACATCTCACCTAATACAGTGCTTTATGAAGAGCATGGATCATCACAGGAAGACGCTCAAGAGCATTTAGTACAAAGTGGCGATGTGTTAAATGGCAGTGCATCAAACAATCATCAAAATGAGCGAAGTAGCCCGTTGCCTAAAAACCAGAGTTGGCAGCAAGCATTAGCTGAATGGGCTGAGCAGTCGTTAAGCACGGGTGAAACTGATATTTTACAAACAGCAACCCCTGAGTTTGAGCGCGTTTTATTAACAGCAGCACTCAATCATAGTGGCGGCAAAAAGATAGAAGCCGCAAGCTTACTTGGTTGGGGACGCAATACTCTGACACGCAAATTGCAGCAATTGGATATCTCTGCCCCGAGAGTACCAACTAAAGAGTAAATAAACGCATAAAACATGATAATAAATTATTATTAATATCAATCACTTAAAATTAGTACCGAAAATAAATGATAAATAATTAAAAATAATTGCAAATAGGGGTTGCCAAACAATTAAAACTCTATATAATAGCCAACCACTGAGACGCACTACCGAATCAGTTAACTATCTAGATAGCGTTTGAGTTTAATCGCCTTTGATGATAGAGTAACGAAAATGGGGCTGTGGCGGAATTGGTAGACGCACCAGATTTAGGTTCTGGCGCCGCAAGGTGTGAGAGTTCGAGTCTCTCCAGCCCCACCATTTTCGGATAGTACATCTTAGACCAAATATCAAAACCTGCTTTTAGCAGGTTTTTTTGTGTCTGGAATTTGGTATTAGAACTATAAAACATCTTATTAAAAGTATTAATCTACTTTTCTACCCTTTATAAGTCCTTTAACACTTCATCCATACGCTAATAGCGACACTCTACCCTCTGAATCAATGCTTTCATGCACCTACCATAGACAGAACTAATTAATAGAAAGGTTTTCCTCACTATCATTGAATAAGGCACTACGTTGATTTTTACGAAGAGCTTCACGTTGAATGATATTTTTCGCATCGACTTTTTCTAAAGGCAATCTTGTTTCGCGAGAAAGATCGCCATCTGCTATTAAGGATAAATAACGAGAACAACAAACTCTTAAAAAAGAGGTGAAATTGCCAATATCATGATCAGCATCGAGAGATTCAAGGTATAGCTTAGTGATCAGTTGATTAACCGTCATTTGATCACGAAATGACAACTCTTCTAATATATCCCAAAAAAACACTTCTAAACGAATTGAGGTGACAACGCCCTGAATTCGAAGTGATTTGGTTTTAGAGCTCCACAAGCTGTCATCAGCACTAATAAAAAGTTGGCACATATATCCTCTCTCGATACTGGGGTCTATTGAACATTCAACAGACCCGAATTAATGCTTATAGCAAGGCAACAAACTGCTTCAGCATAGCTGGGTGGGCAGGCCATGCAGGAGCCGTTACCAGTTGGCCATCTGTAATAGCGCCATCCATAGGTAACTTGACATACTCAGCGTCAGCCATTTCTATTTCTGGCTGACACGCAGGATAAGCAGATACTTTTTTACCCTTCAATACGCCAGCAGCCGTCAGCATTTGTGGCCCATGGCAAACTGAGGCAATCGGTTTATCAGTATTTGCGAAATGCTGAATCATTGCAATGACCTTAGCATTCAAGCGCAAGTATTCTGGCGCACGTCCACCTGGCAAATACAAAGCATCGTAATCTTCTACATTGATATCAGCAAAAGACGCATTAAGGACAAAATTATGACCGCGTTTTTCGGTATAAGTTTGATCACCTTCAAAGTCGTGTATTGAGGTAGCAATGCTATCACCTGCAACCTTATCTGGGCATATAGCATCAACCTCATGCCCCATCGCTAGAAGCGCTTGGAACGGAACCATGTTTTCATAGTCTTCAACAAAATCACCGGTAATGATAAGTACTTTAGCCATGATATTCTCACTGTATTGTAATAAAACATTGTAATGAAATACGGGAACCCAAATTAGTTTATAGCGACTTTGCGTAAAATGAGCCTGAATATCCATTCAAACATAAAAAACAACGACTAGGTAACATGTGAATACTACAAACAATCACTTTTTAAAATAAAATAATAAATTCAGCTATTTTCTAATAACTTCAAATCTATCAATGCCTTATCTATTTCCTGATATCGTCTCTCTACCCGCTTCGCCAATGCTTTGTCGACAATACATTGATAGTGACTATATTCTGCTGACAACATTGGAATGGGTTGTTGGCAATGCTGAATCGCCCACGCTTTTGATTTATCATGGCTGTCGGCATTTACCTGAAACGGGCGTTTCCCTGTTAGTATCTCAACCATCATTACACCAAACGCGTAGATATCACTTTGTACAGTGGCACTCTGTCTTTGCCAACGCTCAGGTGCGAGATACGCTGGTGTGCCAGCAGGATTTGGTTGGCTATTAGCCACCGTCATACGTTGTGACAAAGCAAAATCAGTAAGTAATAATCTAGGGGTCAGACTATTACTCATGGTATCTACAGGCCACTCATCATCAGAACCTTTAATCAAAATATTACTAGGTTTAATATCATTATGTAGCCAACCAGCCTGATGCAAATTAGCTATCAAGTATGCAGCCTGAGTGATGAAATGATGCTTTTGTGACGCTATCAATGACAGATGTTTTGAAGCGGTCAGCTGACTCGCCAAGCTACCATTAGGGTAATAAGGCATGACTAC
>Ga0207897_100256_pt1 | contig 20619 bp, 18 predicted proteins | sample LinPmetageLP42_FD_184054 | JGI IMG/M metagenome (GOLD analysis project Ga0207897, IMG submission 184054) | Marine viral communities from the Pacific Ocean - LP-42 (SPAdes) | ecosystem: Environmental > Aquatic > Marine > Oceanic | place: Pacific Ocean | collected 2010-08-27
CTGTTCGGGATAGAGGCCACGCTGCCGGCAGTATTCGGCACGCTCAGCCTCGCTGAGGGCCGCTGTCTCCAGAACGGCGTGGAACTTGTCCTGCGAGCTCCAGCCTTCGGGATCATCGCTCTGGTCAGGTAGCAAACGGCCTGCTTGCCGAGCCTTCTTGCGCCAGTTGTACAGTGTCGCAGCGGAGATGCCTTCTTCCTGGGCCACTTCTGCCACCGTGCGGTTGTGCGGCGGGAGCAGCTTCTTGAGGATGGCCTCCCGGCGCTCGTCGGAGTACTTCATCGGAACCTCATCACGCCCCATATGGTTCAGAGTCTAACAGCCGCTGATACTCCAACTAGCGTGACAGTGGGGGGGGCTGAGCAGGGCAGATCAGACCGGATGAGTCCTTTTCAGGCCTGGCCGCGATGACGTGCCTCGCTTGCGTGCCACGCGCGCGGCCGGTCCGTGCTCGTTCTATGTCCGCTCTATGCCCGTTCTATTTGCCTGATCATGGCAAGGCGGAATGGCGAGAAAATTTTTTATCATCAGGGGGTTGCATCAAAACGGGAGTTGCGTAGAATACGTCCTCGCTGACAGGGCAAAGCACTTCGCATCACACTGCTTCGCGTTTCAGCATGCTGACATAGGACCATAGCTCAGTTGGTTAGAGCGCCACGTTGACATCGTGGAGGTCGGCGGTTCAAATCCGCCTGGTCCTACCAGCATCGGCACTGATGGCAACATCGCGCCACTTGATTCAGGACCATAGCTCAGTTGGTTAGAGCGCCACGTTGACATCGTGGAGGTCGGCGGTTCAAATCCGCCTGGTCCTACCAAGCCGTTCCACGGTATGTTTCAAGTGTTCCTGTGTCATCTGCCACACTTCAGGACCATAGCTCAGTTGGTTAGAGCGCCACGTTGACATCGTGGAGGTCGGCGGTTCAAATCCGCCTGGTCCTACCAGATTCCAGAAAACGCCCGGCTCATCGAGTCGGGCGTTTTCGTGTGCGTGTCATGAAAATCTGCCGCGGGATTGGTGCGCGCCGCTCAGACAAGCGTCTCGTCGAGGAATTCGCGTGCTTCCTTGAGGGCGGCATTGGCAGCGCTCAGCAGTGGGGCGAAGCCGACGAACACATGTGGCATGTCCGGCCACAGACTCAAGGTGACGGGCGAGCCGCAGTCCTGCGCCTGAGTAGCATAGCGACGGCTGTCATCGAGCAGGATCTCCGCCTCGCCGCACTGGATAAGCGTCGGTGGTAGCTCAAACAGATTTCCCTCCAGCGGCGAGATGCGCGGATCACTCATGTCGGTGCCGTCCTGCACATAGGCCATGCTCACGAAAGGCAGCAGATTGGGATCGAGGACCGGGTCCACCTCGGCCTTGCGCGACAGCGAGGCGCTGCCCCAGCTGAGGTCCGTGGCGGGCGAGAAGGCGATCACCGCATCCGGCAGCCGCTCACCTGCGCTCTTGAGCGCATTCACGGCCGCCAGCGTGAGGTTGCCGCCCGCACTGTCACCGGCCAGCAGCAGGTGGTCCTGCGGGTATTCGTCACACAGCCAGCGCCACGCGGCCAGCACGTCCTGCAGGCCGGCCGGGAAGGCGGCCTCGGGCGCGAGGCGGTAATCCAGGGTGTAGGTCTCGGCGCGTGCCGCTCGCCCCAGACGGCTGGCCAGAGGACGATGGCCGGCAGGTGAGCCTGCGATCCAGCTGCCACCATGCACATACAGCAGGCGACGCGGGCGCGCTGGTGCGTCTTCGGGTGCCGGCAATACCTCACAGACACGCTCTCCCTCGCCGCCTGACACCATCGCGAGACGCGGTGTCACGCCGGTGTCGAGAATGCTGGCATCGGCGGCGAAGTAAGCCTCAAGCAGGGTGCGCTTGGCGCCGAGGTCATTGCCGGTGCGCGCCGTGAAGGCCTTGATGCGCTCAAGATGCTTGATGACCTGCTCAAGCCCGGCATGCGCTTCGTCGTGATTGTGCAGCGAGGCCTCCGCATGTGGGGGCGGCGAATCCGGGGAGGAGGGCGATGTAGAGAGCGACGAGGGATGAGATGGCGACCGGGATGACATGTTTGGCTCCTGTCGGGGGCGAGAGCTCTTAACCTGTCATCTCGCACGGGGCTGTGCAAGGCCTGACAGGCCACAACGCAAACCGCCCGCCGTGCGAGTGGCGCGGCGGGCGGCAGAGCGTGATGCTGACGTTCAGGCTGTCTGTCAGGCGGGCGCTCAGTTTGTCAGGCAGGAACGCTGTCGAAGTCGCTGGAGGCGATGAAGATCTCGACCAGGCGCTCGATGCCGGCCTGATCCTCTTCGTCGAAGCGCTCGGGGCTCGGGCTGTCCAGATCCAGCACACCCCACAGCACTTGCTGACCGTCCTGCTCGATGAGCACCGGGATGACCAGCTCGCTGCGCGAGGCGGCGTCACAGGCGATATGGCCCGGGAAGGCGTGCACGTCCGCGACACGCTGGGTGGTGCGCTCGGTAGCGGCAGCGCCACACACGCCCTTGGTGAAGGGAATCGGGTGGCAGGCCGGCTGACCCTGGAACGGCCCCAGGTGCAGGATTTGCGGCTGACGTTGCACATAGAAGCCTGCCCAGTTGAGATTCTCCACCGTCATGTTGACGAAGGCGGCCGTCTGGGAGGCGTTGGTCAGCCAGTCGCGGGTATCGAGGATGGCATCCAGCTGGCGGGCCAGCAGTGAATAGTCGGGGCGAGTGGCCATGAGGGCTCCTGAGGGATAGGTAAGGTGGCGAGATGGCGCAAGAATGCGGTCGCGGGTCGCCTGTTTCAAGCGTGTCCTGCGCGTGTGTCTTCTCGTGCTGCGCCGGCTGCTGGGCGTGATGAGATGCGTGCATCCACCGGATGCAAAAGCGCCGACCAGTGGTCGGCGCTTTGCGTTCAGGCGTCTGTCAGTGACATGGGGTGAGGCTTACTTCCAGCCCGGCACCGCCGCGCCCTTGAACAGCTCTTCCGCCTTGGCTTCGACTTCCGGCGTCTGGTAGGCCTTGACCAGCTTCTGCACCTTCTCGCTGTCTTCATCGCCCTGACGCACGACGATCAGGTTGACGTACGGAGATTCGGCGCCTTCACGGATCAGCGCGTCTTCCGGCTTCAAGCCAGCCGGCTGGGCGAAGGTGTTGTTGATGAAGGCCAGGTCGACGTCCGGCAGGATACGCGGCAGCTGGGCAGCCTCGATTTCCTTGAACTGGTAGTCATGCGGGTTCTTGGCGACGTCGATCGGGGTCGCTTCGAGGTTGCTCTTGTCGGTCAGCTCGATCATGCCCAGGTCGTGCATCAGGATCAGGGAGCGGCCTTCGTTGGACGGATCGTTCGGCAGGGCGATGGTCGCGCCGTCCGGCAGTTCGCTGATGTCTGCGTACTTCTCGGAGTAGGCACCGATCGGGTACACGAAGGTCTTGCCGGCGCTGGCGAACTTGTAGCCACGCTCACGCACCATGGATTCCATGTACGGCTGGTGCTGGTAGGCGTTGGCATCCAGAGAGCCATCGGCCAGCGCGGCGTTGGGAGACACGTAGTCGGTGAACTCGGTGATCTCGACGTTCAGGTCGTACTTTTCCTTGGCGATCTCGGCCGCAACCTTCATCACTTCGGTTTCCGGGCCTGCGACGGTGCCCATCTTGAGGGTGTTCTCGTCGGACGCGTCGTTGCCGCAGCCTGCCAGCAGGGTGGCGCCGAGCAGGGTGGCGGCACCGGCAAGGCGCAGCGGGGAAGAAAGCGTGGTCAGCATGTTGCGCATCGATGTTCTCCTTGTGATCCGACGTGACCGGCGGGGTCCGCGGGATGTTATGAGTGGCGGCTCATGGTGATGAGCCGTCACGATACCGAAAGCCGTGTGATTTGTAGATCGAACGCCACTTCCAGATCAGTCGCTGCTCATGGAGCGACGCTTACTTGTGGTTCGACTTGCGCACCAGATGGTCGCCCAGGCTCTGGAAGCCCTGCACCATGACGACGAGGATGACCACGGTCACCAGCATCACCATCGGGTCGAAGCGGTTGTAGCCGTAGCGAATGCCGAGATCCCCCAGGCCGCCGCCACCGACGGTGCCGGCCATGGCGGAATAGCTGATCAGCGTCACCACGGTGATGGTCAGGCCATTGATGATGCCGCCGCGTGCTTCCGGCAGCAGTACCTTGGTGATGATCTGCATCGGCGTGGCGCCCATGGCCTGTGCGGCCTCGACCAGCCCCGGGCCGACTTCATTCAGCGCGCCTTCGATCAGGCGGGCGACGAAGGGAATCGAGGCGATGGTCAGCGGCACGATGGCGGCATTGGTACCGATCGAGCTGCCCGCGATCAGGCGCGTCAGCGGGATGATCGCCACCATCAGGATGATGAACGGCACCGAGCGACCGATGTTGGTAATGATGCTCAGCACGCTGTTGAGTGCCGGGCGCGCGAGAATCTGGCCGGGGCGCGAGGTGTAGAGTGCCACGCCCAGTGGGATGCCGAGTGCCGCGGAGATCAGACCTGCCACCGCGACCATGTACAGCGTCTCGAGGGTGGAGGACAGGACGAGTTCAAGCAGTGCGGGTGACATGACCGAGCACCTCCACTTTCAGGTCGTGGGATTCGAGATAATCGAGCGCTTGCTGGGTCTGGCGGCTGTCGCCCATCAGTTCGGCGATCATCAGGCCCAGGGTGCGGTCCTGAATGGATTCCACCTTGGCTTGCAGGATGCTGACATCCACCTGGCATTCACGCGCCAGGCGCGAGATCAGCGGAGTTGAGACGGCGTCGCCGCTGAAGGCCAGGCGCACCACCGGGTGGGTATGCGGGCCTGCGGTGGCTTCGAGGCGCTCCACCAGCGCGCGTGGCGGCTCAAGTTCCAGGAAGTCATTGAGGAACTCGCGACCCAGGCGGGTCTGCGGTGCGGTGAAGAAATCGCCCACCGAGGCCACTTCCACCAGTTCACCGCCGCTGATCAGGGCGACCTGATCACAGATGCTCTTGACCACTTCCATCTCGTGGGTGATCAGCAGGATCGTCAGGCCCAGCTTGGTGTTGATGTCCTTGAGCAGCTCAAGGATGGAGGCGGTGGTCTGCGGGTCGAGCGCCGAGGTGGCCTCGTCACACAGCAGCACCTTGGGGCGGCTGGCCAGGGCGCGGGCGATGGCCACACGCTGTTTCTGGCCGCCGGACAGCTGGGCAGGATACTGGCCGGCCTTGTCGCTCAGGCCGGTCAGCTCCAGCAATGGCTCGACGCGCTTTTTGATCTCGTCCTTCGAGATGCCAGCCAGCTCCAGCGGCAGCGCCACATTGGCGAAGACTGTGCGTGAGGAGAGCAGATTGAAATGCTGGAAGATCATGCCGATCTGGTGACGAGCGCTGCGCAGGGCGGACTCGTCGAGCTCGGTCAGTTCCTGGCCATCGACGACGACGCTACCGGCAGTGGGGCGTTCGAGCAGATTGACGCAGCGAATGAGAGTCGACTTGCCGGCACCGGACAGGCCGATGACACCGGTAATGGCGCCCTGAGGAACCGTGAGGCTGGCATCCTTGAGCGCGACCACGGCCTTGTCACCACTGCCGTAAGTCTTGGAGACGTTCTTGAGTGTGATCATGGGGGTCCGAGTGGTTAAGGCACCAACCGGATTGCGGGCGAAGGTCTGTAGAGGACAGAACGTTCTGCCGGCGTCTGCGCACATGGCAGACAGCGAAGAGGGGAGCGATCCAGTGGGGAGAAAAAAGACCACCCAAGACGGGTGGCCATCAACGCTGGACACACCCTTTTAGCAGAACTTGCACCCCGTGAGACCAGCTCTCGTGGTGGGCGCCCGCAATCCGGGTACAAATCGGCGCCAAACAGATTTGAGGCGCATTCTATCAGTCACCTTGGGGGTGTCAACGACTTTGGTCTTGCGCTGGACGTTTATTCGAACTGTCGTTCGATATGGCAATTTGGCGATACGCTCTGTAAGCCATATCTTACAAGGTTCTTGTCGTGACGCGGGTTTCAATCGTCAGCGACGGCTTTCCTGTCTTGACGGTCAGTTGGGTATGAGTTGCGGCCCGCTCTGGCTACTCTGCGTTCGCGGTGGCAGCCGTGCTCGTTTGTTGCGGGAGACGAGAGACGGGAGACGGGAGACGGGAGACGGGTGCCGAGGGCGGTAACGCCGCGCACTCCCACGGGCGGCAACGCCAGCATGTCGACGGCTAGTCCACCATGCTAGGATTTCGGCTGGGCATGCTGGTCATCTCGCTGCTGCATGCCGTCCCTTATTCACGGCTTCTCGACAGCAAGAAGCAGCAGTGCAAGGAAAGATCACGCATGTTCACGGGTATCGTACAAGGCATGGCGGAAGTGGTGGCCATTGAAGAACGCACTGACTTTCGCACGCATCAGGTCCGGTTGCCGGCGGGACTGGAGGCGGGGCTGGAGCTGGGGGCCTCGGTGGCCCATAACGGTTGTTGTCTGACCGTGACGGCGCTTGAGGGTCAACTGGCCAGCTTTGACCTGATGCGCGAGACGCTGCGTCTGACTAATCTGGGCGAGCTCGAGGTGGGCAGCGTCGTGAACGTGGAGCGAGCGGCACGCTTCGGCGACGAGATCGGCGGGCACTCGATGTCCGGGCACGTGATGGCGATGGTGACCATCGATGCCATCGAGGCCACTGCGGACAATCGTCGTATCTGGTTCCAGGCGCCGGCCGAGCTGATGCGTTTTCTGTTCGACAAGGGCTATGTGGGACTCGACGGTGTCAGCCTGACGATCGGTGAGGTGCAGGGCACACGCTTCTGCGTCAATCTGATTCCCGAGACGCTCGAGCGCACCCTGATGGGCGTGCGCGCCGTCGGTGATCAGGTCAACCTTGAAGTCGACCCGCAGACCCAGGCGATTGTCGAGACCGTCGAGCGGGTCATGGCCTCCCGTCTGGCATGAGGCTTGCAGGTCTGCAGCGGATCAACTCGCTGGCAGGACGCCAGAACTCGTCTGACTGGTCAGGAAATATGCCGGGAATGCTCGATTCGCTGCAGACCTTTGGGTACCATGTTGCGCCTTTCGATGCCCTGCCGCTGGCGGGGCATCGTGGTTCAGGCAGGCTGAACAGGGGAAAAGCTTCATCCGACGCCCTGTGCGGCATACCTGTCCGAGCGAGTTCGTCTTGATCTGCTGATTCTGACAATCACCGACCACTGCGCCTTGCCGGACAGGCACTGCTCAAGGATAGGGGCTACCTCAATGCTGGAACGTCTTTTCAAGCTCTCCGAGCACGGTACCAATGTGCGTACCGAAGTCATCGCAGGATTTACCTCCTTCCTCGCGATGGCCTATATCATCTTCGTGGCTCCCTCGATGCTGGCCTCCACCGGCATGGATCACGGCGCCGTGTTCGTCGCGACCTGTCTGGCGGCTGCCATCGGCTGTCTGATCATGGGCCTTTACGCCAACTACCCGATCGCGCTGGCACCGGGCATGGGGCTGACGGCCTTCTTCACCTATACGGTCGCCGGCCAGATGGGCGTGCCCTGGCAGGTCGCGCTGGGCGCGGTCTTCCTGTCCGGGGTGAGCTTCTTCCTGCTGTCCGCCTTCAAGATTCGCGAGTGGATCATCAATGCCATTCCCGCCTCGCTGAAGACCGGTATCGCCGCGGGCATCGGCCTGTTCATGGCGATCATCGCCCTGCAGGGCAGCGGCATCGTCGTCGACGCCCCGGGCACGCTGGTCACGCTGGGTGATCTGTCCTCGCCGGCGGCCATGTATGCATTGCTCTCGTTCTTTTTGATCGTCGCGCTGTCCTACCGCAAGGTGATCGGTGCGGTGATGATCGGCATACTGCTCGTCACGCTGCTGGCGACCCTGACCGGCAACAACGATTTCCACGGCTTTGCCTCGATGCCGCCGAGCATGCTGCCGACGCTGGCACAGCTCGATATCGCCGGCGCCTTCAACCTGGGCATGGTGTCGATCATCTTCGCCTTCCTGTTCGTCGATCTGTTCGACACCTCGGGCACGCTGATCGCCGTCTCCCAGCAGGCTGGCCTGACCAACGAGCGTGGCCATCTGCCGCGGCTGGGACGGGCCTTGATGGCAGACTCCAGTGCCACCATGGTCGGCTCTGTCATGGGCACCTCGAACGTGACCAGTTACATCGAATCCGCCACCGGCGTGGCCGCCGGCGGACGTACCGGCCTGACGGCCGTCGTCGTTGCCGGCCTGTTCCTCGTCAGCCTGTTCCTGTCGCCGCTGGCGACCTCGATTCCGGCCTTCGCCACTGCCGGTGCGCTGCTGTATGTCGCCTGCCTGATGACGGGCGGCCTGGCACGCATCGACTGGAACGACATTACTGAAGCGGCACCGGTGGTGATCGCCACCCTGGTGATGCCGCTGACCTACTCGATTGCCAACGGGATCGCGCTGGGCTTCATCAGCTACGCCGTGATCAAGCTGTTCTCCGGCCGTTATCGTGATCTGAGCCCGGGGCTGGTGATTCTCGCCATCCTGTTCGCCTGCAAATACCTGTTCCTCGACGGAGCCCTCTAATGAGCATCTACAGCGACTACATCAAGTCTGTCATCCGCACCGTGCCGGACTGGCCCCAGGAAGGCGTCAACTTCCGTGACATCACGCCGGTGCTGCAGAACTCCGCCGCGTTCCGCAAGCTGATCGACTCCTTCGTGCACCGCTACCAGGAGATGGAAATCGACGCCATCGCCGCCATCGATGCGCGTGGCTTCATCATCGGCGCTCCGCTGGCCTACGAGCTGGGCTGCAGCTTCGTGCCGGTGCGCAAGAAGGGCAAGCTGCCGTTCAAGACCATCAGCGAGACCTACTCGCTGGAATACGGTGAGTCCACCGTCGAGCTGCACTCCGATGCCTTCCGTGAAGGCGATCGCATCCTGGTGATGGATGACCTGATCGCTACCGGCGGCACCATGCTGGCGGCCTGCAAGCTGATCGAGCGCACCGGTGGTGTGGTCGTCGAGACGGCTGCCATCATCGATCTGCCGGAAATCGGCGGCTCCGCGCGCATTCGTGAAGAAGGCCACAGTGTCTTCGCGGCGTGCAGCTTCACCGAATCCGAGTAATGCCGGCTTGACGCGATGGCCCTGTCTTCTGGCAGGGCCATCGTCGTTGCTGCGGGCAGCGAATCTGAGGCCCTTGTCCGCGCTCTAGCGTGGCTGAGTGGATCTTCCCCTTGTGCGGTGGCGCGCCAGCCACCATGCTTTCCTTCTGTTTCGTCATTGCGAGTGACCCACATGTCTTCCGAACGCTACCACGACCACTTCATCGTCTCCTGGGACCAGCTGCACCGTGATGTGCGCGCGCTGTGTCACGACCTCAGTGGTCGCGACTTCAAGGGCATCATCGCCATCACCCGCGGTGGCCTGATTCCGGCCGGCCTGATCGCCCGCGAGCTGGGTATCCGCCACATCGATACCGTGTGCATCAAGAGCTATCACGACCACATGGAGCAGGGTGGTCTGGAAGTGGTCAAGGGCGTCGACCACGACGGTGACGGCTGGCTGCTGGTCGATGACTTGGTCGACACCGGCAACACCGCACGTGCGGTGCGTGACATGCTGCCCAAGGCGCACTTCGTGACCGTCTATGCCAAGCCGGAAGGGCGTCCGCTGGTCGATGGCTTCATCACCGAAGTGCCGCAGAACTGCTGGATCCAGTTCCCGTGGGATATGGGCATCGCCTACGTCGAGCCGATCGCCGAGCAGCTCAAGAAGCAAGAGAGCGATAGCTGACATGCCGCTGGAGACTGCCGCGACTGGCCGCTCCGAGGTGTTGCCTGCCGATTGGCAGGCGCATCTTGGCCAAGAGTTTCAGGCTGACTATATGCAGCGCCTGCGCGACTTTCTGCGCGCCGAGAAAGATGCCGGCAAGGTCATCTATCCGCACTCCGATGACTGGTTCCGTGCCTTCTGGCTGACGCCGCTCTCCAACGTCAAGGTCGTGATCCTCGGCCAGGACCCGTATCATGGCCCGGGCCAGGCGCATGGACTGTGCTTCTCGGTACGCCCCGGTGTGCGCCCGCCGCCTTCGCTGAAGAACATCTACAAGGAACTGGCTACCGATGTCGGCGTCGAGCCCGTCGATCACGGCTTCCTGGAAAGCTGGGCGAAGCAGGGCGTCTTGCTGCTCAACAGCGTGCTGACCGTCGAGCAGGGCAAGGCCGCCTCGCATCAGAAGCAGGGGTGGGAGCAATTCACCGACCGCGCCATCGACGTGATCAACCAGCACTGTGAGGGTGTCGTCTTCCTGCTCTGGGGCAGTCATGCCCAGAAGAAGGCCCGTGCTGTGGACACCCAGAAGCACCTGGTGCTCCACGCGCCGCACCCATCCCCCCTCGCAGCGCACCGCGGTTTCTTCGGCTCTCGCCACTTCTCTCGAGCCAACGCCTGGCTGGAAGCGCGTGGGAAAAAGCCGATCGACTGGTAGTTAACGTAATGTAGTGTTCTTATTTATAAATTTTAAATGGCTATATATTGCTGGCTGATTACGTTTAGAGGTATAGATGAGAAAAATATTAATTTTGACTGGCACTCGGGCTGATTTTGGAAAGCTCAAAGGAATCATGCAGTTTATTGAAAAACATGATGACTTGGAGTTGCATATTTTTGGTACTGGTATGCACATGATGAAGCGATATGGATCAACATATCGTGAAATCGAGAAAGAAGGTTTTCAACATACCTACTTTGTTCCCAATCAGAATTCGAGTGAACCAATGAGCTCGGTTTTGGGCAATACAATATCTATTTTCTCTAGGTTAACTGAAGAAATTTCTCCCGATCTGATTATTATCCATGGTGATCGACTTGAAGCCTTGGCTGGGGCTGCTGTGGGGGCACTACAAAATATATTAGTGTGTCATATAGAAGGTGGCGAGGTTTCTGGCACTGTAGACGAGTTGATTAGACATTCTGTAAGCAAGCTATCTAATATACACATGGTTGCCAACGAAAGAGCAAAAAAAAGACTAATGCAAATGGGGGAAGGTAGCGAGTATATATATATCATCGGATCTCCTGATCTTGATGTTATGAATAGCAAGACACTACCATCCTTACAAGACTCAAAGCGAAAGTACGAAATAGAATTTTCTACATATTCGATAGCGCTATTTCATCCTGTTACAACAGAGAAGTCTTCATTTAAAGACTATTCCACGAGCTTTTTTAACGCGCTTAAAGCTTCTAATAAAAACTATATTGTCGTATATCCTAATAATGATGATGGTTCAGATTTCATCGTTGATGAAATTAGTCGCTTGAAGGATGATGAGAATTTCAGAGTATTCCCCTCGATAAATTTTGAGCACTTTTTGGTATTGTTAGAGAATGCCGAAATGATTGTTGGAAACTCTAGTGCGGGTATAAGAGAAGCACCATTTTATGGTGTTCCAACTGTGAATGTTGGTACTCGTCAGCAGAATAGGTATTCTGGTAATACAATTATTGATGTTGACTATAGCTGTGATAGTATTTTAGCTGGTATTGAAAAAGCTGCTCGGATAACTGAAGTTGCGAAAGACGATTGGTTTGGTGATGGTAATAGTTTGGCTTTATTCTCTGCAGCATTGAAAGATGATAATTTTTGGGCCACACCGACACAAAAGTTATTTATGGAGCTTGAATGAAAAAAATTGCAATCATCACCGCCCGAGGTAATTCAAAGGGGGTGCGTAGAAAGAATTTACGTAAGATAGGCGGTGATTCACTGCTCGCCATCACCTTCAAGTCTGCACTGGAATCAAATATTTTTGATAGTATCGTTGTAACTTCCGACAACGACGAGATACTAACACACGCCAAAGCATTAGGTGCCGATATTATAAAGAGACCATCATCCTTATCACAAGATGGCTCTAAAAGTATCGATGCAGTTTTGCATGCACTGGATTCAATGAAAATAGTACAGGGTGAAGTTACACTACTCCAGCCGACTAGCCCCTTCCGAACATCGGAACATATTTTAAAAGCTTATGAAGGGTTTAATGATAATGCTGTGAACAGTGTTATTTCTGTATGTGAAATGCATGATCATCCTTTCAAGTCTTTTGTTATGGAAGGCAGTCATGCCTCACCTGTTCGTGATTTTAAAGACTTAGAATCACCTAGGCAGCAGTTGCCGCTAGCGGTCAAACCGAATGGTGCTATATATATTGTGTCAATTGCCGAATTGATTGCATATAAAACGTTCTTTGTTAAACCTTTCAGTCTTTATCAAATGACTAGAGATGCATCATTAGACATCGATACTGAAGCTGATCTTGAACTGGCAAACTATCTTTATTCTAGGAGAGCTATATGAATTATTTTAAAATTGGTAACGTCGAAGTGGGGAATGCTTGCCACCCCGTTGTTATTGCTGAAATTGGCATTAATCACGAAGGGGATTTGACAGTTGCAAAAGAAATGGTTGATGCAGCTCACCGTGCTGGAGCTCAAATTGTCAAACATCAAACTCATGTTGTCGAAGATGAGATGTCGGACGAAGCGAAAAAAGTCATCCCCGGAAATGCCGATGTCTCGATATATGAGATTATGGCAAGGTGTGCATTGAATGAGGCAGATGAATTGAGTCTCATGCAATATGTGCAATCTAAAGGTATGGAGTTTATCAGTACGCCTTTTTCAAGAGCCGCAGCCTATCGACTTGCAAAAATGAATATTCCAGCATTTAAAATAGGCTCTGGGGAGTGTAATAATTACCCGCTGGTCAAGCTGGTAGCTTCTTTCGGTAAGCCTGTAATATTGTCTACTGGCATGAATAGCATCGAAAGCATCGAAAAATCTGTTAATATTTTGAGAGAGGCTGGAGTCCCGTTCTCATTATTACATTGCACTAATGTTTACCCAACACCTTATAATCTTGTGCGTTTAGGTGCTATGACTGAGTTAGCTCAATGCTTCCCTGATGCTGTCATTGGCTTATCTGATCATACAGTTGATAATTATGCATGTCTTGGAGCTGTAGCTCTAGGTGCAAGAATACTTGAAAGGCATTTCACCGACAAAATGTCACGTCCTGGTCCTGATATAGAGTGTTCGATGGATCCGCGTGCTCTCGAAGATCTTGTTAAAGGATCTAAAGCTATATATCAAGCAAGTGGAGGTAGTAAAGGGCCAGTTGCTGAAGAGCGTGTGACCATGGACTTTGCTTTCGCCTCAGTTGTCGCGGAAAGAGATATATCTGAAGGTAGCATGATCTCAGAAGATGATATATGGGTAAAAAGGCCAGGTAGTGGTGACTTCACCGCGGAAGACTATGAAATGCTTATAGGTAAGAAATTGAAAAGGGATGTTGTAAAAGGATCGCAGTTAAAACGCGAAGATATCTTTTGATCTAATACACGCGACCACGTTTGTCGTGGTCGCGTGTTATTTGCAATTCATCAACTGACTGTTAGTCGATTACTTCGATTCCAGATTTGTAGTATTCTTCATATACATTGTTTATTGTGTCTACATGTTTCGGGTTTAAATGCTCATTGGGTATTTTAAAAGAGCATATAGAATTAAAGTCAGCAATACCTTTAAGGCTTATGAGCGCGCTGGTGTATGCGCCAGCTATCCCCCACGGCATCTTGTTTAATGTCAATATATATAGCTCTGCTGGTAAACCGAGGCTATTTGTTTTGACTCCTAATGTATCTTCGATAAGCGATAGTTTTTTTTCAGAATCTCCTCTATGGGGGATATAAGTTATTTTTTTATTTTTTTTTCTATAATAAGAGTTGACTTTTTCTATAAGCGAGAGTTCATTCTCTAAACTCATTATACCACCCTCACTATATTTTGAACCAAAATATAGTACAAGTTCATCATCTACCTGCTTTATATCATTCTTGCTTCGCAATATTCGGTAATCGTTATGTATAATCCTCTCTTTTTTAGAGTCATGAAGAAAAGAGGTGAAGATAATTGGCCGCGAATAATTATCGTGCTTAATGTTTTCCTTGTTTTTGGATACGTGATGAATTCCCTTGTCGATGTATTGTTTTTTAACGGTAATGATCGCTGCTCCATCATCCGATAAATATAGATTAAGAGGTGATATTCGTTCTTTAATGTCATGCATCCAAGCGCTACGAAATTCTCCCATACATAAATTGTTTACTTTGTTTTGATATTTTTTAGTGATTTCAGAAATATGTTTTCTTTTCTTAAGCCATGATAATTGTTGCAGGCGATGTTTGAAAGAAATCTCAATTACCTCGTCCCAATCGAGTGCCTCTACAGTTCTTCGAATCTGATAGTCATGGGTTTCTTTTTTACTCTCACCAGAGTATTTTACAACAAGGACATTTTTCTGCCCCTTAAATAACTGAGCTGCAAGTTCGTAGCAAGAGATAATCTGTAATGGCGATTCAGCTAAAAATAAATTCATAAGTTACTCATTGCGGTATAAAGTATATGTCAATATGCAGTTCTTATAAGTGCAATATTTGCTGCGTTTGCCGTTTAGTCAAGAGTATACAGCTATGCTTGCGGAGTGGCAAAAAGTAGCTTGCTTCTTTAGCTTTTTATAGTATTTTGAGATCTTATTTTTGTTGTCATTGTTATGGATTTGAAAACCATGATTTTCATGATGTCCCAGTAAGAGTATCCAATACAGGGAGGAGCGGCTACGACTTAGTATGCAAAAAAGGTTCAGCTCTATTATGGTTGGCGCGTTAGTTTTGCGCCAACCATGGTTAGGCGCTTTCGTGCATGTCGATCAATTGTTTGCTCATTCTTCTTCTCTTTTCGTAGAGAAATAGTTTCTGTACTGATGCATAGAATCTTATTTTTCTATGTAATGCAGTTTTCTGGGTTCCAACTGGCCATGGGGTTTTGCGACGATAAATAGTATATAATGCTTTTAATGGGTGCAAGCTATGAGCATCCCAAGGTTTACTGTTTTGTAACTATTCAGGTGGCTGCGGATGGCATGTCGCCAACCACCTGATTTTTTTGGCATAGTGTGCCTGATCCTTCGGCACGTCTATGCGGTGACATGACCATCAGCGATATCAACGTCGACGAGGCCCTGGAACGGGTCCGGCAGCAGCTCAAGGAAGACCACACGGTCTCGCCTTCCTTGCGTGCTGCCATCGACGTGCTGATGCTGCTGGTCAAGCTGATGGCCGACCGACTGGCCACCAGCAGCCGCAACAGCAGCAAGCCGCCGTCACAAGACCCCAACCGCCAACGCCGTTCCCGGGCCAAGGGCGAGCGTCGCCCTGGCGGGCAACCGGGTCACGAAGGCAAGACGCTGGCGCCGGTCACCGATCCCGACGAGATCGTGTCGTTGCGCGTCGATCGCCGCACCTTGCCCAAAGGGCGCACCTATCGCTCGGTCGGCATCGAAACGCGCCAGGTGCAAGACATCGTGATCCAGGCCGTCGTCACCGAGTATCGCGCCGAGGTGCTGGAGGACGATCTCGGGCGGCGCCATGTGGCGCCGTTTCCCGACGGCGTGACCCGCCCGATCCAGTATGGCCCACGTCTCAAGGCGCATGTCGTCTATCTCTCGCAGTATCAGTTGCTGCCCTATGCCCGCATCCAGGCGCTGCTGGCCTCACAGTGCGATCTATCGCTGAGCACCGGCACGCTGTTCGCCTTCAATCAAGAGGCCTATCAGCGCGCCGAGGCGTTTGCCGAGTGGGCGATCCCGGCGCTGAGGCAAGCCGCGACCGTGCATGCCGACGAGACCGGGATGCAGGTCGGCGGCAAGCGCTACTGGCTGCACAGCGCCTCGAATGACGCCCTGACCTACTTGGCGCCTCACGCCAAGCGAGGTCAGGAGGCCATGGATGCCATCGGCATCCTGCCCTATGTCCAGGGGGTGCTGGTGCATGATCACTGGAAGCCTTACTACCGCTACGCGGATTGCCGCCACGCACTTTGCAACGCCCATCACCTGCGTGAATTGACTGCGGCCTGGGAAAATGACCACCAAAAGTGGGCCAAGGCGCTGCATGATCTGCTGCTGGAGATGCATCAGGCCGTTGACGCTGCCGGTGGCACGCTCTCGCCCGAAGAGGCGCAACGCTGGCGAGTCCGCTATCGGCAGTGCCTGACAGAGGGTGAGACCGAGTGTCCGCCACCGATCCCACCACCACCGGGAAAGCGCGGTCGTGCCAAACGTACCAAGGCACGTAACCTGCTCGAACGTCTCCAGGCGTACGAGGACGATGTGCTGCGTTTCCTCGACGACCCCGCCGCGCCCTTCACCAATAACCAAGGGGAGCGTGACCTGCGGATGACCAAGGTCCAGCAGAAGATTTCAGGCTGTTTCCGCTCCTGGGAAGGTGCCGAGATCTTCTGCCGGATGCGCAGCTTCCTCTCGACGGCGGTCAAGCAGGGCCTGGCAGCGCACACCGCACTAGAACAGTTGTTTGCCGGTGAAGTGCCCGAATTCATGCGTCGGGACGGCCTGGATCAGGCAGCGTGACCTGAATAGTTACACTGTTTTTTCCCATATAGTGAACCATGATTGGTTCCTGAATTGATTTCAAGAATTCATTTTTATCCCTATGCTGTTCGTTCATACGCTTTTCTAATATTTTATAGGCAGGTCGTTGAGCATTCCAAGTCAATGGAAGACGATGCCATTCCCCTTGGATGACTTTGTTGATTGCACATTGTTCATTATGTGCACACAATTCAGGGTGAGATAATAAAAACTCGAGTCCTTTCTTTCCTATATTTTTTTCTTTCCACTGCTTCATATTGATAAGCATTAATCCACAGTTGAAGTAATCACCTTTTTTCAAACCAAGGCGACTATATGGAGATCTACCGATATTTTCCACAGCAGCAATTGTGAAACTTTCCCCACTGGTTTCCCTGTATATATCCAATAAATCGCCGACGACAACAGTGTCACAATCCAAACATAGAACTAGTTCTTCATCATCAAGCAATTCATCAAGGTAGAATCTGAAGTAAATTGACTTGCCGTAGCGCTTTATTTTCAGGCCACTAAATTTACTGTCGTCTAGATAAACAAATGCCACATGAGATCCATATTTTTCTATCATGGATGTCAATGTTGATCTTGTGTTTGCTTTGAGCCCAGCGTCACCAATGATAAATTTGAGCTTTTCAGGCTCTTTACAATTGATGATTGCCGATATGATAGTGGTAGCAAGATGCGCGGAGTAATTTTCATCGCATGATATAAATATAGGTAGCATTAATTCCTCTCGTATAAAATACTTTTGATATTTACATATGATAATGTTTGTGTGCTTTCTAAGCAATGCTGTAAGGTTATCTCCATGAATAGTTACTGTTTGGTTACGAAAACAACTCTGGATACCTGCTCAGGGCGAGGATTGTGTTGCTGGCACGGAGGCTTAGCCCTTGTGGCTAAAGGTAAGGGGGGACAGGGTGGTGGTACTTAACTTGTAAGCCTGCTTCCGCTAGAATGCGCTCAATTTACCAGCCTCCCCGCTGCTATCGTCCGAGCCGGCGGGGGTAGTGCTGCGTATCGTTTGCACCATCTTCTGTCCCAAGAGGTATTTCCATGAGCGTCCATGCCATCAATCATCCACTGGTCCAGCACAAGCTCGGCCTGATGCGTGCAGCAGGCATCAGCACCAAGAGCTTCCGTGAGCTGGCCAGTGAGGTCGCCAAGCTGTTGACCTATGAGGCAACCCAGGACCTGGAGCTGGAAACTACCACCATTGATGCCTGGAGCGGCAACGAGCTGGATGTCCAGACCATCAAGGGCAAGAAAGTGACCATCGTCCCGATCCTGCGCGCCGGCCTGGGCATGCTGGATGGCGTGACGGACCTGATTCCCCCGGCACGCATCAGCGTCGTGGGCCTGTACCGTGATGAAGAGACGCTGGAGCCGGTACCGTATTTCGAGAAGTTCGTGTCAGATCTCGACGAGCGTCTGGCCATCGTGATCGACCCGATGCTGGCGACCGGCGGTTCCATGATCGCCACGCTGGACATGCTCAAGGCCAAGGGCTGCCAGCAGATCAAGGTCATCGTGCTGGTCGCGGCGCCTGAGGGGATCGCCAAGGTGCAGGAATCCTACCCGGACATCGAGATCTACACCGCCTCCGTCGATGACCGCCTCGACGAGAACGGTTACATCGTGCCGGGTCTCGGCGATGCCGGTGACAAGATCTTCGGCACGCGCTGAGCGCTCGCCAGAGATGACAACGCCCTGCGCATCTGTGCGGGGCGTTTTTGTATCTGTCTGACCTGTCTGAGCAGTCAGGATCAGGCGGTTGACTCCTCCGCCCGTGAAAAGAAGTGCTGCCATGTCGTCTTCATCACCGTCCTCTGATACCTCCTCTACCCATGCGTCGTCTGCCCATGTGCCCTTGCCGGAACAGGAAGGCTTCTCGCTGACGACGCTCGTCACCGGAGCGCAGATGCTGTTCGTCGCCTTTGGTGCGCTGGTGCTGGTCCCGCTGCTGACCGGGCTTGATCCCAACGTCGCCCTGTTCACGGCCGGTGTCGGCACCCTGGTCTTCCAGTGCGTGACAAAGGCCAGCGTGCCGGTCTTCCTCGCCTCATCGTTTGCCTTCATTGCGCCCATCCAGAGCTCGGTCGCGAACTTCGGCATTCCTGCCACCATGGGCGGTTTGTTCGTCGCGGGCCTGGTCTATGTGCTGCTGGCGCAATGCATTCGCCTCAAGGGTGTCGGCATCGTGCATCGCCTGCTGCCGGCCGTCGTGGTCGGTCCGGTGATCATGGTCATCGGGCTGGCGCTGGCACCGACGGCGGTGCAGATGGCCACCGGCGAATTCAGCGACAACATCTCGCATGCCCAGGCGCTGACATTGTCATTGGCCAGTCTTGGCGTGACGCTGGTGCTGTCGATCTTCGGGCGTGGCATGTTGCGCCTGGTGCCGATCCTCGGCGGTATCCTGACGGGGTATGTGCTGGGGCTGGTGATGGGAGTGATCGATCTCTCGCCGGTGCATGCCGCTGAGTGGCTGGCGTTGCCTAGCTTCACTGCGCCGACCTTCGAATTTTCCGCCATTCTGTTCATGATTCCCGTCGCCATCGCGCCTGCCGTCGAGCACATCGGCGACATGGTGGCGATCGGCTCGGTGACACGGCGCGACTACCTGAAGAAGCCGGGGCTGCATCGCACGCTGCTCGGTGACGGCCTGGCGACGTCGGCGGCGTCACTGTTCGGTGGTCCGCCCAATACCACCTATTCCGAAGTGACCGGTGCGGTGATGCTGACCCGCAATTTCAATCCGCGCGTAATGACGGTAGCGGCCTGTGTCGCGATCTCGCTGGCCTTTATCGGCAAGGTCGGCGCCGTGCTGCAGACGATTCCCACGCCGGCGATGGGCGGCATCATGTGCCTGCTGTTCGGCTCGATCGCGGTAGTCGGCATGAACACGCTGGTGCGCGCGGGGGATTCACTGACCGCACCGCGCAATCTGGTGATCGCCTCCTTGATCCTGGTGTTCGGGATCGGTGGCATGCAGGTCGGTGGTGGTCAGTTCACGCTGCAGGGCGTGAGCCTGGCCGCCATTCTGGGCATCGTGCTCAACCTGATTCTGCCGCCGGCGAAAGAGGGAGAATGATTACCATTTGATGAGTGGTCGCAGGGAACATTCCCGCGAATGACGGTTCAGATAAATGCAACTCCCCTGTGCTGAGTGACTGGCACATGTGAGTTGCATTTTTCGTTTTCCCACCAGACGCCAGTTATCGTTTTCGCATGTCTTGCACGCGACACATAGCGGTACTGGCGGATATTCGAAGGAGTGATGCTTGCGTACCCTGGTCGTAGTGAGAAGCCTGAAAATGGGCGGCATGGAGCGAGTGGCGGTCAATCTTGCCGACAGTCTGGCCGCGAATGACCACGAGACGCATATGGTCATCTGGCGCGGTCGTGATCAGGTGCTTGAACCGCAGGATGCCAGCGTCCAGCAGCACATCGTGCCGATTCAGCAGCGCGTCCAGCGTTCCGTCGGCGGCGCCCTGACGACACTGGCGTCACGTCTGGTGCTCAATCCCGTCATCCGTCGCTCCAATTTCGTGTGGGTCGGCAAGGCCGGTGGCGAGGAATTCGCCGCTTGGCTCGAGGAATTCGAGCAGGAACACGGCAAGGTTGACCGCATCATCTTCCGTGGCCTGGGAACCTTCGAGCAGGTGTGGGGGTTCAAGGATTCCCGTGCACGTTACGTGCTGGAAAATCGTGTCAACTTCACCGGCCCGCAGTGGAAGCAGCGCATGTTTGCCCGCTGTCTGCTGGAGGACAAGCATCTGGTGGCGGTGTCCGAGGATGTGGCGCAAGGGGCACGTGACATTGCTCGCCAGCATGGGGTGACGCCGGCGCATATCGAGACGATCGTCAATGCCTGTCCGATCACCCGGATCCGCGAGCAGGCCGCCATGGATGAGCCGGATATCCCCGCTGAGCCCTTCATTCTCAATGTGGCGCGTCTGGTGCCGCAGAAGGACCACGCCCTGTTGCTCGAGGCTTATGCCCTGGCCAATCCGAAGGAGCCGCTGGTGATCGTGGGGGCAGGCAATTGCCGTGAAGCCCTGGAAGCCCAGGCTGAAAGGCTTGGCATCGCCGAGCGGGTGATCTTCGCCGGTCAGCGTGACAACCCCTATGCCTGGATGCGTGCCGCCAGGCTGTTCGTGCTCAGCTCGCGTGTCGAAGGCATGGGAATCG
>Ga0207897_100257_pt1 | contig 20603 bp, 32 predicted proteins | sample LinPmetageLP42_FD_184054 | JGI IMG/M metagenome (GOLD analysis project Ga0207897, IMG submission 184054) | Marine viral communities from the Pacific Ocean - LP-42 (SPAdes) | ecosystem: Environmental > Aquatic > Marine > Oceanic | place: Pacific Ocean | collected 2010-08-27
ATTACCATTTGCTATATTTAAGTTGAATAAACCAGCATTTGTTTTAAGGCCTATACCAAGTCCGAAGCTGTATAGCTTTTGATCTAGATCTATTACATTGTTTTCAAAGTATGCAAGATCTATGATACTATGCAGGTATAGTGATGGTGATAAAAGGTATCTATATTCTGTATTTAGGACAGAAAACAGAGAAGCGTCAATGCTGTTTTCGTTGAAACCTCGTATACTATTGATTCCTCCAAACCTGAAGAGCTCATTCGTTACGTATGTATCACTTGATAAGAAACTGGTTGTGTTTTTTACATAAACTGAATTGTTGTAATTGAGGTTGAAAATATAGGATGCTAAAAAGGAAGTTCTTATTTGGTCGTCTTCATTGCCCTCCAATTGCCTATTACCTACTTCAATATCTATAGCGGCTATCCCTTTGAGGGGGAACAATGCGCTAGACTGTTGTTTTGAATAGGAAATTCCTCCAAGAATATATTTCGAGGTATAATCTTCTACAGCTAATCCTGCATCTGCCTCCTCTCTCAAGTTTGAAGATTCGTAACCTTTATAGCCAATATATGTTTGAGCACTTGGATTTATTTGATACGTTACTTTTGCTTGCTGGTCTGTTGTCACAAAAGTGCTGTCCCTTTTAAATATTTTTAATTCTAAGCCAGCGCCAAAAGGAGATTTAAACAAATACGGCAGGCTGGCTTTAACTCTAAAATTTACTTGTTCCTCTCCGTCGGCTTTATAGTTCAACAATAATTGTTCGCCAAAATTTAGATTGTTGTTTAGCTCAAGGTCCAAATAACCATTAAACATTAACTGTTGTGTATCTTCGTTAGTTGCAAAACCCAGGATTCCGTCAAAGTTGTTATCGTTTTCTTTTTTCAGATAAAAATATACCGTGGTTGAATCTTTTTTGAAAAGTGCTTCAGGTGGTTTTATCGTACTAACAAAACCCAGGCTATTGAGTGCTTCATTTTTTTCTACTAATTTTTTTTGGTTGAAGACCTTTCCTTTTTTGATGCCTGCATAATATTTTATATAAGAAGGAGAAAATTTTTCATATCCTTTTATAACAATGTCGTCGATGGTCCTTTGAGAACCGTTTTCTAGCTGAAGAGTTCCGCTCACTGTTTTTTCAGATTCGATGACGAGATTTGAGATCCTTAATTTTGCGAATGCATTGCCCGAATTAGTTTTGATCGCATTCAACACCTTTAAGCTGGTTTCAATTTTTTCAAACGGAATGATAAAAGAATTTTCGGTCACCGTTTCTGAAACACGCAATACTTCTTTTTTGGTAAAGTCACCCTCCTTGTAATAGATTTTGACCTTCGTGTATCGTTGTCCAAAATAATAGGTTGCATTATATGTGCTGTCGTTTGTTTTCTGAAGTTGCTTCAGTACGCTCTCAATGTAACCCAAGTGCTGCAATTTGTTGACAAGTGTATCTGCCTCGCTTTTCAATGAAGAAAAGTCGATGTGTTCTTCAGTAATGTCTAGAGAATCTTTTAGGGTTTCTGTTAATGAAACTTCAGCCTCAAGTTCAAGGTATAATTGCTGGCTAAAACCATCCGTAGTAAGAACAGTATATATATTAAGGTATAGGAAGAGGTAAAATAGCTTGTTCAAAAGTGCTTCGGTTCTAGGTGTAAAACTAACGTTAAACGACCGATTTTAATATGCGTATGTTAAGTTTTTCAGATTCATGATAAAATAAATAAACTAGGGTTTGATTAATTGAAATAAAAGTCTACCTTTGCACGCCCTATTTGTGGGGAAAATATATAGTAATTTAAGTATAATAAGGATTTATATGCCAACTATTTCACAATTAGTACGAAAAGGAAGAACCAAAATAACCAAGAAGTCAAAATCGGCTGCTTTGGATTCGTGCCCGCAACGCCGCGGTGTGTGTACAAGAGTATATACCACTACACCTAAAAAACCGAACTCTGCAATGCGTAAAGTAGCGCGTGTTCGTTTAACAAATGGTAAAGAGGTAAATGCATACATCGGTGGAGAAGGTCACAATCTACAAGAGCACTCGATAGTATTGGTTAGAGGAGGAAGGGTTAAAGATTTACCTGGAGTTAGATACCATATCGTTCGTGGAGCTTTAGATACCGCAGGTGTTGAAGGTAGAACACAACGTAGATCTAAGTACGGTGCAAAACGCCCTAAGAAGTAATTTTTTAAAAAAAAACTTTAAAAAGAAGACATGAGAAAAAGAGCAGCCAAAAAAAGACCGCTTTTGCCAGATCCAAGGTTTAACGACCAATTGGTGACACGTTTTGTTAATAACATGATGTGGGATGGTAAAAAATCGGTGGCTTTCAAAGTTTTCTATGATGCTATTGACATTGTAGAAGAGAAAAAAACAGACGAAGAAAAAACAGGTTTAGAACTATGGAAAGATGCATTATCTAATGTAATGCCCCACGTAGAAGTTCGTAGCCGTAGAGTGGGTGGTGCAACATTCCAGATCCCAATGCAAATTCGTGCAGACCGTAAGATTTCTACAGCCATGAAGTGGTTGATTAGCTTTGCTAGAAAAAGAAATGAAAAGTCGATGGCACAAAAACTTGCTGCAGAAATTCTTGCAGCTGCAAAAGAAGAAGGTGCAGCCGTTAAAAAGCGTACAGATACGCACAAAATGGCCGAAGCAAACAAAGCATTCTCACATTTCAGATTCTAAAAAATGGCACAAAGAGATTTAAAATTTACAAGAAATATAGGGATTGCTGCGCATATTGATGCCGGTAAAACCACTACTACAGAGCGTGTTCTTTATTACACAGGAGTGAGCCACAAAATAGGTGAAGTGCATGATGGTGCTGCAACTATGGACTGGATGGAGCAGGAGCAAGAAAGAGGTATTACTATTACTTCTGCTGCTACTACGTGTACTTGGAAATTTCCAATGGAAAACGCTGAACCTACACCAGAAACCAAAGATTATAACTTTAATATTATTGACACTCCCGGTCACGTTGATTTTACCGTAGAGGTAAATAGATCATTACGTGTATTAGATGGGTTAGTGTTTTTATTTAGTGCAGTAGATGGTGTTGAACCACAATCTGAAACTAACTGGAGACTTGCTGATAACTATAAGGTACCTCGTATTGGTTTTGTAAATAAAATGGACCGTCAAGGTTCAGATTTTATGATGGTTTGTGACCAAGTTAAAGAGATGTTAGGTTCTAATGCAGTGCCTATCGTTTTGAATATTGGTAACGAAGAAGATTTTAAAGGAATTGTTGACCTTGTAAAGAACCGTGCTGTAATATGGCATGATGAATCTATGGGAGCAACTTTTGATGTTGTAGATATTCCTGAAGAATTGAAAGCAGAAGCAAAAATGTTACGTGGGAAGCTTATTGAAGAAGTAGCTGCTTACGACGAAAATTTGCTTGAAAAATATATGGAGGATGAAGACTCTATTACTGAAGATGAAGTGCATGCTGCGCTTCGTGCTGCGGTAATGGATATGTCTATCATCCCAATGATCTGTGGGTCTGCATTTAAAAACAAAGGGGTTCAATTTTTATTGGATGCTGTTTGTCGTTACTTGCCATCTCCAATGGATAAGGAAGGTATCATTGGTATCAATCCGGATACTAATAAAGAAGAAATAAGAAAGCCAGATGTAACTGCTCCTTTTGCGGCATTGGCATTTAAGATTGCGACAGATCCTTTTGTGGGACGACTTGCATTCTTCCGTGCTTATTCTGGTCGTTTAGATGCAGGTTCTTATATCTTGAACAACCGTTCAGGAAAAAAAGAACGTATCTCTAGAATTTACCAAATGCACTCTAATAAACAAAATGCTATCGATTATATCGAGGCTGGAGATATTGGGGCGGCAGTTGGATTTAAAGATATCAAGACTGGTGATACGATGTCTGATGAAAAACATCCAATTGTATTAGAATCAATGGACTTTCCAGATCCGGTAATTGGTATTGCTGTCGAGCCTAAAACTAAGGCAGATGTTGATAAAATGGGTATGGCTTTAGCTAAACTGGCTGAAGAAGATCCAACATTTACAGCTAGAACTGATGAAGCTTCAGGCCAGACTATTATTTCTGGAATGGGTGAGCTTCACTTAGATATTATTGTGGATCGTTTACGACGTGAGTTTAAGGTTGAAGTAAACCAAGGACAACCACAGGTAGAGTACAAAGAAGCAATTACAAGAAAAGCGGAGCACAGAGAGGTTTATAAAAAGCAATCTGGTGGTCGTGGTAAATTTGCTGATATTGTATTTACACTAGAACCAGCTGAAGAAGGAACGGAAGGATTAGAATTTGTTTCTGCTATTAAAGGTGGTAACGTTCCTAAAGAATTTGTTCCTTCTGTAGAAAAAGGTTTCAAAATGGCGATGGTTAATGGCCCACTTGCAGGATACGAAGTAGACTCAATGAAGGTAACGTTAACAGACGGTTCTTATCACGATGTGGATTCAGATCAACTATCGTTTGAGCTTGCTGCAAAACTTGGATTTAAAAATGCTGCAAAAGCTGCTAAGGCGGTTATTATGGAGCCTATCATGAAAATTGAAGTAATTACTCCAGAAGAAAACATGGGGGATATAGTAGGGGATCTTAACAGAAGAAGAGGTCAAATGACCAGTATGGGTGATCGTGCCGGTGCTAAAACGGTTAAAGCAACCGTACCACTTTCTGAAATGTTTGGGTATGTAACTACGTTACGTACGCTTTCATCAGGTCGTGCAACATCAACAATGGAATTTTCACATTATGCAGAGACGCCTTCAAATATTTCTGAAGAAGTAATTGCAAAAGCAAGAGGAACCGCTAACGAATAATATTTCAGCAATGAGTCAAAAAATAAGAATTAAATTAAAATCTTACGATCATAATTTAGTAGACAAATCTGCTGAAAAAATCGTAAAGACCGTAAAAAGTACGGGAGCTGTGGTAACTGGACCAATTCCATTGCCAACACACAAAAAAATCTTTACAGTATTACGTTCACCACACGTAAACAAGAAGAGTAGAGAGCAATTTCAATTGAGCTCATACAAGAGGTTATTGGATATCTATAGTTCTTCTTCAAAAACGATTGACGCTCTAATGAAGTTAGAGTTGCCAAGTGGAGTAGAGGTAGAGATAAAGGTGTAGGTTTTATCAAAGAACTTTGGTTTCCAATAGGAGCCAAAAACATGTCCGGAGCTGCGTGCGAAGGAAAAACGGAAAAAAATAACATTCGGGGTCGAATTTATTTTTGACCCCGTTTCAGTTAAAATAAAAGGAATTTCTTATCCCCAACCCTAAAGGGAGGAAATTATTTTTCGCCACCCTTTAGGGAGGGGCAAAGCGAAAAAAAATAATAAGTAAACGAATGAGGGGTGTAGGAACCGATTTCTACATACTGAATTCATAATTTTAAATTAGATAAATATGTCTGGGTTAATTGGAAAAAAGATAGGGATGACCAGCATCTTTGACGAGACAGGGAAAAATATTCCTTGTACTGTTATAGAAGCGGGCCCTTGTGTTGTTACCCAAGTCAGAACCAATGATGTGGATGGCTATAGTGCCCTACAGTTAGGTTTCGATGACAAGAAGACTGCAACTAAAGCTGCTGAAGGCCATGCCAAGAAAGCAGGAACTGTTGCAAAACGGAAAGTCGCCGAATTTAAAGGTTTTGATGAGGAAATTAAATTAGGTGATACCATCACTGTAGATCACTTTACTGAAGGTGAGTTTGTAGATATTTCTGCAACTTCAAAAGGTAAAGGTTTTCAAGGTGTTGTAAAGCGTCACGGTTTTGGTGGTGTAGGTCAAGCGACCCACGGTCAACATAATAGATTAAGAGCGCCTGGTTCTATTGGTGCTGCATCTTATCCTGCAAGAGTTTTTAAAGGAATGAAGATGGCTGGCCAAATGGGGAACGAAAAAGTAAAAGTTGAAAATTTAAGGGTTTTAAAAGTGGTTCCAGAAAAGAATCTACTAGTTGTAAAAGGATGCGTTCCTGGACATAAAAACACTTATGTAATGATTCAGAAATAATGAAGGTAGCTGTATTAGATATTAACGGAAAAGACACAGGCAGAAAGGTTGAACTTTCTAAGGATGTGTTCGGTATTGAGCCTAATAATCACGCTGTTTACCTTGATGTGAAGCAATACTTGGCAAATCAACGCCAAGGAACGCACAAAGCAAAAGAGCGTGCTGAGATCTCTGGTTCAACCAGAAAGATAAAGAAGCAGAAAGGAACTGGTACTGCCCGTGCGGGTAGCATCAAGTCTGGTATATTTAAAGGTGGTGGTCGTATGTTTGGTCCAAGACCAAGAGACTACTCTTTTAAATTGAACAAAAATTTAAAGCGTTTAGCACGTAAATCTGCGCTGACAATGAAGGCAAATGATAAAGCAATTGTTGTGATCGAAGACTTAAATTTTGATGCGCCAAAAACAAAGAATTTTACCTCAGTTTTAAAGACTTTAGGATTAGAGAATAAAAAATCTTTATTTGTGTTGGGAGAGTCAAATAATAATGTATATTTGTCTTCGCGAAATTTGAGAGGCACTGAAGTGATAAAACACTCAGAATTAAGCACTTATAAAATTTTACATGCAAATAGTGTAGTGCTATTTGAAGGTTCTTTGGAAGGAATTGAAACAAACTTAAGTAAATAGAAACGAGATGAGTATCTTAATAAAACCTATAATTACGGAAAAAGCTACTAGAGCAGCGGAAGACAAAAACGTTTTCGGCTTTGTAGTAAACCCAAAGGCGAATAAGGTAGAAATCAAGAAAGCGGTTGAGGCCACTTACGGAGTTTCTGTTGAAAAAGTTCGCACATTAAATGTCCGCCCTGATAGGAAGACCCGTTATACAAAAACAGGTGTTCAAACTGGTAAAACAAATGCTTATAAAAAAGCAATTGTACAGGTGGCGGAAGGTGATACAATAGATTTTTACAATAATTTGTAATCGAGAGATTGCAATAAATTAGACAAAAAATGTCAGTAAGAAAATTAAAACCTATCACCCCAGGTCAGCGTTTTAGAGTTGTAAATGGTTTTGACGCCATAACAACTGATAAGCCGGAGAAAAGTTTATTAGCTCCGAACAAAAGATCTGGTGGTAGAAACAGTCAAGGAAAAATGACTATGCGCTACATAGGTGGTGGTCATAAGAAAAAATATCGAATTATCGATTTTAAGCGTGACAAAGTAGGAGTACCTGCAACAGTCGCGACTATAGAATACGATCCTAACCGTACAGCTTTTATAGCATTGCTTAATTACCAAGATGGTGAAAAGCGTTATGTAATTGCTCAAAACGGACTTCAAGTAGGTCAAAATATCGTTTCAGGCGAGAGCACTGCTCCCGAAATTGGAAACGCGATGACCTTGTCTAATATTCCTCTAGGTACAATCATATCTTGTTTAGAGTTACGTCCAGGTCAAGGTGCTGTTTTAGCCCGAAGTGCTGGTGCTTTTGCTCAGTTAATGGCAAGAGATGGTAAGTATGCTACGGTAAAATTACCTTCAGGAGAAACACGTTTAGTACTTGCTACTTGTATGGCAACGATTGGAGCTGTTTCTAACAGTGATCACCAATTGCTTGTTTCTGGTAAAGCGGGTAGATCTAGATGGTTAGGTAGAAGACCTCGTACAAGACCAGTGGTAATGAACCCGGTTGATCACCCAATGGGTGGTGGTGAAGGTAAATCTTCAGGAGGGCACCCACGTTCTAGAAACGGTATACCTGCAAAAGGATACAGAACGCGTTCAAGAACTAAGCAGAGCAATAAATACATCGTCGAACGTAGAAAGACTAGAAAGAAATAAGCTATGGCAAGATCGTTAAAAAAAGGACCGTACGTTCACTTTAAGTTGGACAAAAAGGTACAGCAAAATGTAGAATCTAATAAGAAGACCGTGATCAAAACTTGGTCAAGAGCTTCAATGATTACACCAGATTTTGTTGGGCAAACCATCGCAGTACACAACGGGAGACAATTTGTACCTGTATATGTGACAGAGAACATGGTAGGACATAAACTAGGAGAATTTTCACCTACAAGATCATTCCGTGGTCACGCTGGTGCAAAAAATAAAGGAAAAAAATAATAGGCCATGGGAGTTCGTAAAAGAGAAAGAGCAGAGCAAATCAAAGAGGCAAAGAAGACACAATACTTTGCTAAATTGAACAATTGCCCTACATCACCTAGAAAAATGCGTCTTATGGCGGATTTGATAAGAGGTGAGAAAGTAGATAAAGCGCTAAACTTATTAAAGTTTAGTTCAAAAGAAGCCTCAAGACGTTTAGAAACACTTGTCCTGTCTGCAATTGCAAACTGGCAAGCAAAAAACGAGGATGCTTCCTTAGAAGACGCAGATCTTTTTATTAAAGAAATCCGTGTGGATGGTGGAACGATGTTGAAGAGACTTCGTCCTGCGCCACAGGGTCGCGCACACAGAATTAGAAAGCGCTCTAATCACGTAACAGTGGTTTTAGCAGCGAACGATAACACACAAAGCAAATAATTAAATGGGACAGAAGACAAATCCAATCGGGAATCGCCTAGGTATTATTAGAGGATGGGAATCCAACTGGTACGGAGGTAACGACTACGGTGATAAATTAGCCGAAGACGACAAGATTAGAAAATATATTCACGCTCGTTTAAGTAAAGCTAGTGTGTCTAGAGTAATTATTGAGCGTACGCTTAAACTTGTAACCGTTACTATCACTACAGCACGTCCAGGTATCATTATTGGTAAGGGAGGTCAAGAGGTAGACAAGTTAAAAGAAGAGCTTAAAAAAATTACTGATAAAGAAGTACAGATTAACATCCACGAGATTAAGAGACCAGAACTTGACGCCTTTTTAGTAGGATCGAGTGTTGCAAGACAAATTGAAAATAGAATTTCATACCGTCGTGCAATAAAAATGGCAATTGCTGCTGCAATGCGTATGAACGCAGAAGGTATCAAAATCCAAATCTCTGGACGATTGAACGGGGCAGAAATGGCACGTAGCGAATCGTATAAAGATGGTCGTATTCCTTTATCAACATTTAGAGCCGATATAGATTATGCTTTAGTTGAGGCGCACACTACTTACGGTAGATTGGGTGTTAAAGTATGGATCATGAAAGGCGAAGTATATGGAAAAAGAGAACTTTCTCCACTTGTTGGCCTAGCCAAAAAAGGTGGAAAAGGTAATTCTGGAAGAGGTGGTAACAAATCACGTCGTAACAGAAAGTAATTTTTTAAAGAACAGAAAAGATGTTACAACCTAAAAAAACAAAGTTCCGTAAACAGCAAAAAGGGCGCATGAAGGGTAATGCCGGTCGTGGTAACCAATTAGCGTATGGAACATTTGGTATAAAATCTTTAGATTCAAATTTCTTGACAGCGCGTCAAATTGAAGCTGCACGTATTGCTGCAACTCGTTACATGAAGAGAGAAGGTTCTATCTGGATCATGATTTTCCCAGATAAGCCGATCACAAAGAAACCTCTTGAAGTACGTATGGGTAAAGGTAAAGGTGCTGTAGAATATTGGGCAGCAGTAGTAAAACCAGGTAGAGTTTTATTTGAAGTATCTGGAGTACCTATTGCAACAGCTAAAGAGGCATTACGTCTTGCGGCACAAAAGCTTCCAGTGAAAACAAAGTTTGTTGTATCAAGAGATTATCAAGAATAAAAGTTTGAAAAGATGAAACAATCAGAGATAAACGAAGCATCAACAGCGGATTTACAAGAAGCATTTGCTGAAAAGAAACAAGCGTATACAGACCTTAAGATGGCTCATACCATTTCACCGTTGGAAAATCCAATTCAATTAAGAACTCAAAGAAGAGCTATTTCAAGAATTGCGACCGAACTAACTAAAAGAGACGTACAATAGTACCACTGTAAGATGGAAGAAATAAAAAGAAATTTAAGAAAAGAGCGTGTAGGTGTAGTAACTAGTAATAAAATGGAGAAATCTATTGTCGTTGCTGAAGTGAAAAAAGTAAAACACCCTATGTACGGAAAATTCGTTTTGAAAACGAAAAAATACGTAGCACACGATGAGACAAACGACTGCAACGAAGGTGATACTGTAAAGATCATGGAAACAAGACCTTTATCTAAAAACAAGTGTTGGAGATTAGTAGAAATAATTGAAAGAGCGAAATAATCATGGTACAACAAGAATCAAGACTAAGAGTAGCAGACAACACAGGAGCCAAAGAGGTTCTTACAATTAGAGTGTTGGGTGGAACAAAGAAACGTTATGCGTCTATCGGTGATAAGATTGTTGTAACTGTTAAAGAGGCAACTCCTAACGGAAGCATCAAAAAAGGAGCCGTTTCTACTGCAGTAGTAGTACGTACCAGAAAAGAAGTAAGACGACCAGATGGATCATATATCCGTTTTGACGATAACGCTTGTGTACTTTTAGGCCCTCAAGGGGAAATGAGAGGAACACGTGTATTTGGACCAGTCGCTAGAGAGCTTCGTGATAGACAATTTATGAAAATAGTATCATTGGCACCAGAGGTGCTTTAATACGAAAGTAAAATGGCAAAGCTTAAAATAAAATCAGGAGATACAGTAGTAGTTACTGCCGGAGATCATAAAGGATCTGAAGGTAAAGTGATGAAAGTAATGATTGATAAGAACAAGGCAATAGTAGAGGGAGTAAATACGGTAAAGAAACATGAGAAGCCAAGTGCGGCAAATCCTCAAGGTGGAATTACAGAAAAAGAAGCTCCAATTCATATTTCTAACCTGTCGTTAGTAGATCCTAAATCTGGAGATGCAACACGTGTGGGCTATAGAATGGAAGATGGTAAAAAAGTACGATTTTCCAAAAAATCGAATCAAGTATTATAGTGATGGCATATACACCAAGACTTAAGGAAGAGTACAAGAGCAGAGTAACATCAGCTCTTACAGAAGAATTTAGCTATACAAATGTAATGCAAGTTCCAAAATTAGAGCGCATTGTTGTGTCTCGTGGAGTTGGAGCTGCTGTTGCAGATAAAAAGCTAATAGACAATTCTGTAGAAGAATTAACAAATATCGTTGGGCAAAGAGCTGTAGCAACAATCTCTAAGAAAGATGTTGCCACATTTAAGCTTAGAAAAGGAATGCCTATTGGCGCCAAAGTTACCTTACGTGGAGAACGTATGTATGAGTTTTTAGATAGACTTATTACATCTGCGCTGCCTAACGTGCGTGATTTTACAGGTATCAATGCAACTGGCTTCGACGGTAGAGGTAATTATTCTTTAGGAGTTATAGAGCAAATTATCTTTCCTGAAATCGATATCGATAAAGTGAAGAAAATTGAAGGAATGAATATTACATTTGTAACTTCTGCAGAAACTGATAAAGAAGCAAAAGCTTTATTAACTGAATTAGGATTACCCTTTAAAAAGAACTAAGAGATGGCTAAAGAATCAATGAAAGCCCGTGAGCGGAAAAGAGAAAGAATGGTAGCAAAGTATGCTGACAGACGCAAAGCTTTAAAAGAAGCTGGTGACTGGGAAGGTTTACAGAAATTACCTAAAAATGCCTCTCCTGTAAGATTGCACAACCGTTGTAAATTAACAGGAAGACCGAAAGGGTATATGAGGGTTTTTGGAATTTCACGTGTTATGTTTCGTGAAATGGCAAATCAAGGTTTGATCCCTGGAGTAAGAAAAGCTTCTTGGTAAAACGTAGTTACCAACTACAACTAGTAAATTATAAATTGGTTTTAGGTTCAGCAAAAAGTTGAAAACCATTACCGCAAATTAATATCAATGACATCAGATCCAGTATCAGATTATCTAACGAGAGTTAGAAATGCAGTAAAAGCAGGTCACCGCGTTGTCGAGGTGCCAGCTTCAAATCTTAAAAAAGAGATCACTAAGATCTTGTTTGATCAAGGTTACATCTTAAGTTACAAATTTGAAGATGACAATGGACCTCAAGGGACAATTAAGATAGCTTTGAAATATGATAAGCTAACCAAAGACCCAGTGATTAAAAAGATACAAAGAATTAGTAAACCAGGTTTACGTAAGTATTCAGGTTCTTCAGAGATGCCACGTATTTTAAATGGATTAGGTATTGCAATCGTTTCTACTTCAGCAGGAGTAATGACAGGAAAGCAAGCAGCTAACCAGAACGTGGGTGGAGAAGTTTTATGTTACGTATACTAAATTAAAGACAAGAAGAAATGTCAAGAATAGGTAAAAACCCGGTAACAGTTCCTGAAGGAATTACAGTAGACATCAAGGATAATGTAATTACCGTTAAAGGAAAATTAGGAGAACTAACTCAGGAATATTCTGATGTTACCATCAAACAAGAAGAAGGAGAAATAACCGTAGAGCGTTCTACAGATCATAAAGATCACAGAGCAAAGCACGGGTTATACAGAGCACTCATTCAAAATATGATCAAAGGAGTATCAACTGGTTGGACTAAAGAGTTGGAATTAGTTGGTGTAGGTTATAGAGCGAGTAATCAAGGACAGAAATTGGATCTAGCAGTTGGTTTTTCTCACAATATCGTTTTAGATATTGCTCCAGAGGTAAAAGTGGAAACTGTTTCAGATAAAGGAAAAAATCCAATCGTTAAACTAACATCACACGACAAACAATTGGTAGGTCAGGTTGCTGCAAAAATACGTGCCTTTCGTAAGCCAGAACCTTACAAAGGAAAAGGGATCAAGTTTGTTGGTGAACAATTAAGAAGAAAAGCAGGTAAGTCTGCATAAGATATAAAGTTATGGCATTATCAAAACAAGATAGAAGACAGCGTTTGCGTTTTAGAATACGCAAGACCATTTCTGGAACAGAGCAACGACCACGTCTTGCGGTGTTCAGAAGTAATAAAGAGATCTATGCGCAACTTATTGACGATGTAAGCGGAAAAACAATTACTGCTGCATCTTCAAGAGATAAAGACATCGACGCTTCAAAAGTAAATAAAGTTGAAGCTGCAAAATTAGTAGGGAAAGCAATCGCTGAAAAAGCACAAAAGGCAGGTGTTGAAACTGTGTCTTTTGACAGAGGAGGCTACCTATATCACGGAAGAGTAAAATCATTGGCTGAAGGAGCTCGCGAAGGCGGCCTAAAATTCTAAGTAGTATGTATCAAGATTATAAAAACGTAGAATTAGTAAAACCAGGAGGTCTAGATTTAAAAGACCGTCTTGTAGGAGTACAACGTGTTACAAAAGTAACAAAAGGGGGTAGAGCCTTCGGATTTTCAGCTATTGTAGTTGTAGGAGACGAGAAAGGAGTAGTAGGTCAAGGTCTTGGAAAATCTAAGGATGTAGCGAGTGCAATTGCAAAAGCTATTGAAGATGCTAAGAAAAACCTAGTACGTATTCCATTGAACAAAGTAACATTACCACACGAGCAAAAAGGTAAATACGGTGGGGCGCGAGTAAACTTGTTGCCTGCTGCACCGGGTACCGGTGTAATTGCTGGAGGTGCTGTACGTGCTGTATTGGAGGCAGTTGGGGTTCATGACGTATTGTCAAAATCTCAAGGATCTTCTAATCCTCACAACGTAGTGAAAGCAACTTTTGATGCTTTATTGCAGATGAGAAGTGCACAGGCGGTAGCTAAGCAACGTGGTATATCTTTAGAGAAACTATATAAAGGATAACAAGATGGCAAAGATTAAAGTAACAAAGGTGAAGAGTGCGATAAACCGCACACAAAACCAAAAGAGAATTCTCGAGTCGTTAGGCCTTAGAAAAATAGGACAGACAATCGAGCATGAAAACACGCCAAATATTCTTGGTATGGTAAACAAAGTTAAACACTTGGTTTCTGTTGAAACCGTTTAAGACATAGAGCATGAATTTAAGTAACTTAAAACCTGCAGAAGGTTCGGTTAAATCACAAGGAAAGCGCGTAGGTCGTGGACAAGGTTCTGGTAAAGGTGGTACTGCTACACGTGGTCACAACGGAGCTAAATCCCGTTCTGGATATTCTAAGAAATTAGGATTTGAAGGAGGACAAATGCCATTACAACGTCGTGTTCCTAAGTTTGGTTTTACAAATATTAATCGCAAGGAGTATCAAGGTATTAACGTTGATACGCTTCAGCAATTAGTTGACGACAAGAAAATAAAAGATACAGTTGATTTTGAAACTTTGGTAGGTCTAGGCTTAGCAGGGAAGAATGAGATGGTAAAGATTTTAGGAAGAGGCGAATTAAAAGCGACTTTAAAAGTATCTGCACACAAGTTTACTGCTACAGCTAAAAAAGCTATTGAGGCTGCAGGTGGTGAAGTAGTAACATTGTAATTAAAGCATACCGATGAAATTTATCGATACCATAAAAAACGTTTTTAAGATTGAAGAATTACGTAATCGTATATTCATTACATTAGGTTTGTTGTTGGTGTACCGTTTTGGTGCGCAAGTAACTTTACCTAGTATTGATGCTTCAAAATTAGCTGAATTCGCTGGAAAATTTGATGCTGGCGGAATTGGTGGATTATTAAACGCATTTACAGGAGGAGCATTTGCAAACGCTTCGGTTTTTGCGTTAGGTATTATGCCTTACATCTCGGCGTCTATTGTGGTGCAGTTAATGCAAATTGCAGTACCGTATCTTCAGAAATTACAGAAGGAAGGCGAAAGTGGTAGAAAAAAAATCAATCAAATCACCAGATGGTTAACCATCGGTATTTGTTTGGTACAAGCGCCTAGTTACCTTTTTGGTCTTGAAGCACTTGGAGTACCGGCAGAAGCTTTTATTCTTGGTAAAACGCCTATGTTCTTTATAACATCGACAGCGATTTTAGTGACAGGAACGATTTTTGCGATGTGGTTGGGGGAGAAAATTACAGACAAGGGAATTGGTAATGGTATCTCTATCTTAATTATGGTAGGTATTATTGCAACCTTGCCTCAGTCATTTGTTCAAGAATTTGCAGCAAGAGTATTCGAATCGAACGGTGGATTAATAATGATCCTTATCGAATTAGTAATTTGGTTTGTCATTATACTATTGTCTATTCTATTAGTAATGGCGGTACGAAAAATACCCGTCCAATACGCAAGAAGAACAGCGAGTGGTGAGTATGAGAAAAATATTTTTGGAGCGCGTCAGTTTATACCTTTAAAGTTAAACGCTTCTGGAGTAATGCCTATTATCTTTGCACAAGCGATTATGTTTGTGCCATCGGCGGTAGCAGGACTTTCAGATAGTGGATGGGCAACGACCTTACAAGCAAATTTCAGTGATATATTTGGATTGTGGTACAATATTGTATTTGCTATCTTAATTATCATCTTTACATACTTCTATACGGCGATCACAGTGCCAACTAATAAGATGGCAGATGATCTTAAACGTAGTGGAGGTTTTATTCCAGGCATTAAGCCAGGAACCGATACGGCAGAACTTCTAGATAGAATTATGTCGCAGATAACCTTACCTGGATCGGTATTTTTAGCATTGATTGCAGTATTTCCTGCTTTCGCTGTTAAGTTATTAGGTATTCAGCAAGGTTGGGCATTATTTTATGGTGGTACCTCTCTTTTAATTATGGTAGGTGTCGCGATAGATACAATGCAACAAATTAATTCATACTTATTAAATCGTCATTATGATGGTTTAATGAAGTCTGGTAAAAACAGAAAAGCAGTAGCATAAATTATGGCAAAACAACCCGCAATAGAACAAGATGGAACAATTATAGAAGCATTGTCTAACGCAATGTTTCGAGTAGAATTAGAAAATGGTCACGTAGTGACTGCACACATCTCTGGGAAAATGCGCATGCACTACATAAAATTGTTACCAGGAGATAAAGTAAAACTAGAAATGAGCCCTTACGATTTATCTAAGGCTCGCATAACGTACAGATACTAAACTAAAATGAAAGTTAGAGCATCAGTTAAGAAAAGAAGTGTCGACTGCAAGATAGTACGCAGGAAAGGCAGATTATATGTAATTAATAAAAAGAACCCTAGGTTCAAACAAAGACAAGGATAAGTTATGGCAAGAATCGCAGGTGTAGATATTCCTAAGCAAAAAAGGGGTGTAATCGCGTTAACGTATATCTTCGGAATTGGTAATAGCCGTTCGAAGCGTATACTGGAAGAAGCCGGAGTTGACGAAAACAAGAAAGTTAACGAATGGGACGACGATGAAATCGGAAAAATTCGTGAAGCTGTTGGATCGTTCAAGATCGAAGGTGAATTACGTAGTGAAGTTCAATTAAGCATCAAACGTCTTATGGACATTGGATGCTATAGAGGTATTCGTCACAGGGCAGGTCTTCCGTTAAGAGGACAACGCACTAAGAATAACTCTAGAACAAGAAAAGGGAAACGTAAAACAGTTGCTAACAAGAAAAAAGCAACTAAATAATCACTAAGGTATGGCAAAGTCTAATACAAAAACAACAAAGAAAGTTGTAAAAAAACGTAAAGTGAATGTGGAGTCTGTAGGACAAGCACATGTAACAGCGTCTTTTAACAATATTATCATTTCGTTGACGAATAAAAATGGAGACGTAATTTCTTGGTCATCTGCCGGTAAAATGGGTTTTAGAGGATCTAAGAAAAATACACCTTACGCTGCCCAATTAGCTGCAGAAGATTGTGCAAAAGTTGCGCACGATGCAGGTTTGCGTAAATGTAAAGTGTATACAAAAGGACCTGGTAATGGTAGAGAATCTGCTATCCGTGCAATCCACAATTCAGGAATTGAAGTAACAGAAATCATTGATGTTACGCCAATGCCACACAATGGATGTCGTCCTCCAAAAAGAAGAAGAGTATAATAACAAGTTAGGTCAAGGCGCTATTGAGTATAGCGTCTTGACTGTTTTTTAATAAATATCAATTCTGAAGGATTACAGAAACTAGAGGATTAACGTAAGACCTTAATTTAGTTTCCCCTTCAATAAACACTTAGAAATGGCAAGATATACTGGTCCAAAAACTAAAATAGCCCGTAAGTTTGGTGAGGCTATCTTCGGAGAAGACAAATCCTTCGAAAAAAGAAATTATCCTCCAGGACAACACGGTAACAACCGTCGTCGTGGAAAAAAATCTGAATACGCTATCCAATTGGCCGAGAAACAAAAGGCGAAGTATACTTATGGTATCCTAGAGAAGCAATTTAGAAACATGTTTAAAAAAGCAACTGCTGCTCCTGGTATTACAGGACAGGTATTGCTTCAATTGTGTGAGTCGCGTTTAGACAATGTGGTATACCGAATGGGTATCGCATCGAGTCGTCCAGCTGCAAGACAGCTAGTGTCTCACCGTCATATTACCGTAAACGGTGAAAAGGTGAACATTCCATCTTACCAGTTAAAGGCAGGTGATGTTGTGGCCGTTAGAGAGAAGTCAAAATCTCTTGAATCGATCCAAAACTCACTAGCAAATTCTAGTAATGTTTACGAATGGATTACTTGGAATACTGAAACAAAAAAAGGAACATATGTTTCTGTACCACAACGTTTACAGATTCCAGAAAACATAAACGAACAGTTTATCGTTGAATTATATTCTAAATAATAAAATAATCATATTGGTGTTTGGCCAAAGGGTTTATAGTGTTCTTCAACTTTTAAATCGCGCAACTAAACAACAATTAAAACGAAGAAAAAAAAATGGCAGTATTTAGTTTTCAGAAGCCTGATAAAGTTATCATGATTAATTCAACCGATTTTGAAGGGAAATTCGAATTTCGCCCTTTAGAACCAGGGTACGGATTGACAGTAGGTAACGCATTAAGACGAGTATTACTTTCTTCACTAGAAGGATTTGCAATAACTTCGATTCGTATCGAAGGTGTAGACCATGAGTTTTCAACCATTGCAGGTGTAGTAGAAGATGTTACAGAAATCATTTTAAATTTAAAACAAGTTCGTTTTAAAAGACAAATTGATGAAATTGACAACGAGACTGTTACCATTGCGGTAAATGGTGGCGATCAATTAACCGCTGGAGATTTTCAGAAATTCATTTCAGGATTTCAGGTGTTAAATCCGGAGATGGTTATTTGTAATATGGATGCAAAAGTGAACCTTAACTTTGAGATTACAATCGAAAAAGGAAGAGGATATGTTCCTGCAGAAGAGAACAAAAAAGCAAATGCACCCTTAGGAACTATTTTTACCGACTCTATTTACACTCCTATTAAGAATGTGAAGTATAGTATCGAAAATTTCCGTGTGGAACAAAAAACAGATTACGAAAAATTAGTTTTCGAAATCATTACAGACGGATCTATTCATCCCAAGGATGCTTTAACTGAAGCTGCTAAGACGTTGATACATCACTTTATGTTATTTAGTGACGAACGTATCACACTAGAGGCTGACGAAATTGCACAAACTGAAACCTACGATGAGGAATCATTGCACATGCGCCAGTTGCTTAAAACAAAATTAGTAGATATGGACCTTTCAGTTCGTGCGCTAAACTGTTTAAAGGCGGCAGAAGTAGATACATTAGGTGATCTAGTGTCCTATAACAAAAATGATTTAATGAAATTTAGAAACTTCGGTAAAAAATCGCTTACAGAACTTGAAGAACTTGTAAACGTGAAGGGATTAAATTTTGGTATGGATCTTTCAAAATACAAATTAGATAAAGATTAATTAATCATATTTTGCTCTCTAGATACTAAAAGGTCTGGATTTGGTAGCAAGATGATAAAACAAATGTCATGAGACACGGAAAAAAATTCAACCACTTAAGTAGAAGAACCGCGCATAGAAAATCTATGTTAGCGAATATGGCTTGTTCATTAATTGAGCACAAAAGGATTAACACTACAGTAGCAAAGGCAAAAGCGCTTAAGCAATTTGTAGAGCCTATGATTACAAAATCTAAAGAAGACACTACGCACAACCGTCGTATTGTTATGGCTAGATTACGTCAAAAAGAAGCAGTAACCGAACTTTTTAGAGACGTTGCTGTAAAAGTAGGGGATCGTCCAGGTGGTTATACGCGTATCATCAAGTTAGGAAACCGTTTAGGGGATAACGCAGATATGGCGATGATTGAGCTTGTGGATTATAATGAATTATACAACGCAGGAAAAGCTACGAAGACTAAATCAACACGACGTAGCCGTCGTGGAGGTTCTAAACCAGCAGCAGCACCAGCGAAAGCAACAGAAGCAAAAAAAGAAGAAGAATAAATCAATTCTTTTGTGAGCTATAATATTAGGACAAACGTTTACGTTTGTCCTTTTTTTTTGTGAATAATTTTACCAAAATATGTTACTATTGGCATTCATTCGGGAGAATTATAAAAACTAATAATATCATTATTAATCTATGAAAAAACTATTACTTATTGCTGTCGCAATGATAGTTACAATGAGTGCAATAGCGCAAACCCAGTATACATTTAGCGTTTCAAATGATACGTATACTAACTTGACAAATCCTATATCAAGTCTCATATAGATCTTAAAGACATAAATATCTTTAGCCAGTCAAGATAGTACATCACAAAAGTGCCCATGGATAATTGTCTGGTTGGTATTTCAATGTTGGCAAACGGGATTTATTTTATAGAACTGAAAACCACCAAGAGTAGGAGTATACAAAAGTTTGTTAAGGAGTAGCAACCATTTTTAGCAATATTAAAAATATAGGTGCCAAACAGAAGGAAGGATACGCAAATGCGTGTCCTTCTTTCTGTTTATCACCTTTTCCGTCTAAGATTACATTTTATTGCGGTAATAAGTCCATATTTTCAAGAATTTGAAGAAAAATACTACATTATCACGTTATACAACTATAGTATTGGGGCGTTCGTCGAAAATAACCTACAGTTAATCAGTTTTTTTGAAATTAAATTCTATATTGCAAATTGTTAATTTTTTCTTTATTTGTTAACAAAAAATGTATTTCATCCATGAAATGTGAAATACCTCAACCTAATATCCATGAAATACTACTACTCATCGATTTGTTCAAATTCGACCATTAGCCCATATTCATCTAATTCATATTTTAAAAGAGCTGGGCTAGCCAGTCTTTTATTTCTAGTTTTTTTATTGGCCGGGTTGACCACGGTTCAAGGTCAAAACTGTTCTGTGAATGCTGGGATTCCTGAAACTATATGCGTGAATGATACTGGATTTATGCTATCTGGTTCTTCTTCGGGACTCATTGCAAATGGACCCACTTGGTCTCAAGTAGGAGGTCCAGCAGTAATTATAGATGACCCTTCCAATCCAACCACCACCATAACCGGTTTTGCAGGAGGCAATGATTATATATTTAGGTTAAGTGCTGAGTGTACAGATGGCTCAACACAATTTCAAGATGTTACCGTTTCGGTGCAACCCATAACAACTGCGACCACAGGTGAAGATATTGCCTCCTGTCCTGATAATACGGGGTCCATTGTGATTAATGGAAATGATCCTAGCAATCCTGGCGAAACAGGAATGTGGAGTATTGTGGGTGGAAATAATGCAGGAGTCACAATCGATTTCCCCAGCTCAGGAACAACCACAATATCGTTAGCAGAGGGCAGTGCAGGAAATAGCACCTTACGATGGACTATCACAGGCCCAGAATACAGCCCTGGTAATAGGTGTGAATCCTTTTCAGAAATTGTAGTGACC
>Ga0207897_100259_pt1 | contig 20480 bp, 19 predicted proteins | sample LinPmetageLP42_FD_184054 | JGI IMG/M metagenome (GOLD analysis project Ga0207897, IMG submission 184054) | Marine viral communities from the Pacific Ocean - LP-42 (SPAdes) | ecosystem: Environmental > Aquatic > Marine > Oceanic | place: Pacific Ocean | collected 2010-08-27
GCAAACAGGAAGAAATACTCAGTTATATGATCCGCTTTCCCAACAGTGGATTTAAAATTCAGGCTTTGAGCTCTCGGCCATCGAACCTCCGTGGTTTGCAGGGTGATGTGATCATAGATGAGGCCGCATTCCATGAGTCCCTGGATGAATTATTAAAAGCGGCAACGGCCCTGACAATGTGGGGCAACCGTATCCGTATTATCTCGACGCATAACGGTGTTGATAACCTTTTTAACCAATACATCAACGATGCCCGTGCGGGCAAAAAAGACTATTCGATCCATACAATCACCCTAGATAAAGCTATTGAAGAAGGCTTGTACAAACGCATTTGCTTTGTAAACGGGCAAGAGTGGTCATTGGATAAGCAAAAGAAATGGCGAGACGACCTTTATAAAAACGCCCCGGATGAAGCCAGCGCTGCCGAAGAGTATGGCTGTGTACCGAAACAGTCTGGTGGCCATTACATTAAGCGCGTACTAATTGAAAATGCCATGGTGCGTGACCGTTCAATCCCCATCGTCACGCTCAAAGCCCCTGAAGACTTTGAGTTGCGTTCAGAAGAAGCCCGCAACGACTTTATTGATATGTGGTGCGAAACCCAGCTACTGCCACTACTGGAGCAATTAAACCCGCTGAATCAGCATGTTTTCGGTGAGGACTTTGCGCGCCGTGGCGATATGACTGTGCTGTTACCAATGGAGATAAAGCCCGACTTAACCAAACGTGCTCCCTTTGTTGTTGAGCTTTCTAAGATGACTTACGACGGTCAGCGCCAAATTCTGTTTTATATCTTAGAGCGCCTGCCCCGTCTACGCGCCATGGCTTTTGATGCCACCGGTAACGGCGGTTACTTAGCCGAAGCCGCCGCACTTAAGTACGGTGTCGAGATGGTTGACCAGGTCATGCTGAACGATAACTGGTACCGCGAGTGGATGCCGAAGCTAAAAGCCTCATTTGAAGACGGCATGTATGAACTGCCGCGCCACCAAAATGTACTCGACGATTTTGCCAAGGTGCAGGTTAAGAGCGGCATTCCAAAGATTGATAAAGGCAGCGACAAACAGAAAGACGGCACTAAACGCCATGGTGATTTTGCTGTTGCCCTGGTCATGGCCGAACGAGCCAGTTGGATGGACGGCTCGCCAATTGAGTTTGAAGCCCTTCCGGCTAAGCGCAGCGAATGGGATGACAACGACGATACCGATTTTTATGAGCCGTTTAACGGTGCCTGGTAGGAGAGCCAAATGAAACCAAGAGTAAAAGTTTATAACGGCGATAAGATTGATTTAACCGCTCTTCAGGAAGCGCAAACAGAGCGCTCTGAAGTTGCGCATTTACTACAGCACTTTAGCAATCACCCATCGCGTGGCCTGACACCGACGAAGCTGGCGGCCATTTTAAACGACGCCGAAATGGGTAACATCATTGCCCAGAGCGAGCTGGCCGAAGATATGGAAGAAAAAGACGCCCATATTTTTAGTGAGCTGCAAAAGCGCAAACGGGCAATGCTGGGTGTCGACTGGACGATTGAACCTCCTAAGGACGCCAGTAAGGCAGAGAAGCGTGACGCTGAGATGATCACTGAATGGCTCGAAGACGGTGACTTCCTCGATGACTTAATTCTGGACATGGGCGACGCCATCACCAAAGGCTTCAGCGCCACTGAGATGAAATGGCGATATGAGCAGAAGCTATGGACACCGGAGCTTGAGTGGCGCGACCCGGCCTGGTTTAAAACCCACTCAATATACCGCAATGAATTGCGTCTTCGTGATCATACGCCGGAAGGTCAGGAGCTTGAGCCTCTTAACTGGATAGTACATCGCCACCAGGCCAAAAGCGGTTATTTAGCACGGACGGGGCTGGTCCGTGTATTAGCCTGGCCGTTTTTATTTAAAAACTACTCGGTACGTGACTTAGCCGAGTTTCTAGAGATTTACGGACTGCCGCTGCGCCTGGGTAAATACCCGACGGGTGCGACCCGCGACGAAAAAAGTACCCTGCTGCGAGCCGTGATGTCGATTGGCCACAATGCCGGCGGTATTATTCCCAAGGGCATGGAAATTGAATTTAAAGACGCGGCCAATGGCTCATCTGATCCATACAAAACGATGATCACCTGGGCGGAGCAATCGCAGTCCAAAGCAATTCTGGGCGGTACGCTCACGTCCCAGGCCGACGGCAAAAGCTCAACCAACGCCCTGGGCAACGTACACAATGAGGTACGGCACGAGCTGCGTGATTCAGACGTTAAGCAAATTGGCCGCACTCTGACCGCACAACTGGTGATGCCGTTTTATATGCTAAACGGTACCAGCTTTACCAGCGAGCACCGACGTCTGCGCTTTAAATTCGACACGAAAGACTCCGAAGATTTAAAAGACTTCAGTGAGTCGGTTCCTAAGCTCGTTGGTATGGGGATGCGTATTTCTAAACAGTGGGCGCATGAGAAAACCAACATTCCCGAAGCCAAAGACGATGACGACCTGTTGGTTATCTCCAGTAAGCAGTCACTGGTACCACCGGCAGAGCCTGAGCCAAAAGCAGCGAACCGGCGCATCGTGTCGTTGCGTCGTGAAGGCGATGTTGACAACGACGCCACAGACGACTTTATTCTGCAGCTGCAAAAGCGCATGGCTCCAATGCTTGAGGGGATGACCGATGAAGTACGCCAGTTGGTTGAGCAGGCTGAGTCCCTGGAAGAACTTCAGGACGCACTGGCCGAGCTCGACGTCGACAGCGAGCAAATGGGCAACCTGATAGCACAGTCAATGCTGGCCGCTGAGCTGGCCGGCCGCTCGGATGTGGAGGACGGTGAGTAATGTCCAGCGCTCAATACGGCTCCCTGCCCTTTGAAGAGGCGATAAAATACTTCCGGCAAAAGCTCAACGTGCCAACTGAGCGCTGGGCTGATGTCTGGGGCAAAGCGCACGACCGAGCCTTTATGGTAGCCGGCGCGATGAAAAATGATTTACTCAATGATTTTCGCATGGCCGTGGACGAGGCCATTGCGAACGGTCGTTCGATTGGCTGGTTTAAACGTGAATTTAACGACATTGTTGCCAGGCATGGTTGGTCACATACCGGCAACGCAAACTGGCGTGCACGTGTTATTTACGACACCAATATTCGTCAGAGCTACAACGCCGGGCGTTACGAGCAGCTACAGAACTTTCCGTACTGGGAATACCGTCATGGTGATTCTATTGTGCCCAGGCCTTTGCATTTATCCTGGGACCGTCTGGTGCTGCCAAAAGATGACCCATGGTGGGCGAAACATTTCCCAACCAACGGTTACGGCTGCCAGTGCAAGGTGTTTGGCCGCTCGGAAAACGAAATGCAGCGTCGAGGGCTAACGCCCGGCAATGCGCCTAATGACGGTTACTACGACTGGACAGATACCACCACCGGCGAAGTGTTTGAGATGCCTCGCGGCGTCGACCCTGGCTTTGACTACGCGCCCGGCTCCGGTGTTGAAACACGTTCACTCGCTCAGGTCGCACAAAGAAAGGCTAAAGTTTACGAGCCGCCAGAGCGAGTAGTACCCGACCTTTTCTCTACGGCTAAAGGCGTGACTAACGATACATTTAACGGTATCTGGAAACGCGCCTCGAATGAGTTAAAGGGCTCGGTCGACATGCTCAGCAGCTTCATGGCCACACACCCAACCAAGACTCTTTTTATCAAACAAAGTGAAATTGGCACCCGGAATAAAGCGTCGTACAACATTCAGGATTCGGTATCTGATTACCTTGGCCTGGATAAAACCGACCGCCAGTGGACGTATGGTCGCGCAACTCGGGCAGCAGGTTATACGGCACTGCCCTGGGACTACACTGTGGTCAAGGTAAAGGCCGATAGTCGCTTTTCTAATGTCGATTTAACGCGTATCCAAAGTGAGTTAAAAGCCCTTTTAAATGAACGCAAGAGCGACAAGCTGGAATGGTCGATGTCTCGTCGATTGAGACAAAAGGGCTATAATGATGATGGCGTGCTTATTACCTGGTTACATGAGCTTGGCCACCAAATTCACTTTTGGAGCGGGCAGGCTAACTGGAATCAGCGCATTCGCTCTCAGGTGCTCACTCGCTATGCCGCCACCAACGCCGAGGAGTTCTTTGCCGAGCATTTTGTGATGTGGTTTTTTGCCCGCGAAGAGCTACGCTTATATTCATCGGATATGGTCGACTGGATAGAAGAGCAAATCGGTAGCGCCTTAGAGTCAACACAAAAAGGAAACTGGAAACGATGAGTAAGGACGTTATTGATAGAGCCCAGGAGCTGGTGAATCGACCTCCAACCATGGAAACCGCTCGCCACATAGGTCGGCTTATAAGCCAGGCCAACGGTGAAGAGAAAGACTTCATCTACGATTTGATAGAGTCGTTCCTGATGCAGGTTGAAGAGCCGAGCCTGCGCGAGAGCCTGCTTGAGGAGATAGGTTAATGGCCGGTGCCCGAATTGTTGTCAATGGCAGCACGGCGATTATAAGCCAGGCAATTAAGTCACTGCGTGACCAGAGTAAAAGCTTAGCTGAACCCAACGCAGAAGTTGGTGAATACCTGATTGAATCGCACCAGGACAGATTCGACGATGCGGTCTCTCCCGAAGGCGACAGCTGGGAACCACTATCAGAAGAGTACAAAGCCCGGTCTAAGCGCCCCAGTGACATTCTGATAGAAGACGGTATTTTAAAAGGCACGTTAAATTACAACGCAGGGCAGAACGAACTGCTGTTTGGTACGCCGATGGAATACGGTGCAGCTCACCACTTTGGTTATGAGAAACGAAATTTACCCGCCCGCCCCTGGCTCGGATTATCCGATACCGATGTTGATGTGGTTGTTTCGATTTTTCGGGCGCATCTCTCAGAAGCGATTTAAGCGCTTTAAACTGGTTTATTGCTACGATGGTTCGATGTAACCCCTTGTAATCGACTGACGGAAAATTTAAACGGGTTTTAAACGGGGGTATAGGGTTGTATTCTAGTCGAAATTTAATTCAAGGAGGAAATACTGTGTCAAAAGGTGATTCTAAAGACGACGAAAGTATTGTTACTAAAATCTGGATTGCGTTTGGACTGGCCTTTCTAGCCGTTGTTATTCTTTATTTTGCTTTTGTTGTCACTAACGCGGAAAACTTTTCCCAGGTGACTGCAGAAGGTTTCTCTGGATTCGGAGCATTTGTAGGTGGCGTCGGAGGGACTTTGTTTTCTGCTATCGCTGCGGGTCTAGTTTACATGGCCTATTCAACTCAGAAAAAAGAACTGGCCAACTCAGTCAAGGCGTTAACTGAAACACAAAGAAACCAAGAGCTTCAAAGTAACTTATCTGCCTTAACCCCTGTTATGACTAAGATAGAATATGATTTTAACCGAAGAGTTGTTTGTTGGTTCTCTGAGGATAGTGAGCAGTCAACAGCTGAATATGACGCATCCTCCGGGGCGTATTTGGCTGCTGCATATATTGGGCTTAATTTTAATCAACCTGTCGCACTCTCTGAAGTCCAGCCTCTTAACCCAGACAATGAGGATGGATTTGAATCTCCAATGGTTGAGCTACTTTCTGGCTCTATTTCTTCGGTTAACTACAATGGCCAAAAAAAGCTTCGTTTCTTTTTGATTCAATTCATCATTCAAGTTACATCGGCCATGCAAATCGTTAAAAACATGCATGACAATAAAGCCTCTGCCCATTTTTATGCTTCGACTGCATTACTACTAGAAGAGGTTAATCAAACATTAACCTGCGTTTTCAACGCGATTGCAGTTGATGAGGAGATACCTTCCCAACATGCCTGGTGTCGTAATTTTCTAAAAGCATCTTCTGATCTAGATGAAGTGCTCAACGAAATCCACAGCGAAAAGTAGCAAAACGCTTTAATCCCCCTCCTCGCGTAATCGCCGCCATCATGGCGGCATGAAAAGAAAAAACACCCCAAATCCAATTGTCGCTTTGACGACCAACCGCCCGAACAGTGATGTTTCGGGCATGGCCGTAATGAGCACCATCATCTCGCTGGCCGATTCGGGCAAACAGCGCGTCCAGTTGCTGCCCGATGGTGAATTCCGCGCTAAAGACGGTCGTCCGTTCGACGCACCTCACTGGCTGCTAAACCAGGACGTTGCCGACCGCCTTATTAGCAAAGTCTCTGCCCGCGCTAATGATCTGCACTTTGACTACGAGCACCAGACCCTTAACTCCGAAGCCAACGGTAAAGAAGCACCGGCGGCGGGCTGGTTCCGTGAGCTGGAGTACGTGCCAGGTGAAGGTTTGTTTGCGCTTGAACCGGACTGGACGCCCAAAGCCAAGACCTACATTGATAACAAAGAATACCGCTACGTGTCGGCTGTGTTTGCCTACGACAAAGAAACCGGCGAAGTCACTGACCTTTACCACGCGGCTCTGACCAACGACCCCGGCCTGGACGGCATGAAGTCCCTGGCGGCAATGAAACATTTCACACCCAGTTCCCAACAGCCCGAGTCCTCGGGCATTCAACCACAACAGGAAGATAGTCCGATGAACGAAGCAATGAAACTGTTGCTGACGACGTTAGGCATCAAATTCGAGGATAAAGACCTCGATGATAAAGCCGCCTGTAAAAAGCTCGCTGACAAGGCTAATGAAGCGATTGCCGCATTAACGGCAAAAGCTCAAGCCTCCGACGAGCTGACGACAGAAGTCACAGCACTGAAACAACAGCAGGTCGATCCGGCCAAATACGTTCCGATTGAAGTGGCAACCGAGTTGCGTGAGCAAATCGCAGCACTCAAAAGCGGCGGTGATGAAGCGGCAATTACTGCGTTGATTGACACCGCTCGTTCGGAAGGTCGCTTGCTGGCCTCAGAACAAGAATGGGCGAAACAGCTGGCTGAGAAGCACGGCGTTGACGCTCTGAAATCGAACCTTGAATCACGCCCGTCGGTTGCGGCGCTCACGCGTGACAACAAGGACGAGGCATCAGGTAAGAACGGTAAAACCGTCACCAAACCTGATGGGGAAGAAACCGAGTTAACAGCGGACGAATTGGCTATCTGTAAAGCCTGCAATATCGACGCTGAAGACTACAAGAAACAGCGAGGTGTTCAGTAATGCCGTTAACTCAAGACCGCGATACTCATCGCTCGGAATTGACGTTAGTCAATGATCCGGTCGCTGCCTCAACCCGCATTTTTGGCGGCTCCATCGTCATGCTGGATGCTTCCGGTAATGCGGTACCAGGTGCAGCAGCTACCGACTTAACACCGAGAGGCATTAGCCAGGAACACGCCGACAATTCCGGCGGCTCTGCAGGCGACATTTTCGTTCAGTCTCGCCGGGGTGTTTTTCACCTGGAGAACGACGGCAGTGTCTCTCGAACGGATATTGGTGGCCAGGCGTATGTCGTTGATGACCAGACTGTGGCAAACAGTGATGGCACCGGCACTCGCTCGGCTTTGGGCAAAATCATTGACGTAGATGCTGCTGGCGTCTGGGTCGAAATCGCTTAAGGGGCGCTCTAATGATTGTCAATAAACAGAACCTGAGCACGCTTTATGTCGCTATTAAAACGGCCTTTAACAAAGGTTTAAAAAATAGCGACGTGCTCTGGAGCCGGGTGGCGACGGAAGTCCCCTCCAGCACCAAAGAAGAAAGCTATAAATGGCTGGGTCAGTTCCCTCGCCTGCAAAAGTGGATTGGCGACCGTGTCGTTAAAAACTTAAAGGCGCACAGCTACTCCATTACCAACGAGAAGTTCGAATCAACCGTGTCCATCCCCCGTGATGACATTGAAGACGACACCTATGGCGTATTCACGCCGTTATTTGAAGAGATGGGTTACTCCGCGTTAACGCATCCTGATGAGCTGGTGTTTGGTTTGTTAGCCAAAGGCTTTGATGAGCTTTGCTATGACGGACAGAACTTCTTCGACGAAGACCATAAGGTAGGCAAAAACTCGGTCAGCAATATGCAGACCGGTTCCGGTGTACCGTGGTTCCTGCTTGATACGAACCGCCCATTAAAACCCATCATCTTCCAAAAGCGTCGTGATTACGACCTGAAAGCACGCCAGGACGATACGTCTGAAGCAACATGGAAACGCGATGAGTTTGAGTACGGCGTCGATGCACGGGTCAACGCAGGCTTTGGTTTGTGGCAGCTGGCCTTTGGCTCGAAAGCCGACCTGACAGAGGCGAATTTCGACACCGCCATGGAATCCATGATGGGGCTGAAATCCGACGAAGGTCGTCCACTGGGTGTTCGTCCTAACCTGCTGGTTGTTGGTCCGAAGAACCGCGCCAAGGCGAATCGCGTTATCGAAGTGATGAACCAGGAAGGCGGCGCAAGTAACCCAAACTATAAGGCAGTGGAAGTTCTGGTCGTTAGCTGGCTGGATTAATCGGCTGATTTGATGTTCTCCCTGGAGCCGCCTGTGCAGTAATGGCGGGCGGCTTTTTTAAAACGAAGGAAAAGACGATGTCTAAAAAGCAGTTAATTGCAGCCATTGCCATGGTCGCCGCCCACGATGGTTATCGTCGTGCCGGTATTGACCTGGTCAAAGGCGAAAACAAACTGGACGTAACCGAAGCGCAGTTCGCTCAGCTTGACGCTGACCCGCGAATTTCGGTAACACGTGTTAAACCAACCAAAGACGACGATAGCAAAGGTGCCGGAGGCAGCAGTAAAGAGCCCGAGAAAGTAACCTTTGATGCCGAAGCCCCTGACGAACTCGACTTATCCAAATTCGAGCCTGAAGGGTTAGCGCACTACGTGGCCGCTATTCACACCCAACACAAAGAAGGCAAGCTGGAGCTAAACGCTGACGGCAAACCGAATGTTGGCGACTTAGCGGTTGAGGTGGACGGTAAAACGGTCAAGCCAAGTGCTACAGACCGCGACACCGTTTGGGAAGGCTACAAAGCGTTAATTGGAGCCTAAGCGATGAGTTATTGCTTAGTGACTGACCTTGTGGCGCGTTTTGGCGAGCGTGAGTTGATTGCACTAACAGACCGGGAAGGAACAGGCTCTGTCTCCGATGTGGTTGCTCAACATGCAGTGGATGACGCTTCGGCGCTTATCGATGGTTATTTGCATGGCCGTTATAACCTGCCTCTGAATCCGGTACCCAGTGTCTTGAACTCACTTTGTGCGGACATTGCCCGTTACAAGCTGTATGACAACGACGCGCCCGAGGTCGTCACTAAGCGATACGAAACCGCTATCGCTTTTCTGAAATCTGTTGGGCGTGGTGAGGTAACGCTGGGTGTCGCTAACGACAACAGCGCTCCAGGCTCAACAGACCTGCCGGAAATTCAATCCGGCGGCAATGTCTTTAACCGCAATAAATCCAAAGGCTTTATCTGATGTTGCGCGAGTTAATTGAAGAGCGGTTAAAAACCTTAAGCGTCGAAGGCGAGCCGGTGTTTGGTCATATCGAGTCGGCCACTAACCTTGACGCCGTTATTAAAAATAACCGAATTGCCCAGGACACAGCCTTTGTTATTCCCATGACTGACCGGGGCGCAGCGCAGCAATTGAATACCTATAGCTTTCAGCAGCCTATCACCGCCAGTGTCGGGGTGGTTATCGCTTGTCGCAGTATAAATGACCGGTTAGGTGGCGATGCGATTGAGCGCATGGAGTCGCTGAAACTGCACGTTCGCAAACACCTGTTGGGGTGGGAGCCAGACGAAAACCTTGAAGCTCTGTTGTTTGACCAGGGCCGCATCGTGTCTTTTAGCAAAACCGCGGCCTTTTGGTTAGAGCAATACCGCAGCCGCTTCACATTCAGAGGACAAGACCATGTCTCGTAAGACGAAAAAACGCCTGTTGCTGGGGGCATTGCAGGATACCGGCAACTATGGCGAAGACCATATTATCGACAATGCAGTGACACCGAAGGCCATGCAGACAATGGATCTCGACGTGACTCCGATAGAAGCCAGTGAGGTGGACCGTGAATTTGATAACGGTCGTCCAGGGAACAACCAGTTCCTGGTCGTAGGCAGACACTGCAAAGTCACCTTCTCGGTTGAGTTAACCGGTGCCGGCGATGAAATTACCGCACCGAACTACGCAACCTTACTGCAGGCCTGTGGCTTTAGCGAAGCCGTTGGTACCAGCGAAGTGACCTATGAGCGTATTCCCGATAACACCGAAAAGGACATTACGCTTCATGCCTATATTGATGGCGTTAATCATAAGGTGCTTGGCGCTCGCGGTACGTACAAATACAGCGCCAAAATTGGCGAAGTACCCAAGATTGAATTTGAGTTCACCGGGTTGTTCGGTGGATTAGCCGGCGAATCGATTCCAACTGCTGATTTTAGTGGCTGGGAAATTCCGGCAACGGTCGGAGCGAAGCACTCAACGTTAACTCTGGATGGCACCGAGCTGGCTATGCACGAGTTTGAGCTTGATGGAAAAACGGAAGTCATTTACAGCGAGAACACCAAGTCAGAGCAGGTTTACATCACTGACTGGAAGCCTGACGGCAAGGTGATATTCGAAGCTCCGGCTCACGCAGACTTTGACCCGACGTCAGTCTATGTCGCTGGTGCCACCATGCCGATTGCACTAACCCACGGCACGGTAGCCGGCAATATTGTCGATATCGCCAGCGCGGCCATTCAGTTAGGTAAACCCGTTTACGGCGATAAAGACGGTGTATTGACGTTCGATTGCCCGTTCCGGGTCATTGAAGATGAAACGCTGGTGACCTCGTAGTCGCCAGCTTAAGGGAGAAAAAAATGCCATTTAAGTTTAAAAAAGTTGATGAAGTCACCTGGCCGGTAACGGCTGACATTCCCCAGGACGGCGGGAAAACCGAGGAACATAAATTTTTCTGCCGCTTTAAGTACGTCACGCGCTCGGAATTTAACCGCATACAGGCGCTGGGCGATGAAGTTCTGATGCGCACTGTGGTGGTCGGTATTGGCGAGAGCAAAGACGACATCGACACCGACGAAGCCACCATTAAAGAAGTGACTGAAATGGCCTATTACCAGAGCGCCATTTACCAGGCATTTTTAAAAGTGTTGGTGGGTGCTGAAGCAAAAAACTAGAAGCCGTAGCCCGTCAGCTTGCTAAGGGAGCCCCGACCGACACTGAAGAGGAAGAGGCCTTTATCAAGCAGATGGAAGCTGCGGGAGCACCAAAAGAAGTCATTGAGAAGCAACGACTCAACGCCAACAGTGACACCGTTATTGAGGTTTTAAACGTGTGTTACCCAGCCGTTGAATGGTTCTTCCAGGTGTACGACTTGCTGCGCTGGAATCAGCACTTTTGTTTAGGGTTGGATGTTGTGGCCGTTGAAGCAGATGCCCGGATGCGTGGGTTAGAAATCAACCCGAAAGACTATCAGCATTTGCGGACATTAACCGCCTACTACAGCGACGTCATTAATGAGGAGAGCTCGTGAGTAACGATTTAAGTTTGATGATCCGCCTTAAGGGCGAATCTTCAGACCTGGTCAACGCACTCAGCAAAGCCAGCGCCCAGAACCGGGTGCTTAATGGCGAGCTGCGTGCTACCGGCACGAGCTCTCAAACCGCAACTCGTGGTTTTGACCAGGTGACCCGCCAAAGCACCGCGATGACCGGCGCACTCCGTACTGCCGGTTTAGCACTGACGACATACTTCGGTGTGACTCAGCTTAAGAACATGGCCACCAACCTGACCAGTGCCGCCGGTAAGATGCAGGACGCCGAGGTTCGCCTTAAAAACCTAACCAGCTCTTCCTCTGAGTTTGCTGAAGCGCAAGACTTTATTAGCCAAACGGCTGAGCGACAGAGCCAGGACATTCTGGTTTTAACCGATTCTTACGCTCGTCTACTCGCTCTCCAGAGTGGAGGCATCATTACCGGCGGGGAAACTCGTGAGATTATGCTTGGTATTAACGATGCAGCTGCCGGTCTTGGTGCAACTTCCGCTCAGGTTAAGCAAGTCATGTATGGCTTGTCTCAGGCGTTAGCCTCGCCAATTGTGCGCGCTGAAGAGCTTAACCAGGTGGTTGAATCGCTTCCGTCGTTACTTCAGGCGATGGATAACGCGGCGGGGGCTGGTGAAGGCGGCTTCCGGCAGATGGTTAATTCCGGTCAGGTGACTTCAGAGTTTTTTAAAACAACGCTTATCCAGTCACTTAAAAAATGGGAAGGTGCCGCTGAATCAACCTATGACAACATTAACGCCAAAATCCAGCGCAACCGCAACCAGTACCTTGCTATGGCCAAGGCATTCGAACAGCCTATTGACGATGCGCTGACACCACTACTCAATGCTCAGTCGGCGGCAATGGAATTTGCGGCTAACAATGCGCAGACGTTGGCGACGGTTTTACAAACAACATTGATTGCCGGCACCGGTTCGTTAACAGGTATTTTATTAACCTATACCGCAGCGCGGATTCAAGCCAGCAACGCTGAACGCGCTTCAATGATTGTAAAGCAACAAGCCGCCCAGGCAGATCACCAGCAGGCATTAGCCGCTCAACGCGTCGCCCAGTCAGAAGTCGCTAAAGCAGCTGCATATCGTTCATCGGTTACTGGCTTAACCTCTGTTACGGTTGCCACCAACCGCTACAATGCCGCTCAAAATGCCCTGACAGCTGCGAACACCCGTGTAGCCGCTACACAAACTGCCAACGCCGCAGCCACTGCCGCGCTCGCTGGACGTATGGGAATGCTAACCCGCATCGGTGGTGGTATCCTGCGCCTACTAGGTGGCTGGCCGGGGCTATTAATTACCGGCGGTCTGGCATTGCTGACGTTTGGCGGCAGAGCGAAGCAAGCCGCCGAGGACACGTTTGAGTATTCCGATTCACTGTACTCACTCAAAGACGCTATCGGTAAAACCGTCGACCAGCTTCGTTCTGATCAGGAAGCCGCCGGACAGGAACTGCAAAAACTGACGGAGCACCTTAAGGAGCTAGAAGAGCAAAAGAAACAGCTTGAAGAAAGCAATAAAATGACGACCTTCAATGTCTTTGCCGGTGACCCCGGTGGCGTCTATGCAAAAGAAAAAGCCGAGCTTGAAGAACTCGACCTTTTAATCGCTGACGTTACGGAGAAACGCCGAAAGCTTATAGATGCAAGGTCTAAACGTTCTGACACTATCGATGAGAAGAAAGATGAAGGTCAGAAAGCCGAACAAGAAAAAGAAAAAATGCGTCTGAAATCCGTCCAGGAGCAAGCGCAAAAAATGCTGGAAAGCCTTGAGAAGCAAAAACAGCTTCAGGGACAGGTTTCTGAAGTTGCCAAGGTGCGCTATGAAGTCGAGCACGGTGCGTTAAAAGAAATTGAAGCCACCACCAAGCAGTTGCTCATTGAAAAAGCTAAAGAGCTGGATGCGGAAAAAGCGAAACAGAAACTTCAGTCGACGGCTGAAGACTACCTGTCTAATTTGCGCGAGCAGGCGAACGTCCACAGTATCACTACCGAGCTCGCAAGGGTTCGTTACGAGATTGAGCACGGTGAGCTCCAGGGCATCAATGCAGAGCTTGAAAAACAGCTAATAAATGAAGCCCGCTTAGCCGATGCTGCCCGCAAAAAAGAAGAGCAAAAGCAGGCTGACAAAAAAGTAGAGCAGCAATTTACCTCTTTGACCGGGTCGATGGAAACCGACCTGATGAACCCTGAACAGAAGCTTCGGGCCGAATACGAAAAACGCCTGCAATTGATAGATGAGTACGGCAAGCTTCAGGTAGCCAAAACGAAAGAAGTTGAAAACGCCAAACTTCAGGCGAAACAGCTTTTTAATAAACAAACTGAAGAGCTTCAGCGCAAGCAGCTGCAATCTCAACTCTACGCCGGGCAGCAGATTTTCGACGGCATGGCCGGTTTGGCGAAAGCCTTCGGCGGTGAACAATCGGCTGCTTATAAAGCCATGTTTGCGGTCAGTAAAGGCTTTGCCATTGCTCAGGGCGTGCTGAACCTTTCGACTGCTATTTCGAATGCGTTTGCCCTGCCCTGGCCGTCGAACATTCCGGCAATGGCCACCGCAGCATCAGAAGGTGGTCGGCTACTTACCACCATCAAAGGCACAACTTACCAGGGGCAAGCGCACGACGGTATTTCCCGCGTTCCGGCGTCTAATGAAGGCACATGGATGCTGCGCCGCGACGAGATGGTTCTTAACCCTCGTCAGCGCGATAACTTCGAACACCTGGTAAACCGTGTTGATGGTATGGGCGCAGGTCGTGCCGGCGGCGGCCAGATTATTGAGTTTAAACCACAAATTGCAATCGATGCCCGTGGCGCAGCAGAAGGCGTTGAAAACCGCTTAGAAGGTGTAATGGACGAAATGATGGAGCAAATGAAGCAAGAGCTGTATGACGACTTTGCCAATAACGGTCCGTTATCGCAGCGGCTACGGAGTAACGCGGCATGAACCTATTCCCTGAAATTGAGCCAACCCGCAGCGGCTTCACTCTCATTCCGGCCACTAAAATTATGGAGTCGCCTTATAACCAGGTGGAGGAAGTGTGGGAAGAGCCTGGTGACAAATGGCACATTTCACTTCGCTGGGCGTTTCTTACCAAAGCAGAAGGCCGCCAGTTACGGGCTCACTTAATGGCGCTTCGTGGCCACAGCGGCGTGACTTTTATTGAAGATACTGCGCATGAGAACGAAGGCTCCTGGAATGGTGTGCCGGTAGTGCATGGGGCTGACCAGTATGGCGTCACGTTAACAGCAAGAGGTTTAGCGCCGTCGCAAACCATAGGCAAAGCAGGAGACCGCTTTCAGTTAGGTAACCGTTTACACGAACTAACGGAAGATGCCCAGTCGAACGGCTCCGGCGTGGTAACGCTAAATTTTCAGCCCGAAGTTATTACCATTCCAACGGATGGTGAAGCGCTTATCAGCGACCGTCCACGGGTGCGCGCCATGCTGAAAGACCCCAGCAAGTTACCCTCGTTCTCTGGTACCAAAGCCGGTTTTCGCAACATTCAGATTGAGTTTCAGGAGGCACTGCGCTGATGCGATTTACCGAACCGAGCATTGAGCAAGTACTGCTAAGTACTGACCCGAAACGCCAGCTTGTTTTTGCTGAACTGGAGTTTCCGAGCGGATGGGTTCGCGCCCATACCGGTGTAGGTGAGCGTACTTATAACGGCCAGGTATATCTGGGCGTTGGAGAATTAGCCAAGATTGGCAAGTTCAAAGAATCTGCCGGCAAATCGCCAAACGGCTTTGAGGTATCGATGATGTTTGACGACTTAACGCTGTTCTCTGACATCGTTAACGAAGACCCTACCGGCCTGACTGCGCGGCTTCATTTAATTGGCCTGGATGAAAACCGACGCATTCAGGGTGGTGCACTTCTGTTTGATGGTTTCAACGGTGGCCTGTCCGTTAAAAAAGGCAAGCCTTTCACGGCCACATTACGCCTGACTGACTGGTATGAACGCTGGAGCAATCCGGTAAGAAATGCCCGAATCAGCGATGCAGCTCAACAGGCAATTCACCCTGGCGATAAAATTTACGACCAGGTTGAAAAGCTCGCCAAAGGCATTGAAAGCGACGTCCCTGGTCAACACGTGGGCGGCTCTGCCGGCGGTGGCTCTTCAACTAAACGGATCAGGAGACTAAGCGAACGATGAAACGTAGAAATGACTGGCCGACTGAGTTAGCTAACTTCCTTTTAAACACCCGTAAAACGCCGTTTAAATGGGGTGAAAACGACTGTTGTTTGTTTGCGGCCAACGCCATTTTAGCAATGGGTGGCCATGACGTGGCCAAGGACGTTCGTGGGCACTACAAAACCGCCATTGGTGCCCGACGCATTATGAAAAGCGTTGGCGCTAATTCGTTGGTTGAACTGTTAACACAACGTTTAGGCGAGGCAGACGGAAAGCTCGTTCGGGGCGCTATTGTCGTGATCGAGTCTGAAGGTGAGCAAGTTGCCGGCGTTTTTTATCACAAGCCCTGGGCATTAACGGAAAGCGGTTTGCGGTGTATGCCGCTTGAGTCTGTCATTCAATCATGGAGCCTTAGCTAATGCCTCCTGCTGTCGCTGCCGTTGCCGCCGGGGTTGTAGCAGGTGCTGCCGCCAGCTCTGTCGTTGTGGGCATTGCTGTTGCCATTGGTACCGTCGCTCTACAGAACTCGTTAAAACCGGAAATGCCAGGTGTTGAAGAGGCCGTCAATGAGTCACAGACTCTGACCACGACACCGCTTCAACCGCACCGCGGCGTTTATGGCGAGTGCGTCGTATCTGGCTCTATTGTGGGTTATGGCAAACGCAAGATGGGTGAAAAAGAGGCTCACGTTGTCGTTGTGACATTAGCCGGCCACCAAATCGAATCGGCTGAGCTTTATGAAGTAAATGGTAAACAAAAACCCTCCGGTACCACTGCTGAGATTGTCCGGGGCGACCAGACAACCGTTAATCAAACCGCACTACAATACTGCGACGGCTGGACAGCAGACCATATTGGTTTTGGTCGGGCTTACGCCGTGATAACGATACCAATTGACCCGGAAGAAATGCCGTCAGGGCTTCAGAACATCACATTTAAAGTGAAAGGCAAACGCGTTTACGATCCACGCAAAGACAGCACAGTTGGCGGCAGCGGCTCTCACCGCTCCAATAATGAGTCCACGTGGGAATGGTCTGATAACTCTATTTTGTGTGCGTTTGATTACCAACGGTTTCATGGGTTTCGTCAACTTAGCCTGAACAAATTTGACTTGGCTCACGTTATGAGCCAGGCAAATATCTGTGATGAGTTAGTCGACTATACCGACAGCGACGGCGAACAGCAGAGTGAAAAACGTTTTACCTGCAACGGCTCCTGGACGTTTGACCAATCACCTCCGAAAGTACTGGAGCGGCTCATTAGCTCATGCGGTGGTAAATCATACCGCCGTGGCGGCAAAATATATCTGCAAACAGCCAGCTACCATGGCATGGCCGAAATGACCCTCACCGATACCGATGCTGCCGGTGAGATAATCATTACCCCACACCGTGAATTAAAAGACCGTTGCAACCTGGTTCGGGCGTCATTACAAGACCCGAAAAAAGGCTATCAACCCGCCGATGCGCCAGTAGTGACGAATGCCATCTATGTGGAACGTGACGGGATGGAGCTTGAAGACGAGCTTCAGCTGAACTTTACCAATTCGGCGACCATGGCGCAGCGCCTGATGAAATACCACCTTGAGCGCAATCGCGCCGGGATGCGTATTCAGTTTCCATGCAAAGCAAAAGGTTTGTTGGCCATGGCAGGAACGACGGTGCACGTCGACTTGCCCAATGAAGGCATTGATAAAGAGTTTATCGTAAGCGACTGGGGCTTTGATGTTGATTCGAAAAAGGTTTCACTGGTGCTTGAGGAAGAGTCCCCTGCTCTTTATAGCGATAGTCTGGTGCCTTCTGAAGGCGACGTAACACCCAATACTGACCTACCAGATTTAACGCGCCCGGAGCCACCCGAGTCTTTATCATTTGTTCTCGACCCAATATCGACCCACAGACAAGGTTACGTTACCTGGTCACATCCTATATCGCGCGCTGTGACTGAGTACCGAGTGGTGATCCGTAAAGACGGTGACAACATCGTTGAGTACCCGGTTATTGCGCGAAGCGGCGCTCGGCTAAAACAGGACATCAACGGACTTGATGCCGGGCAGTACAGTCTTGAAATATACGCACGCAACCGATACGACCGGATGTCGTTGCCGGCCACTATTTCGTTAACCCTGAATATTCCGTCGCCTCCAACCAACTTAGGCATTACTGCCGGCAACTGGGAAGTAACTTCTGCCCCCGTATTAAGTGGCGTTGGCCTGGGCACAGTATTTGAGTTCGCTTTTGAAGAAGTAACCAACATCATCGGGCTTGGCATGACTATCGTTAAGCCTGGTTTAAGACCGGAAACAGAGCACACACTTTACGCTCGGACAGTTAATCCGCTGGGTAAGTCTGACTGGGTATCAGAGACCTTTACGACAACGGACCACGACGAACAACTTTCTCCCTGGCTTCAGGGTATTCGTGAAGAGCTGGATGCGGTCGATCTAGTCATTGATAACTGGGATAGCTGGAATCCGGCACGGGAGGTTTCTGAGCAACTGACTAATATCTTTAGTGACCATAAGCGTCAGGAAGATAACCGAGCGACTTTAGAGGTTGCAAGAGATGCAGGTCGAGCCGCAGACGGAGCTTTAGAGGCTATAAATGGGATAAGAGCGGAAATTGACGACCCTGTCAGCGGGCTGGGCGCTACCTTTGAATTTGCGCAGCAAATAAAAACTACTGTCGACGGAAATACCAATGCACTAAATACACTGGGTAATAGTGTTTATGATGAAAACACTGGGTTAAGCGCAACCAACCAAATTGCCCAATCGGCAAAAACAACCGCTGAAAATAACGGCCAGTCTATAACTCAAATAATAACAAGAGTGGATGATGCTGAGTCTGGTATCAATGCCCAGGCCAACCTAATACAAGAGGTGCAACAGTCTGCTGCGAATAACGCTAGTTCGATAAGTCAACTACAAACCACTGTAGGCGACCCCGACACAGGGCTTAGCGCGACGAATACACTGGCTCAGTCCGCAAAGACTGGGGCCAATAATAACGCCAGTGCCATAAGCGGGTTAGATTCGCGGGTTGAGAGTAACGAAGAGTTTGCTGCCGCGCAGCTTCAGTTGAATGCGACCTATGACAATGAGCTCGACCAGTTGGTTGCGAGAGCTGCCTTAATTACGGACGTTAACGACCGTATCACCGGGATGATAATAGAAGACGATGGCATTGAACGTAAGCTTGAATTTATCGGCGATAGCGCCCGTTTTGTTGATGGTAACGGGCAGTTAAAAGTCTACTTCAGCTTAACTCAGGGGCGGTTCGTCTTTGATGGCCATGTCGTCGCTCGCAGTGGATCATTTGCAGGTGAATTGCAGGCCGCTTCCGGAACCTTCACGGGTGAGCTTCAAGCGGCAACGGGCACGTTTAAAGGCGATTTACAGGCCGCTGAAGGAACGTTCTCAGGTGACCTTGAAGCCGCAGGCGGAACATTTTCAGGATTATTGCAAGCTGCCGGTGGGACGTTTACCGGCAGCCTTATCGCGGCTAGCGGTTCTTTCTCGGGAAGTATTACCGGCGCAACCGGAACCTTTGAAGGAGCTGTCCGCGCCGAGAAGATTATCGGGGACGTGTTTAACGTAAAACGCGTGACCCCACCATACTCTAACCGCTGGTACTCAAGTAATTTTTCTTCCACCGTTTCTGAGCGTCGGGTGCTACGCGTTAGCATGCCGGCGCTCAATAAAAGCCGAACTCTAAAGTTCACCAATCTAACTCTCGGCTTCGGTAATGCAAATCTTACCAGTGGTGAATCTGCACTCGGCACTGTCCGGGCTAAAAAAGCGAATGGCCAGACACTGAAAACATGGAATATCGACCTGACAGGCCGAGCTCATGCAGGCTTTTACGTCGACTTTGGCTTTGGGGAAATGAACGTTATTGATGATGTTCAACTCTCAGCGAACGACACCATTGTCGACTTCACAATTCAAGTTCATAGCGTAACCGGCAGTCCGAATTTTGAATTGATTGCAGGTGTCTCGTTAGCGAACAACGTATTAGAAAACTATCACTTCGTCCAGGTTGAATCTGTGCTGAAAAATAGCACGGCTGGAATATCATTTTCGTGAGGATTTATGGCATTCACTAAAGGCACAGCGAACTTTACCAATGGAAGCAAAGACGTTACCAATGTTTCACTAACATCGGGTCAGCTCGCATTCTTCGCCTCCGGAACAGCCGTTTTCGTTCAGTCAGAAGGCCAGTTAATTGAAGCTACAGGACTACCCAAAGATGGAAATGGTGATGTAATTCCTAATCAGTTCCTGCTGCGGGGGAACTGGATGGGACCGACGGGCGGCTATGACTTTGTAGCGTTCGATACTATTGAAGGGTTGCGAGACGCCGTGCAATCCGCCAGAGGTTTTAGCGAGCAGCTGAACACGGTGCTTGATAGTGTAGACGTTAACCCGACGGCTGATAGCCTTGTTAAGCGGACATCAACAGGCGCAGCGCGTGTCGCTGATGCTCAGAATGCGGATGAGGCGGTGGCGTTGGGGCAGTTGCCTGATGGTGTTGCTGACCTTTACGCTAAAAAAAACATCCTCGGCTCAGTGTCGCAATCTGGCGGCGTTCCAACAGGGGCTATTATTGAGCGTGGAAGCAACGCTAATGGTGAGTATATTAAGTTTGCTGATGGGACAGTTCTAATGTGGGGGGAGTTTTTTGTTGAAAAATATTCTACTCGTGAATTTAGATGTAATGTTCCACTTCCTGTTTCTGTAACTTCTAATGATTCATATTTCGATGTCACTAACGCGAACTTTGCTAGTGATTCATTGGGATTAAGTTATCTTGACCCCTACCATTTAAGCATTAATTCTAGCAGAGAAGTTAGGGTGGTTTTCCCACCGGATACCACAATTCTTGATGGCGACCAAATGCTATTCAAATTTTTGG
>Ga0207897_100260_pt1 | contig 20400 bp, 18 predicted proteins | sample LinPmetageLP42_FD_184054 | JGI IMG/M metagenome (GOLD analysis project Ga0207897, IMG submission 184054) | Marine viral communities from the Pacific Ocean - LP-42 (SPAdes) | ecosystem: Environmental > Aquatic > Marine > Oceanic | place: Pacific Ocean | collected 2010-08-27
GCGTGCCCCTAATCCACCAGTAACGATATTGGTATCATAAGACACAATCCCGCCTTCGAGCATAAGCCCTGCATATAATAACGGAGGTAATGCTGGTTCATTTGGGTTTAGGTTTTTTATGTATTCTTCTTTTGTATTTCGTATAATATTACGTTCAGTAGATAGGTTGCTTAAGCTTTCACGTTCTAAAGGGATAAACCATCCAGAATCTTCTAACGCCTTAAGAAGTATCGCCGTTCCGCCTTGTGTAACCGCGGTACTAAAAGTACTTCCATTTTCTACCGCTTTATATTGTCCTGTTTGGTCACTAAAGTTATAGACTGCGACCTCTATAGGGTCCGCTCCATCTGGCAAATCTACTAAAGATTGCGTGGATGCTGAAAACTCTCCAGTTCGCGATGCTTTTTGAGTAAAGGGTTGGTTAAAATACGTTCCACAAGATGACAAAGTAAAAAGTCCAGCTACTAAGGCTGTTTTAAAAACATTCTTCATAATTGGGGCTTAGTTAGGTATAATTACTTGGGTTTGTTCTCCTGTTGAAGTATCTAGAATATTGATAATAAGCCCTTCATCCCCTTCAAAAATCTCAACATTAAGACTTCCAAAAGTAAAAGTACCTGGCTGTGTTAGATCCCCAATACCTTCTAACTGTTGTTGTAATAACGTTCTAGAGATTTGACTTAAGATTTGACGATTCAACGTTTCTCCAAACTGTTCTAAATCCGAATCTTCATCACGGGCATTTCTTGAAGCTTGTATCTGGTTTTGGGCCGTCGCAGAGGAAAGCAGCCAGTTATAGTTAAATGTGTCTCCTCCGAACGCCGGGTTTAAAGGTTTATAGGAAAACTGCTGCGCGGAGGCAACCGTGCCTATAAAGCAGAATGTGAGTAGTAGTAAAAAATTTTTCATAAGTATTAATATTTGGTAAGTTGTTCTTTCTGCTTATTTAGTCTTTGGAGCTGAGCAATAGTATTTCCCATTGCTCTTTTTGCCATATCAAGTAAAAATTCTTTTCTGGGTTGTGAAAAAAATTGCCATACCAGCGTACCATCAACTTTTACAGTTATCAGCGTATTTCTGCTACGCCCTGGAACTTCATCAATAACAATATTCTTTGTCGTAGCAATTTTTCGATTGATATAATCTTGAGAAAAATATCTATAGAAATCCCGACCTGCCTTAGTGATGGTATTTTCAAGTAATAATCCACCAAAAATAACCCCATCCTTAGGTTTTGCCTGATCTTTGGAAGCAGGTGTTGGGTCATTTATAGGGATTTCACTTAATGTTGTTTGACCTCCATCAGCGAGTTCTAATCGATCTTGCCCTATAGGGTTGTTTTCTTGATCATAAATAACTAAAATTATAATTATTTTACCCTTTTCATTATAGTTTATTGTCGTACCACTGAGCCCTAATTTCTGATTGGCCTTTAGATAGATGCGATCTTCTTGACTTGATTTTGAAGTGTTTCCACTGTCGTCTTTTCGAAATACTGAAAATTCATAGCGCAAGTTATAATCTGAAGGGGTTAAATTTTCTGCAAATGCAATGAATGTATAAAATTCACTGGTTTTTTCAACTGAAATTTCTGCTTTAACTTCTTTATTATAAAACTGTGCAGAGGAAGTCTGGTAACACAAAAAAGCCAATAGCATGAATTGGCTGATTTTTAAAAAATATGTGTTACTAATTAACATGCTATTTAATTAAAACTTCTAATAATAATCGCAGGTGAATCTGATGTTTGTTTTAGCTGTAATGATTTTGTAATCGAATTAGCACCAAAGCGCTCAAAATAAATCCCATCCCCGGTTTGCTCTATGTCGAGCGACACATCCTCACCAGGTTTATACACAAAATCCCGGACGGTATTCTCGTTTCCATTCTGTAAAATATTTGCAATCGCCGTATTTGTTCTATATTCTAAAGAAGTAAAATTATCATTGCCTAGTTGGTCAATGTTTATCTCACTCGATCCTGTAGCCGTTCTAACCCGAACCTGGTTAAAATCTCCTATTTGTTGTAATTTTATCGAATTCCCTTGAATGATCTGGTTTCTAGGGTTTATAGCATTATTAATACCTAATGCACCAAATATCTCTGGGGTAGTGGTATTAAGCTCTGTCACCTCTATCTCTATAGGAGCCTCATCGTCTGCATACGTTTGCCCGTAGCTCATCGTGAAACAGCTTAGACAGGCTAAACTGATAACTGCAATCATTTTTTTAAAGTGTTTCATGGCGTAAAGATTTATTAAATGTACTAAAAATATTAAAAGGAAGGGCGTTTTAACGCCCTTCCTTTATTATTTGACCTGTGAAAGGGTCTTACTTTTATAAGACAACTGAACCGTTATCTTGATTATTCTTTAGATATGGAAGGTGCGGCGAAGCACCTTCCATTATTAATTATTAATCATTAATGATTAATAGATACTTATTAGCAATTTGGACAAACGTCATCAATAACAACTGGAGGAACAGTAAAGTCCATGTCAATATTCATTTGCTCATCAAAGTCACACTCGATTAAGCTACCAAAATCATCTCCTGGGTTCCCTTGATAAATATCCGCTTGGTTACGCATACCTGTTTGATCAATAGTATAGCTATGACCACCTCTCTGTGTTAACAAAGCACCGTTAAGTGTACCATCTTGCGAAATCCAACCAACGTTTTCGTTTCCAAATTGGTGTGTGTTGCTTAAGTTACGTGAACCAACTTGAGCTGTAAGTGCGTCATTTCTGTGCCCATCTTGAGTTTGTAACGCTTTGTGACCATTACCATTTTGGCCTATACCTGCATTATTGTTATCACCGGCTTGGTCTTGTCTTGCGTAGTTGTCTCTTCCTGTACCGTCAGAGAACTGAAAGATTGCAGCATCATTACCCCAACCAGAAGTTTGGTTCTGCTCAGCATAGTTACTTCTACCGTTAACACCACCTAACTGATTTATCGCAGCTTCTTGCAACTTTCCATTCTGGATTTGCTTTGCTTTTGCTCCTTCAGATTCTAAACTAGATACGAAAACTGGAAAAAACCCTGGTGCAACATTTGCATTTATATCTGCAACTAGATTTGATATTAGTGGGCTATCCCCTGGGAAAGATACAATACCACCACCAAAATTGTATCCTTGGTTAATATAACCTGTGTTACCCATATTGGCTGCAGCATCTGTAGCTGTCTGCATTTGCTTCGCTTGGTTTCTATCACCAAATTGAGATACCTCGGCAGTATTTCTAGCTCCCGCACCCGTTTGAGTGATCGTAGCTTCGTTACGGTCACCTAGTTGGTCTGAAATCGCAGCATGTCCTGCAGAATTTTCTGGTGGTGCAGTTTGAGTGATCATGGATCCGTTTCTGTCTCCATTTTGGCGGGTCCAAGCATCGTTGTTATCCCAACGCTGGTTTGTAGTAGCTTGGTTTCTATCACCATCTTGCTCAATTGCAGCAAAGTTTCTCTCCGCTTGACCATTATTTCCTTGAGAAATTAAAGCTCTGTTATTTGAGCTGTCATCTTCATTTTGACCTTGTAAGGTAACTGCGTTATTTCTGTCACCTTGTTGGTACATGGAACTCTGGTTTCTAGATCCAGACTGGCGTAACTCCACTTCGTTTGCAACACCACTTATGCCAGAAACCTCACCTGTTTGAATGATATCTCCTAAGTTTCCACCAATACCAGAACCATCATCTTGGTTTGTGTAAACACTATTACGTGTACCAGCTTGGCGAACACGTACTTTGTTTGCATTTCCTTCTTGAATTGTTTCACCTCTGTTAGCAGTAGCATCAGTAGAGTGATTTGCTACAGTCTCATCTGCAGTCGGTGCGCTGCCATTTACTTGAGCAAATGCAAAGCTTCCAAATAAAAGTGCTCCCGCACATAAAATTACTTTTTTCATAATGTAAAAATTTAAAGTTAATATATATAGTTAAAAAATACGTTGTTATATAAGCACTTACATTGCTCATCTTCTATTGTATCTGTAATAAAATACTTTCGGTATTTTGAAATACTTTATTGTAGGTTCCCGAAAATCGGATATACAATAGGTAACTATTATTTCAATTTGTTTGAGGAGATGCCAATTCACTTTTTTATCGGCTTATTGACAATCCAAATATCCAACTAATTTTTAATTCTCGTATACGTGTATACACGTACATGACGTTTTTCATATTGACTCATTTGAGCGAAAAAAGTAAAAAACAGGCATTTTTAACGGTGAACTAAAAATTATGACTGTTGAACAACAAAAAAATTTAACATTTGAAATTATGTTAAATTATGTTAAATTTTTAAATAGAGTTTTGATTTCGACGAACGGTTATCTTTCATCGTTCAAAAAATTGGCTAATTTGTTAGTTGTGAGTAAAATAGTACATAAAAAAATGCCCTTTCGGCAGAAAGGGCATTCTTAAAAAGTAATTTTTAATAAAATTATCTTGTAAAAAGCAGCTCACGATATTTAGTTAGTGGCCAGATTTCATCGTCCACCAAGAGTTCCAATTTATCACAATGGTATCGTATTTCGTCAAAATATGGCTTAACCTTATTACAGTATTCAAACGCTCTTTTTTCAGCATTATCCATCTTATTTGCTTTTTTTCGGGCGTTGATCATGTCTGTAATGCCTTTGTTGATCTTTTCAATATGGCCGCTTATCTCTTCAATGAGTCGCATTTGTTCGCCAGCAAACTTTTTAAAATCCTTTCCGTAGATATCTTTAATCCCTTGTACGTTTTCAATAAGGATGTTTTGATATCTTATTCCTGTTGGGATGACATGATTTCTGGCAATATCGCCTAGAATACGCCCTTCTATCTGGATACGTAACGAATATTCTTCGGTTTCAATTTCATTTCTGGCTTCAATTTCCACCTTACTCATGATCCCTAAATCTACATATAAGTCAATAGTACTCTTTGAAACTTGTGCTTTTAAAGCTTCTGGCGTGGTCTTATTATTACTTAGACCTCTCTTTTTTGCTTCTTTCTCCCAAGCTTCACCGTAGCCATCACCTTCAAATCTAATACGCTTCGAGTCCTTTATATATTCACGCAGTACGTTGAAGATGGCATCGTCTTTCTTCATTTTTTTATCCTTGATCAATTCATCCACTTTCTGTTTAAAGTCGATTAATTGTCTTGCAACGATTGCGTTAAGAACTGTCATTGGTTTAGCACAATTGGCCGTAGAACCTACCGCTCTAAACTCAAATTTATTACCGGTAAAGGCAAAAGGAGAGGTTCGGTTACGATCGGTATTATCCAATAATATTTCTGGGATTTTACCCACCACATTCAGTTTAAGGTCTGTTTTATCTTCTGGAGATAGCTTTCCTGGTTTTACTTTTTCCAATTCATCCAGTACCGATGTTAGTTGCGAACCAATAAAAACCGAAATGATCGCAGGCGGTGCTTCGTTAGCACCTAATCTATGATCGTTACTCGCGCTGGCAATTGCTGCGCGTAATAATTCTTCATAATCATTTACTGCCTTAATGGTGTTTATAAAGAAAGTAAGAAACTGAAGGTTCTTCATGGGAGTACTACCAGGGCTTAAAAGATTTACTCCTGTATTGGTAGCCAATGACCAGTTATTGTGTTTTCCACTACCATTAATACCCGCAAAAGGTTTTTCATGGAATAGGACCACAAAATTATGACGGTCGGCCACTTTATTCATCACATCCATTAATAAGGAGTTATGATCTACTGCCAAGTTCGCTTCTTCAAAAATAGGTGCCAATTCAAATTGGTTGGGAGCTACTTCGTTGTGTCTCGTTTTAACTGGGATGCCTAAAAGCATGCATTCAGTTTCCAGATCACGCATATAATTAAGGACACGTAGCGGAATGCTGCCAAAATAGTGATCATCTAATTGCTGTCCCTTTGCAGGAGCATGACCCAAAAGGGTTCTACCTGCCAGATTAATATCTGGGCGTGATTTTGCTAATGCCTTGTCTATTAAAAAGTATTCCTGCTCCCATCCTAAGGTTGGGTTTACTTTGGTTACCGATTTATCAAAGTATTTTGCTACGGCAGTTGCTGCCTGATCTACAGACTGTAAAGCACGCAATAACGGGGTCTTATTATCTAGAGCTTCTCCTGTATACGCGACAAAGACTGTAGGAATACATAAAGTGGTGCCATAAATAAAAGCAGGTGATGTAGGATCCCATGCGGTGTACCCTCTTGCTTCAAACGTATTGCGAATCCCTCCGTTAGGAAAACTAGACGCGTCTGGTTCTTGTTGTACTAATTGTCCACCACCAAATTTTTCGATAGCAGAGCCGTCGCTTGTTGTTTCAAAAAAAGCATCGTGCTTTTCGGCCGTTGTGCCTGTTAATGGTTGAAACCAGTGTGTATAATGAGTTGCCCCTTTAGAGATGGCCCATTCTTTCATTCCTGTAGAAATATGATCGGCGACACTACGGTCAATTTTTGAACCGTTTTCAATGGCATCTGTAACACTCTGGTATGAGTCTTTCGTGAGGTACTGGCGCATTGCAGCACCATTAAATACATTGGTTCCAAAAATAGCAGAACGCCTTTCGGATTCATCAATATTAATGACAGGGCGATTAAAGGTTTCTTTAATGGCATGAAATCTTAATGTGGACATGGTAGTACTTTTTAAGTTTAAATTTAAGCGACAAAAATAAACTTTTTTGACACCTACCCCCTATTTTTTAATGTTAAGTTATTAATAAATAGCAAATCTGTGTTAATAACCCCCTTTTTTGTAGATGAAATTGAAAAATGAATTGCATTTGAAATAGTAATTGATGTTGGTTTGTTAGTTATTATAGGTTGATTTGATCTTTTGCTTTACACCCCTAAAGTCCCCTCACCGGGACACTATCTAAAGGATTGAACTACACTAACAACGATTTTCATACTTTAAATTCCTTTAGGAATTTAAAGAGTTCATAAGTGTCCCCTTGAGGGGACTTTAGGGGTGTTTGCGTCATGTTGGAAACCCCTCTACACCCAAAGCGTCCTACAACCTCCAAGTGAGCGAAGCGAACGACCTACAAGCGCAGCATCCTTATCTACCCTATAAAAGCTAGGCTTATAAAAGCACAATATGCAATCACAATTAAGAGCCCTTTGATGCGGCCTATTTCAAATTTCTTCGGAAGAAATGCCAAGGGGATCAAGACAGCAGCAAAACCGAGCATCCACCAAATATCGTTTGTAAGTACTTCTTGACTTTGAACCACGATAGGTTGGATGATAGCGGTAATCCCTAAAACCGAAGCGATATTAAAGATGTTAGATCCTACTAGGTTTCCTAAAGAAATGGCTTTCTCCTTTTTTAATGCTGCAATTACCGAAGCTGCCAATTCAGGCACACTGGTACCTACTGCAATCATAGTAACGGCTATAACCCGTTCGCTCACACCCAAAGATACAGCCATATCTACGGCACCTGTTACCAGAAGCTCACTACCAAAATAAAGTGCGACACCACCAATTAAGAGCCAAATTATGATCTTAAAGTTAGTTGCTTTTGAAAGTCCATCGTCAATACCGTCGTCAACTGGGTGTGTATGTTTCGCCTTCCGAGCACGGTTGAGCAATAAAAATAAATATACAAAGAGCAACGCCAGGAGTCCAATACCTTCTAACCTTGAGATATCGTTACCATTATACAATATAAAATAGAGTAAGCCAGAAAGAAGCATCATTGCGGGCCAATTGAATTTATAAAAGTCTTTATCTATAGTCAAAGGGGCGATCAATGCCGTTATACCTAAAACCAATCCAATATTGGCGATGTTGGAGCCTATTACATTTCCTAACGAAATATCGCTAAAACCATCTAATGCCGCCTGAACGCTTACCAAAAGTTCTGGCGCAGAAGTCGCAAAGGAAACAACGGTTAGACCGATGACCATTTTAGAAAGTTTCAGTTTAAAAGAAAGCCCTATCGATGCCCTTACTAAAAACTCCCCTCCAACTACTAACAATATTAATCCTAAAAAAATGTATAAAATACTCATACGATCAACCTATTTATTAAGATCGCGAAGATACTAATTTGAAGTACGATTTACGAAAGACGAGATACGAATTGCTTCGGTACATATTTAAGTTGCTTACAGCATTTTAAAACATTCAGTAATCTAAAATGTTGAATAATCAAAACCAAAAGTAGAAAAACGAGGTACAATTGAAATGACAAGCAAGGTATGAGCGCAGCGATCCTGGTAGGTCTGATCCTTGAAAAAACAATAACCAACTAAAATTTCAGTTATATAACTATAAAAATAGTTGCATAACTACAAAAATAGTTATATGTTTGTTCTGCAGTATCAATTAACCTAAAAAGCTACCCACTGCCGTGGGCATCAAATATGGAACAATTAACGAACAAAGAAGAAGAAATCATGCAAGCCTTATGGACGCTGGAAAAAGCGTTTGTAAAAGAGGTTGTTGCCGTGCTCCCAGAAGACAATCATTATAATACGGTATCGACCATTATACGAAACCTCGAAGAAAAAGGGTTTGTTTCGCATGAGGCGTTTGGCAAAACGCATCAATATTTTCCATTGGTCACTAAAGAAGCGTATACAAAAAAGTTTATGAACTTGGCGATGCAGAAGTATTTTGACAATAGTTATAAAAGCATGGTATCGTTTTTTGCCAAGGAAGAAAAAATAAGCGCCAAAGAACTTCGTGAAATCTTAGACATCATCGAAAACAAAAACTAGAATGGAAATTTTACTTTACATCGCTAAATCGGCCGGAATACTTGCTGTTTTTTACAGTGTTTACTTTTTTGTATTGCGCAAAGAAACGTTGTTTACAGCTAACAGACATTTTTTATTGGGTGGCATAGTAGCGGCCTTTATACTGCCCTCTTTAACCTATACAAAGACCATTTACCTAACCGCACCAACCGTTTACACCAATAGCTTTTCAAATTTCACTTCTTTTTCACCTGTACTTCAGGAACCTGAAGTTTTTATCATCAATTGGTGGCAAGTGCTGTTAATCACGTATGCCGTAGGATGTTTAATTATGATTGCTAGATTAGTCATGCAATTAGTTTCGCTAATAAAATTGCTACAGAACCAGCCTTCAGAAAAGAAAGGGAACTACACTTATATCAAGGTAACCGACACGGTCGCTCCATTTTCATTCTTTAAATACATTGTCTACAATCCAGAACTTCATACGCTGGATGAACTAGAAATGATCTTAAAACACGAAGAAACACATGCAGCGCAGTGGCATAGTATTGACATTTTGCTTGCCAACTTATGTAGAGCCTTCCAATGGGCAAATCCGTTATCCTGGTTTTACAAAAAAGGAATTGAAGCCAATCTAGAATTTATTGCAGATAGTAAAACTGCGGCGCAAGTAGCGTCAAAGCAAGCCTATCAAATCGCCTTGGTAAAGGCCTCATCATCTTTACCTGTACCGGCACTCACAAATAATTTTTATCATTCATTCATCAAAAAACGAATTATCATGTTAAACAAAAGTCATTCAAAATCAAACAGCACTTGGAAGTTGAGCATCATCCTTCCGTTATTAGCATTATTCTTCTGGAGCTTTAATGTAAAAGAGGAAGTAAAGTATATTGCTGAAAATACTACGGAAGCAAGCCCAAAAACCGAAATACCTGTACTTCAGTTTGACGCTACTTCGTCAGAAAGTGAATTAGATGCTATTGAAACGTATTTTTCTGAAAAGTATCCAAAAAGTCTGGTAAAGATCGCCAACCGAAAAAGAGATGCCAGCGGAAATCTTATCAACTTCAGTTTTCAGACCAAATTTGAAAAAGAGACTCGCTTTTACACTCGTTTTGACCGAGGCAATGGCGCTCCGTTTCAAACGGTATATAAAATTGAGCCGCAAGAAAACGATGTTTTATTGGTTTCTGAAATTGGTAAAAATGGTGTCCAACTAAAAATTACTAAAGAAAATCTTCAGTTTTCAAGTACTGAAAATCTCACATTTCCTTCAGAAAAAGAAGGAAAAGCTCTTACAAACTCCACTGAAAACGCTACTTCAACAAACCGAAGCACCGAGAATAGAACACTTTTTGCGATAAACAATACAACCGTAAAATCAACTCCAGAAATAATAGGCAGTCTAAAGATTGTAAACGACATCATTAAAAAGAAAATCACAAAGACTACGACCGAAGCCGAGCTAAAAGCGATGAAAAAAGAGCTTAAGAAAAGATATGGTGCCATTATAAATTACAAGACTGAACGCAATAGAAAGGATGAAATAATCGCTATTACAATAGATTACAAATGGGAGGACGAAAGTGGTAACTTTACTGTAAACGACTCTGACGGTGTGGAGGACTTTATATTTTATCTAGACAAGGAGAACGACCATTATGGGTTTTATAGTGAAGAAAATGAAGCACGGCGCGCAAAACTTCACAAACTAAGAGATACCATGTTTGTCGAAAGAAAAAAACTGTTCGGGGATGCTCGCCAGATCCGTAGCGAAGGACTTGCAGAAGCACATGTCATGCGAAAAGAAAGTCTAGAAGAAGCTAAAGTAATACGTAAAAAAATGATGGAGGAGCGCAAAGAATTAATGCGGGAAGCCAAAGGTGATCGTTCAGAATTTATGGCGCTACGCAAGAAAATGGTCGATGAAAGAAAAACACTTTTAGAGGAGAAAGACAAGCTTAAAACAGAAAGAAGCTACTTTCAAAACACCATTGCTGAAAATGAAAATGGCAGAACCCGCAGATATACAACTTCAGTAGACCCGCAAGATAACCAACCAATCTATGTTGTAGATGGTGTGATTACAACCAACGGTGTAAATGATATTGAACCGAACACCATTAAAAAAATAAACATCTTAAAAAATAAAATGGCTACCGATAAATATGGTGAAAAAGCAACATACGGTGTCGTAGAAATTACCCGCTACAAGTTAGGAGAACGTATCTCAAATCAAGGTAACCCCTTAACACGATCTTATGTGCAAAATATGCTGAACAAAAAAGGTGTTCTCATCCTCAAAGACGGGAAAGAAATTTCAAGACAAGAATTTAATAAATTAGACTCTTCTAATATAACATCTGTATTTACTGTTGAATCTGACAAGGCAATTGAAAAATTTGGTGATCAAGGAAAAAATGGCGCCATAGTAATCACTACAAAAAACCAATAACCCAAAAACATGCATATACCCATCTTACTCCTTGCAACTATACTTTTAGTTGGTTGCAAGGATACTACTGTCCCCGTTTCAGAAACCGAAGCTAAAATAGGTTATAAAACACCCGATTTAAGTTTTACAAACCTACTCAACGACACGGCAACCGAGGCACAGCTACACGAGTATGAAGAAGAATTGCTTATCCTTGATTTTTGGGCCACGTGGTGTGGGCCGTGTATACAGGCATTCCCTAAGATGGAAAAATTGCAAGAGAAATTTAAAGGGCGCGTAAAAGTTGTTGCGATCACAGATGATCCGCAAAGTAGGATTGAAAAGTTTCTTGAAAACAAACCGCTCAATTTTACGGTAGCCATCGACGAGGACCGAATATTCAATGATTACTTTAAGCACCAAGTAATTCCGCATTACGTGATCTTGGATGCCCAAAAAGTTGTGAAAGCAGTGGTTTCTTCAGATTTTATTACGGAAGAAAATATTACAAAACTTCTAGCAGGAGAAAATGTGGCATTTACCGAAAAGAAAGAACAAATGGATTTTGATGAAAACCAGCCATTTTCAACTCGGAACACTACGCCAGTATATCAGTCCACGCTCCTACCCTATATGGAAGGCGCTCCGGGCATGAGCAATACAGGACATCCAGATTTAGACTATCGCATTTTTGCGTATAACACAACATTTCCATCGTTAATTAGGATGGCCTATCAATTTCCGTATTCCAGAACGATTGAAAAGCTAGAAAATCCTGAGAAACATTCCTATAAAAAGGAAAACCAGTACTGTTATGAGTTGATTGTTCCTGACGCATTTAAAGAAGATCGGTTAGAAATCATGAAAAGAGAAATAGCGCAGTTTTCTGGACTAACGGCTACTGTAGAAAGCAAAATGACCGATGTTTATTTGCTTCAGAAGATTGAAAACACAAGTATTACAATCCCCGAATCGACTCAAAAACCAGATCCCAATGCCTTTATAGTCTATGGTCAAGGCATCACATTACAGGGGCAACCTATGGCAGATTTAGCAAGTTTTTATGAAAATAACCTCAACAAACCCGTTATTGATGAGACTGGTTATACAGCTGTTTATGATCTTAAAGTAGCTTGGTTTGAAGAAAGCGGCGAACAAAGCCTAGACGAGCTAACGAAATATGGCTTGGTGTTAATTAAATCGAAACGACCCGTAGATTTTTTAATAATTAGCGATTAAGTTGCTATCTTTAATACATGAAAAAGAAATTTTTTAAAGCACTAGCAAAATTCAATAAGGCGGTACTCCCTAGTTTTACCAAAAAAAATGTAGATCTCGCCAAAGCCTCGAAGCTACAGATGGCTATTTTTGGCTACAAACTCTGGGTCACAAAAAATGCAGTGGATCAATAAGTGAGCAACGATCTGTGCTCATAACGCTTTAATTTTGAAGCACCCTTTAAAAATTCTATTTCGAGCAAGAAGTTACACTGTACGATTTCGCCACCTAATTTTTCAATAAGCTTACAAGCTGCTGCTGCAGTTCCTCCTGTAGCTAAAACATCATCATGTAGTAAGACCTTATCTCCTTTTTGTATGGAATCTTCATGGATCTCTAAACTATCCATGCCATATTCTAAGGTGTAAGGTTGTTTTAAGGTTTCATAAGGCAGTTTCCCCGGTTTGCGTATGGGCACAAAACCTGCGTTGAGTTCTTTAGCCAGCAAGGTCGCGAAGAAAAATCCGCGTGCTTCAATCCCAACGACCTTGTCTATTTTTTGATTTTCGACCAATCGAAGTAATTCGTTAAGACATAAAGCAGTTGCCTCTGCATTTGCGAGCAACGGAGTAATATCTTTAAAAACAACACCCACTTTTGGGAAATCCTGTATATCGCGTATATAGTTTTCTAGTGATAGCATGGTTAAATTTAATGAAATTAATCACGCGTACCATGGTAGTTCACAATTTTTATAATTCAATAGTTACTTATTCTTTCTTAGCAAAGGGATCTATAGAAACTCCTACCTGAAAATATCCTGTAGGGTCTTGATTATTTTCATATATAAAATCACCTGAAGGTTCGCCCTTTTCGGTTAGACGGTTACTGATAAAATTTTGTAGTCCTCCTTGAAAAGTGCCAACCAGGTAATCATTAAATCTATGTTCATATATAATACCAGATTTAATCTCCAATTGACTGTACTCAAATGTTTCAGCAAAAGCAGGTGAATCTACATTCACATAAAACCCTGTTGACCCAAAAGAACTACCAATAGAAAAGCGCCCATTATTCCCTACGGGTCTTCTGAACAATAATCGTTGTGGCAATATGAAATCTACTTCCCATTTAGAATTTTTGAATCTGTGATTGTATGAAAATGTTGGAAAGAAAGGAAGTTGTGAAGTAGGATCAACGAAAACTATGGCACCTAGTGTTATGGTCGTTCGCTGTGTTCTTTTCAGTATAAAAGAGAGACCAACCAATCCTTTAACTCTTTCTAAGCCTTCGTCGTTACCATCTACAATTAAAGAGGCATTGTAAATAACTGGTTTTTTAAATAAACTTGAAAAATAGGTAGAACTAATAGCTGCTGAAAAATTATGGAAGTTAACAATCCCGTTTTGTTCAAAAACAGAAATATCTGTTGTTTCTATATTATCAAATTTGAACTCATTAAATTGATAATTTACCGAACCGGTTAAACCCCATCGTTGCGTTTTATAAATCGGAATATTTGCAGATGCGCTCAAGGTGCGCTGTGCCTTTATCTCGCCTTCTTGAAAATCCTCACCAAAAAGTTCTGAATCAAAATCGCGCGATAGACTTTGTCCATATTCAAAATTTAAGACCCGGGCTCTTGGAAATTTCTCTTTAATTCTCTGTGTTACTTTTTGTTGTAAAGAATCTCCAGCCTTTACTTTTTTTTCCTCTATTTGGCTATGCGCTTGAAAAAAGGCAAAAGTTGAAAAAAATAGGGTAAGGTTTATTAATTTATTCATTAGTTGTTTTTAAATATTAATTATTTGTTTGTTGCTTTTTCGATAAATTATAATTTGAATTTTTCAATAGCTGTTTGTGCAATGGAATTAGGGGTTTCGATTTGTAAAATATCACGTAATGTTTAGCTTTAGTTAACCCGCTATACGCTATTTGAATGTATCCAGTTTTTCAAGGCGTTGATTTGATCATCCTTAAAAACCATCGTACGATGTGGAAACGGAATAGAAACACCTTCTTTATCAAATCGTTTTTTAATGCTTTCATATAAGTCACATTTCATTTCAAACGCCTCCCCAAAATTAGCCGCCCATGCCCAAGCACGTAGTGTAATAGCAGAATCACCAAGGCTAATAACCCGAATTATAACTTTTTTTTCATTATTGTATTTATCGAGTTCACTACGATGATCCAATAAATTTGGGTGGTCTTCACATTCTTCCCGCATAATATGCTTGGCCAAATCAATATCGCTATCATATGATATTCCAACTTCAATCCACTGGCAACACATACGTTCACCTAAGTCATAATTGATTAATTTCTCTTTATTGATGATAGAATTGGGAATTACGATCATCTTATTTTCATAATTTCTAACGATGGTGTGTCTAAGCGTTATATCTGAAACCGTACCTACCATCGATTCATCTACCTTGATTATGTCGCCCAATTTAAAGGGCTTAAAAGCAATGATAAAAAGACCGCCCACAAGGTTAGATAAAGCTTCTTGAGAGGCCACACCCGCAACCACAGCTAACACTCCGGCACCCCCCAACGCTGTAACCGCAAAGCTGCGCATCGATTCGAAAGCTATTAATACGAGTATTCCGCCTAGAAAATACACGCCAAAAATGGCGATATACCTTAAAAATTTATAACTCGTTGTATCTTGGTTTTCAATTGTTCTTAGTTTAATTGTCTTTCTGAACCATGCCTGTGTGACCGATGCAATAACCAATGTTAACACCGCCACAAAACCTAAATACAAAACCAAACCAAAATTACCCACCGCCACTTCTTTCACCCGTTCTTCATCCATGAAGTTCCAGGAAATTGCCATTAATCCTAAAACTAACCAAAGCGCATTCAATATTTTTTGAGTGAGATGAATTGTTGCAGGTTCCTCGTCAGGAAACTTTTTTAAACTTCGTCGCTCTAATCTATCATGTAATTTCTTTGTGAGAAATCGCAACACCAAAACCGTGACGATTACTATGGCAGACCAGATAATATTATCTTGATATGTATTCCAAAATGATTTCATTACGCTACATTTTCTTTAATATTATATAAATACAATGGCTGTAAACACCTACTCTTCATTGCGTTTTCAAATTGTTTTTTAACCGAAGGATGTACTTTAAAAGTGACCTTCATTTTAGGACTTTCTACAAATGCCTCTATAAAAAGAAATACTCTTTCTAGGTCGGCTTCAGTGTAATTTTGAACAATGCTCACTTCGAGTTTTGGTTCTTTACTTGCGGTATAATAAAACATAGGTTGTGTTTTTAAAATTGAAACTATACTTGTTGTTTAGGGTCTATGCCGTATGGATTCTTGCCAATAGCACCATTTTTATTCAATAATTATATAATCATTAGTTGCCCGTAAATAGGTATGAAAACAATAAACAGCCACGTCCATTTTTTGCCGATATTATGAAGGCGTCGTACTAAAACAGCGAGAAAGGGTAGAAAAATAAAGAGACCAAAAATGGTTTCTAAAGGCCCTTGACCCCAAAAAGGTATTTGCCATTTCAACAGGTATATCTCTATTAATGAAATTACAGTCCCTACAATTATTGCAAATAGAAAGAACATCCAGAACTCTTTGCGACGGGATCTACCATCAAATTGTCCAAAGCGTTCAATCACTATTTTAAACCATTTCATACTATTATCCTTAATGGGTTCTCAAGCCTTTCAGTAAACCACAAACATTCAATTAAAACCTGAAAGACTAAGAACCTCTTATTTTTAATGTGTTGTATGCACTTTTAAATTTGAAATTTCCTTTGCATTCGCTTTTGCTACTTTTCTTTTAATATCTCCTTTCCAGATATCAATGACGATATACATTACGGGCACTATAATAACTGTAAAAATCAACGAACTTGTCAATCCTCCTATTAAAACCATAGCAAGACCATTTTTCCATTCAGCACCTGCACCCGCTGCAAAAGCAATGGGTATCATTGCGATTACCATGGCGAGAGTTGTCATTAGGATAGGACGTAGTCTTGAAAGTCCTGCATTTACAATTGCTTCAATACTTTCCATACCATCCTTTTTGAAATGGTTTGCAGCATCTACAATCAAAATTGCATTCTTGATCACCAGCCCTACGAGCATTATTAATCCTAAGAATGTGAAAACACCTAAACTTTCCTGAAACAATGCTAATATTAAAAAGGCTCCAATCATTGCGGTAGGTACTGAAAACATAACCACCAAAGGATAGGCATAACTTTCATAAAGCGCTACCATAATCAAATAAACTAACACGATCGACATTAACAACGCCAATCCTAAACTTGCAAAAGCTTCTGTTTGGCTTTCTAAATCACCTCCCATTTCAAAGTCAACACCTTCTGGCATTTCCATTTGTTCTATCGCTGTTTGTACTTCGGTTGAGACGGTTCCTACGGGACGCCCCACAACTTGAGCTCCAATACTCACACTGCTTCTTTTATTGTCTCGTTGTAGTTTTGATGGTCCTGTTGACTGGTTCACTGCTGCAAATTGTTGCAATTCAATCAATTCTCCAGTACTGTTTAAAAAGGTTACTTTTTTAATGTCATCAATATTTTGACGATCAAACTGGTCGAGCTTCACATTGATATCATATTCATTCTCACCATCACGAAATTTATATTGGGTATTTCCTGCAAATGCATTTTGCATTGTATTTCCTACCGTACTCATAGTAAGGTTTAGCGCAGCCATTTTATCACGATCTACATTGATCGCAACCTCTGGGTTTCCTCCTTCTACAGATAGTTCTACCTCCCGTGTACTGTTTACAGTTTCTATGGTTCGTTTTACTTCATCTGCTGTTTCCATGAGGACATCAATGTCGCTTCCGGTAAGTAATACCTGGATAGGACCCGCAGTACTTCCTCCTACCATACCAACTGCAGCAGACTTGAATTTTACGCCAGGGATATTCTTTGTCAGTTTAATTTTAATATCTCTGGCATACTGTTCTGAAGTAATGCTACGGTCATCTGGACTGATCATTTTTGCATTGATCTGTGCTAAATTTGAAGAATTACCACCGCCTCCAGTTCCTGTTCCAACTGTTGAAAATACCGAAGTAACAATAGCATCTTTTAATAATATATCTTCAACTGCGAGTGTGGCAAGATTGGTTTCTTCAATGGTTGATTCTTTCGGAAGTTCTAACTCAACAATAAACTCGCCATTATCGCCATTTTTTACAAATTCACTTCCTATAAAACCGAAAACAAGCAATAACATTGATGCGATTACTAATCCTAATAAAGAGAAAGCGGTAACCCGTTTTCGTGAAAGCGTCCATTGTAGTATGTTTTTATAAACGGTGTTCACACCCGTTAAAAAGCTTTCAAAAGCAATTAAAGGTCTGTGCAGTATTTTTTTTCTGTCCAAGGTAATTACTTCAGAAAAGCGACTTGAAAGTAAAGGTGTCAATGTAAATGAAACGATTAAAGAGATAGCGGTTGCAAAGGCAACTACAACTGCAAACTGCTTTAACAAGTCGGCTATTAATCCGGTTACGAATGTGATGGGCAGGAATACTGCGATTAGCACTAACGTAATCGACATTACCGAAAGCCCTATTTTCTTCCAACTCTCCTTCGCAGCTTCCATTCTGGATTTCCCTTTTTCCATTTCGGCGTGAATCTGCTCCAGGACCACGATACTATCATCTACAAGAATACCAACTACAAGTGATAATCCTAATAAGGTCATCAAGTTCAAAGTATAACCCAATAAGTTCATCGCAATAAAAGTCGCTACAATAGATACTGGAATAGAAACCATCACAATTATTGAATCTTTCCAACTACGCAAAAAGAACAACATGATAATTGCCACAAGACCCACAGCAAGCATCAGGTCAAAAATTACCGCATCTGCAGCTTCTAATGTAAATACCGAACTGTCTTGTGCTACGGCAATCTTCAGGTTTTTATCTGTATAGTCTGCTTCAATTTTTGAAATTTCAGCTTTAATGTCTTCGGCTACCTGTACTGTGTTTCCATCGCTTTGTTTTGAAATCGTTAAACCGATAGAGCTTACACCGTCTATACGTGAAATCGTTGTTACATCTTTGGTTGTATCATACACTTCAGCAATATCTTCAATACGCACACTTGACCCATTTCCTGTTGTAATCTCAAGACCTTTAATATCCTCTACATCTTTAAATTTACCTGAAAGCCGCACAGTAACTTGTTGCTTATCGTCTTTAATATTTCCAGTGGGAAAATCGAGATTTGCTGCACTAATAGCTTGAGTTACTTGGAGAATACTCAACCCGTAGCCTTTAAGTTTATCGCGATCTACGTTTATTCTAATTTCGCGTTCGTTACCACCTATTACTTGAACTCTGGCAACACCTTCAATACGAGATAATGTTTCTTTAATGTCATTTTCAACAAGGTCATTAAATTCGTTTACATCCATTTCCGAAGAAACTCCTAGACGCATAATTGGCAAATCGTCGAACGAAAACTGGTCAACACTTGGCTGGTTTACTTGGTCGGGCAATTGCCCTACTATATTGTTTACTTTTCGTTGGGCATCCTGCAAGGTTTTGTCTACATCTGCATTGTACGTCAATTCCACATTTACGATTGAAATCCCTTCTTGGGAAGTTGAAGTAATACTTTTTACACCCTCCAATGCACTCACAGCATCTTCAATATTTGTAGTCACAGAATTTTCAACTTCACTAGGCGATGCACCTGGATATGTTGTACTTATCGATATCTGTGGAGAGGTTATTTCAGGTAACAACTCATAACCTAAACTCGAATAACTTATAATTCCCAAAAGGGCAACAATAGTATATACTACTACGGCAAGCGTAGGTCTTTTTACTGATAATTCTGTTATAGTCATGGGTTAGTTGTTTGTTATTTTTATTTTGGTGCCTTCTGTCAAATTAATGATGCCTTTGGTCACGATTTGTTGGCCATTTTTTAAGCCATCGAGTATAATTACATCCCCATTGATTACTGAGCCAACTTTTATTTTCTGAAGGGTGACCGTGCTATCCTTTATAATATATACTGAAGGATTCTGCAAACTTCCCACAATTGCTTCCCTTGGAATTACCATGGCATCTTGTTCGTTCGTTTTGAGTGCATCAAAATTTACTTCAGCAAAAAGACCTGCACGTAATTGATTTTCTTCTGTATTATCTACTTCAATCGTTACCTGAAACTTTCTTGAAGCATCTGCCTTTACACTAATGTTGCTTACTTTGCCTTTAAAAGTTTCTAAAGGATATACATCTGTTTTTACTGAAACTTGCTGGCCCTCTTTAATTTTAGACAGGTTGTCTTCAGCTACATTCACAATGATTTTTAAGCGATCTATTTGAACGATTTCTGCGATGTTGTTACCGGGCATGACAAAGCTCGTTTCTTCTACCATCAACTTGTTTACCACACCATCAATGGGTGATTTAACGGTGGTAAAGCTCAATTGTTGATTAATCTGCGCAATATTGGCTCTGGCATTTTCACGTTGAATGCGTACATCTTCTAGTGCGCTTTGTGATACAGCACCAACTTCGAGTAAGCGCTCGTAACGGGCTACATCCTTTTCTGCTTTTGCAAAAGCAGAATTAGCACTGCTCAATTGTGAACTTAAAGACACCGCATCTACTTTAGCGATGATTTGTCCTTTTCTTATTTTTTGACCTTCTTCAACGTTTAGATATTGAATGCTACCTTGTGATTCGGCCACCAAAGTAACTTCTTCCCAGCCGGCAAATTCACCAGTTGCTGTTAAACCATTTGAGATGGTTTTTGCTCCTACGGTTGCAGTCTTTACAGGAATGGCAAACTCCTCTGGCACGGCAGATGCTTTTTCATTCATTTCTTTTTTGTTGCTGAACAAGGTGTACCCTATGACCCCTACAAGGATGATGACCACGATGATTATTATGTTTTTTGTTTTCATATCTATTACCCACTCGGGCGGATATCTTTTAGTTAAACTTTCTTTTATTTAGTTGGCTGTTGGTGGGTTTGT
>Ga0207897_100267_pt1 | contig 20159 bp, 16 predicted proteins | sample LinPmetageLP42_FD_184054 | JGI IMG/M metagenome (GOLD analysis project Ga0207897, IMG submission 184054) | Marine viral communities from the Pacific Ocean - LP-42 (SPAdes) | ecosystem: Environmental > Aquatic > Marine > Oceanic | place: Pacific Ocean | collected 2010-08-27
CAGCTGTGGCTGACCGAAGGGGTATTGGCGCTGCACTGGCTGCAAAGCCCACAGAAAATGTCGCCTTTAGTGGTGGACTTTCATCAGGGTAAAGCCGCCTATCGAGCTCAGAACACACAGTTAAAGAATGAAGCCATCGCCAAAGCGGTCGGCGTAACCGGGCAATTCAAACCCTCGGTTGTCGATGGAACCGCCGGCCTGGGGCGGGACGCTTTTGTACTGGCGGGCTTAGGTTGTAATGTGCAGCTTATTGAACGGCATCCGGTTGTCGCAGCGCTGCTCGATAATGGCCTACACAGAGCCCAGAAGGAACACGACTTTATTGGTGACACCTGCCTGCGTATGCAGTTAATTGGCACCGACAACCTTTTTACCGGTAGTGGTTATACTCAAGAGCCCGACGTGGTCTACTTAGACCCCATGTACCCGAAAACCGGCAAGCAAAAGGCCCAGGTAAAAAAAGACATGCAAATGTTCCAGCAACTGGTGGGCAGTGACGAAGACGCCGATACCCTGCTGGAACCCGCCATCGCCCTGGCCAAATACCGAGTCGTAGTTAAGCGCCCTAACAGCGCACCTTTTCTGGCCGGGCGTGAACCAAACAGTCAAATTAAGAGTAAAAAACATCGCTTTGATGTTTATATAAAACGAGGTTTTCATGAGTCAGCAAATTAAAGAAGGCGATAAAGTTCCATCAGGTTCACTGACCAGCAAAGGTGATCTTGGCATTCAGAACTACGACCCGGCAGAGATATTCGCCAAAGGCACACACGTACTGTTTTCAGTGCCTGGCGCATTTACTCCGACCTGTTCGGAGAAACACCTGCCCGGCTACGTAGAACACGCCGAAGCATTAAAAGAAGCGGGTGTTCTGAGCATTAATTGTGTGGCCGTAAACGACGCCTTTGTTATGAAGGCCTGGGGCGAGTCTTTAGGGATCGGAGAAAAGGTTCGGTTATTGTCTGACGGCAACGGCGCATACAACCAGATAATGGGCCTTAGCATGGATACCGGCAACTTCGGCGGCATACGTTCCAAGCGCTACGCCATGATTATTACCGACGGCCAGGTAAAGGGCCTGTTTGTTGAAGAGGACAAGTCCTTTGAAGTGAGCAAAGCCGAATACATACTGGAGCAGTTGCAGAAATAATGTCGAACTGGGATGTGATTATTATTGGTGCCGGCGCGGCGGGGTTGCACTGCGCCGCTCATGCCGCACAGCGCGGTAAGTCGGTACTGGTATTGGATCACGCCAAGCAGGCAGGCAAAAAGATACTGATTTCCGGCGGCGGCCGCTGCAACTTCACCAATATGTACGCCGGCCCCGAGAACTTTCTGTCTTCCAACCCGCATTTCTGCAAGTCGGCACTCAGCCGCTACACCCAATGGGACTTCATTGGCCTGGTGGGCGAATACGGCATTGCCTACCACGAAAAAACCTTAGGCCAGTTGTTTTGCGACGACTCCGCCAAAGACATTGTGCGCATGCTAATGAGCGAATGCGACCGGCACGGCGCCAAAGTTCAGTTACGCACCGAGATTGTGTCAGTAGACTATGACAGCAACTACCGCATTGAAACCAGCCGTGGCGACTATAGCTGCGAGAAGCTGGTTGTTGCCTGTGGTGGGTTGTCTATGCCCAAACTGGGAGCGACTCCGCTGGGGTATCAAATTGCCGAACAGTTTGGGCATTCCATTGTGCCGGTACGCGCCGGTTTAGTGCCTTTTACTCTCCAGGACGACGAAAAGGCCCGCTTTGCCGAGCTTTCAGGTGTGGCCGTACCCGTAAGCGCAGAAGCCCACGACGGCTATTTCCGAGAAGCCATGCTGTTTACCCACCGTGGCGTCAGCGGACCGGCCATTTTGCAGATTTCCTCCTACTGGCAGCCCGGCGAAGCCGTTACCATTAACTTGTTGCCCGACTTAGACGCCTTTGAGTGGCTGAAAACACAACAACAGCAGCAACCCAAAACCCAGCTTAATACCGTATTGCAGCAACACTTCCCCAAACGCGTAGTAACCGCACTAGCAGAGCACCACCAATGGCCGCTGAACAACAAACTGGCCGACACCTCTAACGCACAATTTCAGGCCATAGCCGACAACCTTAACCGCTGGCAGCTAAAACCCAACGGCACCGAAGGCTACCGCACCGCCGAAGTCACCTTGGGTGGCGTTAACGTCGACGAAGTCAGCTCCAAAACCATGGAAAGCCAGAAACAACCCAGCCTGTACTTTATTGGCGAAGTGCTGGACGTAACCGGCTGGTTGGGAGGATTCAACTTTCAGTGGGCCTGGAGTAGTGGTTATGCTTGTGGGTCTGAGTTGTAGGTAACTTTCAGGGAGAGCGTTTATACGGGTTAGTTCCGCTTTGTGCCAAGAACGTACATCGACGCTTTAACCACGCACGATTTAATCGTCACTGAGGCTTTCTCTATTGTTTCCGAGAAATCATTAACTGTTTTTTCGACAATCTCGGAAGATGGATCTGCGGCAAAATGAGCAAATATGAGCAGTAAATCATCTCTGTATATAAATCATGAAGGCCGCAGAACATTAAACCAGCATCGGCAAAGTAGAGCCGACCAAGATCAACGCCATACTCCAGTTAAAAAGGCGCATGTGCAATTCCTGCTTTAACACTCGACTGATTTTCTTGCCTGCGTACGCCCAAATAGAGGCGGAAGGCATATTCACAAATATAAACGCCAGTGTGACCAAAGTCAGTCCAAACAAACTTGCTGTCGGGTTATAAAGGCTCACCGCCGATAAAGCCATCGTCCAACCTTTTGGATTTATCCATTGAAATAAAACAGCGGCCGAGAACGTCATCGGCTGATATGAAGCGCTCTCCACTTGCGGACGACTACGCGCAATTTTTAATGCAATGTAAACTAGAAACACGCCACAAATCACGCGCAGCGCATCATGAATTTTAGGGAAAGTCTTAAAAACCTCGGCTAAACCCAGTCCCACTAAAAAAATCATAAGGCCAAAGCCAAAGATGACGCCCAACATATGGGGAATAGTCCGTCTAAAGCCTACGTTGGCACCCGAGGCCATCAACATCATGTTATTAGGGCCGGGTGTAAAGGTAGAAACGAAAGCGAATAGCAAAAGCGCTAGTAATGACTGATCCATGACAGCAACCTTTCTCAGTAAAATATGGCGCATAGAATAACTGGAATACTATGAAATTTTGTGCTTTTATTGCCACTAAGGTAGAAAATTAAGAAATAATATTCTCACATGGATAAATTTGACGAAAAGATATTGCAAGAACTGAAAAGCGATGGGCGAATTTCCAATATCAAACTGTCAGAGCGTATTGGATTATCGCCGTCGGCAACATTTCGGCGAGTACAGGAACTTGAACGCAAGCGCGTTATCAAAGGCTATCGCGTAATTTTAGACCCTGAGCAGCTCCAAATCGGTTTTGTCGCATTCGTCACCATTGGCTTAAGTGACCACCGCAGAAGCTCGCAGCTAGCTTTTGAGCAACACGTTGCAGATGTACCCGAAGTTGTTGAGTGCCACAACGTAACAGGAACCCACGAATATCTGTTACGCGTTGAGGCAACTGACCTCAAACATTTTCAACGCATACACTCCAACGTGCTGGGTGAGTGCCCACATGTCAATGCCATAACCACAATGGTTGTGATGGAGTCATCAAAAGATCAGCGCAGTTGAATTAGGTAGAAACCGAAGGTCCTTTCCTCGCTCAAAGCTGACAGAAAAATTTCTCACTGTTCGGTACTATTGCTTTCTAAAGGCTCGCCTTCCTCATCCTGCAGCTGATTATCAAATGCTGCTTGAAGACCCGTTTCCTCTTCAGGTATGTCACCTTCATGTTCAGTATGCCCGGGATAAAATGGTGATATTAGTGCGATAAGAACGCCCACCGCTGCAAAGATAGAAAAGCTCTCGGCATAACCAAATTCACCGACTAGTAAGCCAATAATAGGCGACCCTGCTGCCTGGCCTAAGGCACAAGCTACAAAGGGCAGCACAGGTCCTATTGAAAGGCGACCAGGCAATAAGCGAATACCTGTCATCAAGTACAGACCGGTCAGACTCATGTAGGCCAAGCCGAAGATCAAAGCTGAAAACACGGCAAGATAGATTTGACTTGGGCTGGCGGCTAATAGAGTTAAACTGGTTGTTAGCATCATCAGCATTAGTGCATGCGTGATAGCCGGGTTATTTCTATCGGCCAAATCACTAATAATAGCGCCCCCCAAACCTGCAATACCTAAGGCCAACCATAACCAACCGCTTTGTTGAGATGATAATGAGCCCAAATTAGTGACTAAATCCGGCCCAAACGTCCAATAAGCTGAAGCGATAAAGCCCATGGCGAAAGCAAATAAAGATAGCTTTAATAAACGCCACCATTGTCTAGCTTTGATTTTCGGTGGTGGCGCTGCATTTGATGGGGTTAGCCTGGAAACCGAAGGAATTAAATACCAGGCAAGAAGGACCCCAATAACGGCTATTACCGTGAATGATAAATAGGCGTAGCGCCACGCCCCAACTAAAAATAATACAGCTGGAACAGAGAGCGCGACGCCAATGCTTGTACCCGCATTCATTACTGAACTGACCCGTCCGTGGATTGAGCGATCGACCAAAGCCTGCATGGCTGAAGTTAAAGCGGGCATCATTAAACCAGTGCATATACCGCAAGCAAATACTCCTAAACCGAGACTTATGGGGCCAGTGGCCTGACTTACTGTAGCCAGACCGAAAACACTAAATAAAGCAGATAACACTGTCGTGTTACGGGCACCAAAATATTTAGTAACTAAAGGAGCCGCTGAACTGATAAAAACGAAACTTATAAGGGGAAGTGCGGCGATAACACCGATTGTATTCGCGCTGATTTCTAGGTCAGCGCGTATTTGCGGGACAAACAAACCGAAGGCGAAACGAGCTAAACCAAAGCTTATGGCAATAAGTGTGGCGCCTGTAAGCGCAAAGCGGGTGCCTGAGACTTGTCCCATAAAAGCACCTTAAACCGATGATTCATGCTATCAGTTTAAGACGCTTTTATGGGTTACGAAACCCTTGGGTATGGTTACTGTCAATTCACATTAACTACGTCGTTTGCGTCCCGAACCGCTTTTAACATAGCTTGCGTGTCCTCAGATGAATACCAACGTCCGTTAGACATAACGCCCGAAATTGCTCTGGTATTGTCGATATCCACCAGCGGATTACTATTCAGTACCACAAGGTCTGCCTGGTAACCTGCAGCAACGACGCCCGTTTTTAGCCCCATCCACTGTGCGGTTTCAGCCGTCGCGCTTCTCAATGCCTCAGCTGGTTTATAGCCGGTACGAACCAGCGCAGCAAGCTCGTCGTGCATGGAAAACCCGGGAACCATTACAGGCATATTTGCATCAGTACCCGCCAGAACCTTGACCCGATTATCGCGCATAGCCTGCAAAAGTATCTGGTTGGCTTTTGCGTAAGCTTTCCAATAACGCTGATTACCGGGAACACGCTCTTCAGGATAGTCTTCCGGTAAACGATAAATGTTTACTTCGGGCAGCCACCCCATGACTTTAATACTTGGGTGTAGAGCCTCCGCAATTCCGCGGTTTACATGCTCTACGTGAACATGACTCAGTGCACTTTCTACGCTTATTTTCTGTACAGGAAAGCTCTCGACAAGCGCCAGAGTAGAAACCACCGCCATATTATTCTCTGCCAGACGGCTTGCTATGTCGGTACTACGCTTTTCTACAAACTCCAGAAAGGCCTCAGTATTATCGCGGCCATAGCCACCAAACTCACGGTCCAGGGCTTTAACAAACTCTTCAACATGGGCTATTTCTTTCAGGTTCGACGGCCAAAGCTCTGAAAGTGGCAGGTTATATGGAATATGCCCTAAAATTTGTATATCGCTATTAACCGCCTCTTCGTTAAAAGCAAAGAAGTGGTCATTGCTTAAAAGCGTGTAAATTTTTATGGCATCGTAGCCTGCGTCTTTAATCTCGTTTACCCGCTCAGGTATATCGTCGATATCGGCTACCGAGTTTATTTTTGCAGCCCAACGGTCGAACAAGCCAGCAATACCACTTGAGCTATTATGACGTCGGGTTGCCACAAATAAGTCCGGCCCCGGCCGTCCTGATGCAATTTCAGCACGCCATTGCAGGTGCTCTTCACTACCATTGAGCTCACGTACATGGGTGACGCCATTAGCCAGATACAACAACAAGTCATTCGGGCTTTGCCATAAGTGCACATGCGCATCAATAAGGCCGGGAATTATAAACTTACCCGTGCCATCAATGACTTGCGCATCCTCAGGTAATGAGAGGTCGCTCCCCACTTTTGTTATTTTGCCTTCTTGAATCAATACCGTCTGATTAGGCAGCATGTACTGTCCATTATCTGACAACACGTTTGCGTTGGTAATGGCGTAAGCGTCCTGAGTTTTTGCATAAAGCGCAGGGTCTACAACAGGAACATATTCTCCCCAGGCTTTATTCACCTGGTAGTACATAACACCGAAACTGGTCGCGCTGAGAGCAAGCAATAAAACAATTAACCACAAACCGAGTTTCTTTAAGTTTAAAGCTTTCATAACTAATTACCTTTGGTTCTGATAAGTGCATTCAGAATAGAAAGGCAACCCAATAAAAGCTGATCGATTATGAAAAATATCGCGTCAATTTTGAAAATTCTGAAGGTTTTTGCGAAATTGAGACGGCGTCACTCCGGTTTCTTTTTTGAAGGCACGATTAAAAGGCGGTAAAGAGTTAAACCCGTTATTCAGTGCAATGGTTAAAATGGGCAGGTGGTCGTTCTCCCGTTCTGAGAAGCAGTCCATCACGCCTTTAAGCCTGAAAGAGTTAATGTAATGGCTGAAGTTAGTGAAGCCCGTTTGGGTGTTTATCAAGGTTCTCAATTTATGCTCTGCTACCCCCAGCTTTTTGGCCAAATCAGCAATGGTCAGAGCTTCTTCTAAATACATCTTGTCTTGTGTCATTAGCTTGTCGAGTTCGGCCAGTATTCTTTTATCCACTGCTGACAATTGCTTTTTCTGAGACGCGTTCCGATAAAAAGTCAGCGCAGACGTGTCGCCCTTTAATACCCATAGGCTCATGGAAAAAATGGGAAGCCAGACGCTCAGCGCGTTAATTGTAGACTGGGCGCTTTGCAACCAAACAGAGCCCACCAAAACCGCGACCAAAACAGACGCTGAAATAATAAACAAAAAATAAAGTCGATAGGTACGCCGGGCTTCAATTAAGTCATCATTCCGGCCTATTAGCGTAACGAACACCATATGTGCCACCAGAAAAAGTGACAGCGTAATGACAACAATGGGCCACCACGCAGGCAGCTCATTCAACCAACCCAGCCAAACAGCCCGTTCAGCCAGCATAGAGGCGCTTACTGCAATTAAAGCAAGCCAATGGAGTTTTCCTGGCCTGAAATCTCGATGAAAAAGGGTTAACACAAATACCCAGGTAACCGGCAAAAGCAAAGTATCCAGTAACCGAAAGGGAACTTGCCACACCATAGGAAGCGCAAATTCAGCGGGCATAGAACCAAGCAGAAAGCTTGCCAGGCAGAGGTTTGTAGCCACCATTAAAGTACAGCGTCTGGAACGGGGCAGATCTTTAATTACCAGCACCGTCATAAGCAACAACAAGCCCAGTGCGGAAAACCGGATGAATGCGTCAATCAATAACATAAGCCTGTGCCTTGGGCTGTCCTGAGAATCAGTATCTTTAGTTAAATTATAACCAGCCTTGAGATAAAATCTGAAAATTAATCTAACCCGGCTTTGTCTTCCAAAATCAGCTCACCGTTAAGACTATGTAAAGCTATTCGGTAATTGCCAGCAGTCGCTGTCTACTTGGGCTATTTGTTCCAATCGGTTATTATTTATTCACATACACTTCGAAGGTTGCCTGCATGTCACACAACAAATTTGACATTATACCTGCTGCCAGCTTTTCTAATATTGGGTTAGAAATGATTCCGCCGTTTCCAGGCCTCTCCAGCTGGGTTCAGTGCTTGTGGGTTAATAATGACTTAAAAAACAGTTCGCGCCATGTTGAAGAAAAACTCTATCCCGATGCGGGGTCCAGTTTAACTTTTGAAATACGTAATACTCGGATCAATGCTCGTTATTTTCACCATACTCGAGTCGTTACTCACCGTTGGGATACATCAACAAGGTACATTAGCGTACGATTCCGCCCGGGAGGCGCGAAAGCACTGCTGAGGCTGGACATCGATGATTCGCAGAACATCGAAATAGAGTTGCTCGACACAGCCTTTTCTCAACAACTCAGTTTACAGCCATTAATGGACATGCTGCCCACTCTATCGGCAGACCAACAAGTACAGGCGGTACAAAACTGGTTACTGACGCTGAGTTATCGTGCTCAAGAACCGAATCGTAAGTGGTCGACTTTATTGGCTCATGCGTCCACCTATTTAATACCGCCTCAGCAACTGGCATTACAGAATGGATTTAGTCGACGCACACTGGAAAGGCAATTGCGCAAATACTTAGGTTTTACACCAAATCAGCTACACGGCTTTGCTCAAATTCGAGCCGCCCGACAATATTTGATTTTGACACCAGACAGTCTCAGCGACATTGCTCTTGCCTGTGGCTACTTCGATCAAGCGCACTTTACAAATGCTTTCCGTGAGCAAACCTTGGAAACGCCACTGCAATACCGCCAAAGAAAAATGTCGCAAATCTCCAATCGATAGCTAGCGAATGTTCCTAAAGTATCCGGAGTTAATCTTTGGAGGACATTATGCAACACCGAATTTCACAATCTTCACTTTATAAACAATGCCCGCGCCTGGTGACTCATTTAACCGCGTTAGGCGATGTACCGGAATCAGTAAATCTGTCTCCGCAACTTCTGCATCTCGTCAGACTGCGCGCATCACAACTAAACCACTGTGGCTTTTGTCAGAAAATGCATACCGATGAAGCCCGAGCTGATGGTGAACTCCAGTCAAGGCTAGATGTGCTTCCGGCCTGGAAAGAATTATCGTGTTTTACCGCAGAAGAACGGGCTGCTTTGGCCTGGACGGAAGCACTAACGCTAATCAACCATGTAGAAATCACAGATGCTGTCTTTCAGTCGGCACTGGATGCTTTTGGAGAAAGTGGGTTAATTGAATTGACTACGGTCATAGTACAGATAAATAGCTGGAATCGTATTGCAGTGAGCTTCCGTTTCCAACCCGACATAAAATAATGGGCCGTAGTATGAAAGCAACTTTCTTACAGCGCCTTCAAAAAAACACATTAGGGATATTGGCTAGCTTGTCGTTCTTCTTTGGGAGCATGCTATTTCTACCCACTTTCGCAAGCTATGCAACGGTCGGTGTGTGGCTCTTCATGACAGGATCAGCGTTGATGTTTATCGATATTATTCGCTCACTAAATGATTAGTGGGCGAATAGACCAGCGAGTCAATTACTGGACCAAGACACTCTATTTCTTCCATCTCTTTTACTTTTATAAAGAGCTAAATCGGCCTTTTTGTAGGCGCTGTTAAATTCATCTTCAGCCTTTAACTCTGTCGCACCAATCGAGACCGTGACCTTAATAGACTGATTTTTATCAATAGTAATAGCGTTGCCCTCAATCGCTGTGCGCACTTTTTCCAAAACTCTTTCGGCTTTCTCTCGGGGAAGATCAGTCAAAAGCAGGGCAAATTCTTCTCCGCCAACCCGCGATACGCAATCACTAATACGTACAAGTCCAGCTATTTTACGAGCCGTTTTCTGCAAAACCTCATCACCTGCGTCATGACCGTAGTTATCATTTACTTTTTTAAAATGATCAACATCGATGATGGCAAAGCAAGTAACATTTGCGAACTTATTATCGTTGGGCTCCAGCTCTTCAAATCTCTCAGTAATAAACAACCGATTCGACAGTCCGGTTAAAAAATCGGTATAAGCAAGTTTCTCTAACCTCTTAGTCTTAGACGAGTTAATAATAATAGTCTCAATAGCAGAGCAAATTAAACTCATTAACTCAATATCGAGCTCGGTAAACGGTGTAAGCCGTGTCTCAGGACTAGTGAAGTTTAACGTTCCCCAGGTTATCCCATTAACTCTTATAGGCAGCCCCAGGTAGGTTTGCAGTTGAAATTTTTCATAGCAGGGGTGGCCTGAATATTCGTCGCTTTCAGAAGCATGCGTAGTTGTAATGACCTCATTAGCCGTCAACGTCACCGAGCAATAAGTATCGCCTAACGGAAAAGTTGTTTCAGCAGGGATATCTGCTGTTTCCGAGTACGAATATTTAACCGTGTAAGTATCATTCTCAACATGGCTTACAAGCCCTGTTTGAACATTTAAATAATGACAACCCAGTTTAAGCAAGTTATTGATACGTTCGGTTGATAATACCTGTGACTGGCAATTTACTACATCGTGAACCGCTCGCAGCACTTCGGCTGCACTCGCATATTCGGTCACATCGTTTATAACCGCGAAAAATCCATTAACTTTTTTACTCAAGCCTTCAAAGTTAGGAACATACTTGATATCCAGTAGAATAGTGCGCCCGTCTCTCAGGTTCACTTTATCAGTAAAGCCTATTTCCTCGCCTTTCAGTACTCGATCATGAAGCTCCGAAATTTTTCCATAAGACTCTTCCCCAACAACCTCGGCAATACTCTTACCTTTAATGTTTTTGAGTTTTACACCGAAAAAGCCCTCATAGGCAGTGTTGACGAATTTGTAACGACGCTCATTATCCACAAAGGCAAGCAGGTAGGGCAGCACGTTTGATAACTTCTTAAAGGAGCGATCTACTTTCATGATTTGGCTCGAATTTCTGCTGAGTCATTCTAATTTTAGCATACACAGGTGTTTTGACTGTGTACACCTAGTTACTACTAGAGAAAGTTCCTCCCAAATTGCAATTTCCCCTTTACCTCCACCACTCATCTCGCTTATGCTAAATAGCAGTTTAGACGTCTAAACGGCTTATTAATTCATTTTGTGAGGTATTTAATGAAATCAAAGTTCTTTACGTTATCAACTATTGCCGCTGGGCTTATCGCTGCATCGGCATCCCCAGCTCTGTTAGCCAATGATGCTAGCTCCGAGCTGGAACGCATTAGTGTTACGGGTTCCTACATTAAACGGGCCCAGAATGAAGACGCCACACCGTTGCAAATTATTGATGCCAGCGACATATCGGCCAGCGGTGAAATTACACTTACGGATTTGCTGCGTGACTTAACGGTGAATACCGGTAACAGTTACGACGAGCAATACACCAGCAGCTTTTCGGCGGGTTCGGCTTCGGTTGGCTTACGCGGCTTAAGCCCCAAAAACACGCTTATTCTGGTGAATGGTCAGCGGGTGTCTAACTACGGTTTTGCGTTGGGGACTCAGGATACCTTCGTTGACTTAAACGCGTTACCTTTAGGCGCGGTGGAGCGCATAGAGGTACTGAAAGACGGCGCTTCCGCAGTATATGGCTCGGACGCTATTGCCGGGGTTATCAACATTATTTTGCGCAACAATGTACAAAGCACGCAATTTCGGGCGGGTGTCGGCGGTGCCAGCGAAGGTTCATTAACGCAATACAGTGCGGGCGTTATCAGCGGGTTTGGCGACATAGCAGACGACGGCTATAACCTGACGTTCAGCTACGACTATCTGACCCGCGAGCGGTTAAACGCCAATGACCGCGACTTTACCCGTTCCGGAGACTTTCGCGACAAGCCCGGCGGGCGCCTGGCTGGTTGGTCGTCGCAGGGCGGTAACTATTTAAGTGATCCGCAGAACCCTCAGGCTTTTGAGAACTGCCCGGGCCATTCTGAAAAAAGAGACCGAAGCGATTTTACCCCCGGCGCAGACGGCCAGGTGTGTGCCTTTAACGCTCAGCCATACAACACGCTTCAGCCAGAAGTTGAGCGACATCAGTTCTCACTGCAGGGCACTTTGCAGCTTACCGAGGACATACAGGCGTACAGTGACTTTCTTTACAGCAATAATCGTTCAAGCCACGTATTTGGTGCGCCGTTAAGCGTTGGTGCAGGACTACGGGCTTACAATCAGGAAACCGGCAGTTTAGTCGATATTCCGGTGGAATTACCGATCGGGCACCCGGACAACCCGGGTTCAGAGGCCTTACCTTTTGAATACACCTTTTTTGATGTAGGCGAGCGCGTAAAAGCCAATAAACAAGACTTTCACCGCTTTCTGGCTGGTGTAAATTACCGTGGCTTAGACTGGGACTGGTCGGTCAATGTGCTGAACTCACAAAGCCGCCAGCGCGAGTACGTTGATAACTTTATTAACCGCTACACTTTTGAAGATGTGCTGGCCAGTGGCGAATATGACTTCTTTAACGGCAACAATGACCCGGCAACCATTGAAGCGTTACGCATTGATACGCGTCGTCCGGGCTTTTACGAGCTAAACAGTATCAACGCTAATGCCAGCACCATTTTAAAAGAGCTGGATAACGGGCCGCTAAGCGTTGCTTTTGGTGTCGACTGGCGAGAAGAAGAAATGGATGCGGGAACCTCACCGGAGGTTTTGTCGGGCACCGAACTGCGTCCGGCTATCAACCTGGTTAAAGGGAAACGACAAGTTGCCGCAGGCTTTGTTGAGCTGGACGTCCCTGTTGTCGAAAACCTGAATGTGAACCTTGCCGGCCGCTATGACCATTATGATGATTTTGGCTCAGCCTGGTCACCTAAAGTGGCGTTCCACTATGTATTAGGCGACGACTGGTTGCTGCGCGGTTCCTGGTCTCGCGGCTTCCGTGCACCATCGCTTCCGGAAATTGCAGAAAGCAACACCATCAGTTATGGCTCGGTTATAGACCCTAACGACCCTATTAATCCGGGCGCGAGTCGTGGTTTCACGCAAGTGCGTACAGGTAACTCTGAGCTTGATGCCGAACGCTCAACCAACCTCAATGGGGGTATTATCTGGTCGCCGCAAGCAGGTGCCAGCATAGCTGTGGATGTATTCGAAATTGAACAGGACGACATTATTGCCCCCGACAACGCGCAGTTTATTGTCAATAATGAAGACCTGTACGCTGACCGCATACAGCGTGACGATGCCGGACGACTGCAAATTATCAGCAACCAATACCGCAATCAGGGCACACGCTCTACCCGCGGCTTCGATATTGATGCGAATTACCAAGTGCAGTTAAGCAACTCGACGCTTCAGCTTCAAAGCACCTGGTCACGGCTTTTGGAATACGAGCAGGCATTAGTTGCCGGTCAGGAACCTACTGACGGTGCTGGCGGTAATATTCTGGGCGCACTGCCTAAGTGGAAAGGCAACAATCAGTTGCGTTGGCTTGTTAGTGACTGGCAATGGGGCGTCAGCCTTAACTACACCGGCAGCTATGAGCAACAGGTGGCCACACAAAGCAGCAACCCGGGTTTAGATGAAAAGGTCGACAGCTACTGGCAGGTTGACTCGCAGCTGGTTTATCAGGGTTTTGGTGACACTCAACTGACCCTGAATATCAGCAACCTGTTCGACGAGCAGCCGCCGTTTGACCCGGCTGGTGGTGCCTACGGATACGATATGACCCAATACAATCTGCGCGGTCGTACAGCTAACCTATCCATTGTTCATAATTTTTAGTAGAAAATATCAGCGGGGTCAGAAAAATTTCTTCTGACCCTATTTTGTAAACGTGTGATCTAAACACCCCTCTTACGCTATAGTACAAGGAGTCTTAATAAAGGAAGCTTGCGCTTATGAAAAAATGGATCTGGATAATTGCATCGGGAGTTACCGCACTAGCGGCGGTTAATGTCCAGGCGCAAGAACTGTCTGATATGCAGCAATGTCTGCTGGATGAAATGAACAACACTAAGGCTGACGCCACCATTGCAGATATTCGCTCTACCTGCGAAGAACAACTGCGGTCAGCTGAGAATGACGAAGATATAGTGGAAGTCGATGCGGTTGAAGACCCCGGTGCTTTAACCAGCCGCATGAAAAGCGAACAAGTTACCCAGTTTGACCCTTATGTATTAACACCGCACCGTCGTAACTATTTATTACCCGTTATTACCACGAACAACATTAACCGCCTGCAATATGCCGATGTTGAAGGTTACGAGCAGAACCTGGAAGACTATGAAGCAAAGTTCCAATTAAGTTTCAAAGTGCCTTTTAACAAAGAAAGTTTGCTGTTTGAAGACGACCAGTTGTTTTTTGGCTTAACCGTGCAGTCCTGGTGGCAGGTGTATTCCAGTAATATTTCTAAACCATTCCGCGAAACCAACTACATGCCCGAGGTTTTTTATGCCACTTCAACCGGCTGGCACCCTTTTGGTACCAATACCGCGTTAGTTTTCGGTTTAGAGCATTTGTCTAATGGGCGTAGCCAGCCATTGTCACGCAGCTGGAACCGCGGTTACATGCAATTTGTGGTAGAAAAAGGCCGCTTCGTTTTCTCGCTGAAACCCTGGTTACGTTTTCAGGAAGACGCCAAAACAGACCCCATGCAATCGAGTGGTGACGACAACCCGGATATTACCGATTACGTGGGTGACTATGAATTCACCACCGCCTATAACGATGGTGACTTCGAGTACATTCTCAGGCTCCGCCATGCCGTGGATACCGGCAGAGGGTCGGCAGAGCTTAACTGGACATTCCCTATTGGCGGGAAGTTTATTGGCTATACCTCAATTTTCACCGGTTACGGAGAGAGCCTGATTGACTACAATCACAAGCAGACTCGCTTTGGTATCGGTATAGCCTTAAACAACATTCTATAAGGGTTTAGAAACTATAGGCGGCTGACAACCATAAGCGTCGGCCGTCTTCAACATAGCCGTACTCTTCTACACCAATTTCCTTGTCGAATAAGTTGTAAACACCCGCAGCCAGCTTTAAGTCACGCGTAACAAAGTAGTTCACACCAAAATCCGCCAGTGTATAAGACGGCGCGACCAGAGAGCCCTGTGAAGGCCCTGTTGTCGGCTGGCTCTCTTCACCACGATAATGCACACGCAACCAACTGTTCCAGCGCTTACCTGGCTTCCAGTTCAGTGAGGTTTGTACTAAGTGCTTAGGTAGCTGGTTTAATGGCTCACCTTTATATTCACCCGATTTTTGCTCAGAGTCGGTGTAGGTATAGTTACCTTTCAGTGACCACTCCCGGCTGAAATGCGTACTTAAAGTCATTTCAATACCGCGAGTAACGGCTTCATCAATGTTAATTCGGGTGGTTGGCATAGAGCCAAATTGATTAGGCCCTGCATCGCAAATGCTTTCAGGGCAGTCTACCCGGGTGATTTTGTCGTCAAACTCATTGTAGAACACGGTAATTGAGGTTGAGCTACGACGTCCCCAGTCCGTGTATAACCCTAACTCGTAGTTGGTCGAAGTTTCAGCTTCTAAATCCGGATTACCATAAACATTACCGCCGCGGCTGACCTGTCCCCAGTCAGCGGTTGTTTCACGCAGGCTTGGCGCACGGAACCCGGTAGAAACACCACCTTTAATGGTTGTGGCATCGCTTAGAGTATAAACACCGTACACTCGCGGGCTCCAGTGTCCACCAAAAATGTCGTCATCGTCGTAACGAACACCAGTCGTCAGGTTAAAGTCATTGAATATTGGCCAGGCGGTTTCTGCAAAGGCCGACCATTGCGAGCCTTCAATGCGGTTACGATCACTTATCTGGTTACTGGTTAAATCTTCCAGCTCTTCCTTTTGGTACGCCACGCCAAGATTCATAGAGCTTTCTTCAAGCAGTGGTACGTTCCAGTGACTCTGAAAATCGGTGTTTTTAATGGTCATAAGACGCGCTTTGTTTTCATATTCATCGCGCTTTAAATAACTGCGGGCGCCCACCAGACCCCACTGACCATTATGGGCAATGGACACGCTGGTATTATCATATTCAGTGGTTGATGACTCCGGGCAGCCACGACGACCGCATTCCTCGCCCGGCACCAGCGGCTCAATGGTTTTGCCGACAGAAGCGTCAATGCTTTGCTGAGCTGTACCCACTTCAAACAAAATTTCATGGTCGCGGTTTGGTGTGTAAGCCAGTTTTAAGTCCGCATCTTCTGCGGTTTTATCCCGGTAGCCAGAAACAATTTCATCTTCCAGACGGCGCGTATAACCGGCCGACAATTGAATGCCCAAAGTATCTTTAATTAGCGAGCCGGAGGTAAACAAGTTGGTCTGGTAACTGTTGCCTGACTCCGAACGTTCCTGCAAAGTGCCATCAACGCGAATTTCCGAGCGCCATTCTTCCGGCGTTTTACGGGTAATAATATTGATAACACCGCCTATTGCGTCCGAACCGTAGAGAGACGACATAGGTCCGCGTATAACCTCTATGCGATCAATTGCCGCCAGCGGCGGTGTCCAGGCACCTTCAACGCCGGGGCCGTCACTGTTTGGACGGGTTTCGCGTGAGCTCTGACGCTGACCATCGACTAAAATTAACGTGTAATCAGCGCCCATACCGCGCAGGCTAATATCCTGGCGATCACCCCCGCCGGTCACGATAACGCCCGGGGCGTCAGTCATGGCGTCGGTTAAGTCTTTATAAAAACGCTGAGAAAGGTCTCTTCTGTCAATAACGGAGATTGAAGCGGGCGCTTCTTTCAAATGCTGAGCAACACCTGACGCCGTTACTACCATAACTTCCATATCTTTATGTTTATGATGTTTTCTTTTAGGCTTTTCTTGTTCCTGAGCCTGAGCCACGCCTACTGCTGATGCTACAGTTAATGCTAAAATGCTCAATTTTAAGCCGCTGATACTGCAATTCATGTTCATCCCCTAATGAATTATAAATGCGAATTATTTTCATTAGCGATTTTAACTGGTACCATGGAATCAGCAATTTCAAAAATATTGAAAGCTTCTTTAGCAGGACTTAAAACATGAATCCGAAAATGATTCGATCATTAAAAGCTTTTACCCGTACGGTAGAACTCAACAGCATGAGTGCCGCTGCAAATGAACTGCATATGACAGTGTCCGCTATTAGCCAGCAGTTGCAGCGACTGGAAAACGACAACGGAATTTCGCTTTTTCACCGTAATACCCGTTCGCTTTCACTTACCGAAGCCGGTCAGGTTTTTTATCAATCGTGCCTCGACATGTTGTCTATTGCAGCGAAAAACCAGGAACGTTGGGACCAGCTAACGAATCAGCCGCAAGGACAAATAAAAATTATTGCGCCCGTGGGTTTTGGCGGAGGTTTGCTAAGCGAACCTTTAAAACAGCTGCAGCAAGAGTTTACTAACGTGAGCTTTCAACTGCATATGACCGATGAGCCTATTGACCTCATTACCTCGGGGGCAGATTTGGCAATTCGCATTGGTCCGCTAGCCGATTCAACCTTATACGCCAGGCATTTGGCTGACTGGCACCTGATCCCTTGTATTGCTGCTGAGCATCCTGCGGCTAAAAACTTGATAAAAAGCTTTAAAGATTTACCCGAAGGTTGTTTTATTGGGCACATACCCAGCTTACCCAACAAGGATTTCCCCAAGCCTAAGGTGCTGCTGAACAACATGCAGACGGTAGTCCAGTTGACACTAGATGGTGTTGGCTATGCGCTACTTCCGGAGCCGGAAATTAAACATTACATTGAGAGTGGGCGCTTACTGCGTTTGTTGCCAGAGTGGGAAGGCAGTCCGTACAGTGTACACGCCGTGTTGCCTATTAAAGACAACATACCGGCGAAAACTGAACGGACTATTGAGGTGCTAAGCCATTTCTTTCATCGACTGTAACGAATGATCAACTTCGCTTTCGCCAGCCATTAGGTCGAAAGCTCTCATCTCAGTGCCACTTTCATCCAGGCAACGGCGTAGCACACTGGCAACATCCTCGCGCGGGATTGACCCCGGTGCCAACGATTCACCAGCAACCACTTTACCGGTGGCTTCTTCGTCGGTTAAGGCCCCCGGACGTACAATGGTCCAGTTGAGTTTGGTGCGCATTAACTCGCGGTCGGCGTAATGTTTGGCGGCATAATAAGGAAGCAGAGCGTCAGCCCAGTTCTCACGGTTATTCGACTGCCAGGCACTGACCATGACAAAACGTTTTACGCCCACCGATTCCGCTGCTTCCATGGTTTTAACTGCGCCGTCTAAGTCGACTAACAAGGTTTTATCGTCACCAGAGCTTCCACCGGAGCCTGCGGTAAATACCACAGCGTCAACGCCCTGAAGCAGTTCTTCCAGTTGTGAAACGGGGCCTTCTAAATCACCTAATTTGGTCGTAACGCCTCGGTCTTCCCAGGCTTTTTGCTGTTCTTCCTTGCGCACCACCGCAATCACTTCATGCGTTTTTGCGTGCTGCATCTGTTCAACTAAATGCTGACCAATTTTTCCATTTGCGCCTATAACTGCTACTTTCATTAACGACCTCCTTAAATATTTCGTTGTTTGAGCTTACGTAACAAAAGCTTAGTTTAGATCGCTCATTTACACCGATTTACAGGCACAAAAAAAGGCAACCCGAGGGTTGCCCTTTTAGACTTCGAGGCGCGTAATTACAGCGCTACGATGTTCTCAGCCTGAGGACCTTTAGGGCCTTGAGTTACTGCGAACTCAACGCGCTGGCCTTCAGTTAAGGTTTTGAAACCGTCGCTAGAAATAGCGCTGAAATGTGCGAAAACGTCTGCGCCGTTTTCACGTTCGATGAAACCGAAGCCTTTTGCTTCGTTAAACCATTTTACTGAACCAGTAATTTTCTCTGACATAATATATCTTCCTGTAACTTTTAAGTATGTGGCCATTTAGGCCGATGATGCGGGTAAAAATAAGAACTTAGAACTACAGGACGATGGTATTAATAATAATAGGTCAACGAAGTGGAGTCTTTTAACTAACTGTCTTTCTATCCGACACCGTGGAGTCTACGCTTATTCCACTGCGAGTCAAACCATTTACCAAGTTATTTTCATAATAAGTTTAAACATCGCTTTCACTGGCCCAGACAACACGATTGCGACCTTCTCGCTTAGCCTTATACAGTGCCTGATCCGCTCTTCTGTAGATACTGGAAACATCGTCATCGGGGTGGCTTTCTGACGCACCGACACTTACCGTCGGATTAATGATTTCACCTGAATCTAAGGTAACTACCGTTTCCTCAACGGCCGCCCGCACCCTTTCCAGTACCTGTACGGCACTTTCATGGTCAGCATAGGCAAGTACCACCATAAACTCTTCGCCACCCACTCTAACCACACTGTCACTGCTACGAACCGCCGCTGACATAGCTTCAGAGCCTGCAATTAATACTTTGTCACCAATATCGTGGCCATAGGTATCGTTAATGGTTTTAAAGTGGTCAAAGTCAATAACTGAGACAACAAAACCCTGCCCTCCATGTTGCCGAACCAGGCTCTGTTCAAGTATTTCCATACCCGCTGAGCGATTTTTTAATCCGGTTAGCGCATCGGTGTAGGCAATTAGTGCCATATCGTCGCGCTGGCGGATTAAATCGGAGCGAACTTTCTGTTCCGTAATAACGGTCTCCAGTGCGGTGCCCATCATTCGCACCATTTCAATTTCCAGCTCAGTAAAAGGCTCTGCTCTTTTGCTTTTACGGGCGAAACCCAAAATTCCCCATACCTGATCATTAATAATAAGTGGCGTACCTATATAAGTCTCCAAACCATAAGTTTGATAACTCGCGTGCTCTTTAAAGCGTGAGTCTTTTGACGCGTCATTGGTATAAATTAGATGGTTAGCCTCAAGCACAACGGAACAATAGGTGGTTGCCAGCGGCAGCTGCGTTCCGGCCGAAAAGTCCATTTTCGCGGTTTGCACCCACTCAATGGTATAAGTGCCGTTTTGAATGGAGCTGGCCGTTCCTATATCAACACCTAAATATTCAACACCCACTTTTAACAGCTCATCAATAGAAGCCGGGTCAATGCGCCGTCCACGCTTATGGATAACTTCATGAATCGTGCGCATAACATCAACCGACGCATAATAGTCGCTGACATCTTCAATAAGCACATAAATACCAATGACGTTGTCTTGCTCATCAATTTCAGGAAGGTAGCGAATATCTAAGAAGCTTTTGCGTCCATTGCGAAAAGTGACCGAATCTGAAAACTCCATCTTCTCGCCGGTGGCAAAAATATGGTCATGATTGGGCTT
>Ga0207897_100269_pt1 | contig 20103 bp, 17 predicted proteins | sample LinPmetageLP42_FD_184054 | JGI IMG/M metagenome (GOLD analysis project Ga0207897, IMG submission 184054) | Marine viral communities from the Pacific Ocean - LP-42 (SPAdes) | ecosystem: Environmental > Aquatic > Marine > Oceanic | place: Pacific Ocean | collected 2010-08-27
TCAAAACTATAGATAGCTTTTTTAATAATTGTATTTCTTTACATCAGAATAATACACCTATAAATACTTACTTATGGAAAATCACAATAGTAAAGACCACGGAACAGACGGTAACGTTTGGGAAGTAAATGAATCTAGCGCAAAATGCCCGTTTTTGAGTGGCGAAATGAACCACATAACCGGGCAGGGTACTACTAATAAAGACTGGTGGCCTAACCAATTAAATTTAGGTATTCTTAAGCAAAATTCATCTTTAGTAGATCCTATGGATGAAGATTTTGATTATGCAGAGGCGTTTAGATCATTAGATCTTGCTGCTGTAAAACAAGATTTATATGATGTGATGACTAATAGTCAAGACTGGTGGCCGGCAGACTACGGGCATTATGGTCCATTTTTTATCCGTATGGCTTGGCACGCCGCAGGTACTTACCGCATACACGATGGTAGGGGAGGTGCTTGTAGTGGGCAACAACGTTTTGCACCACTCAACAGCTGGCCAGATAATGCCAACCTAGATAAAGCAAGACTTTTATTATGGCCTATTAAAAAGAAATATGGTAACAAACTTTCTTGGGCAGATTTACTGGTATTAGCCGGTAATTGTGCGCACGAATCTATGGGACTCAAGATGTATGGTTTTGCTGGTGGCCGTAAGGATGTTTGGGAGCCAGAAGAAGTATATTGGGGAGCAGAGACCGAATGGTTAGGAAATAAAGAGCGTTACGAAGGTGGTGAACTAGAGAAAGCTCTTGGTGCTGCTCATATGGGACTAATTTATGTGAATCCTGAAGGCCATAACGCAAACCCTGACCCTGTAGAATCAGCACATTTTATTCGTGAGACTTTTGGTCGTATGGCGATGAACGATTATGAGACAGTAGCATTAATTGCGGGTGGACATACCTTCGGAAAAACGCACGGTGCAGCAGATCCTGAAGCGCACGTTGAAGCAGAACCTGCAGCAGCAGGCATTGATGCGATGGGAATGGGCTGGAAAAATAACTTTGGTACCGGTAAAGGAGCTGATACCATAACGAGTGGATTAGAAGGAGCCTGGACAGATACACCAACACAATGGAGTAATAAATACTTTGAGAATTTATTTGGCTACGAGTGGGAACTTACAAAAAGTCCGGGAGGTGCTCACCAGTGGAAACCTAAAGACGATGCCGGTGCCGGCACCGTGCCAGACGCTCACAGACCAGATGTAAAACATGCGCCTTTTATGTTGACGACAGACTTGTCGCTGCGCTTTGATCCTATTTATGAGAAAATCTCAAGACATTTTATGGAAAACCCGGAAGAATTTGCAGACGCTTATTCTCGTGCTTGGTTTAAACTAACCCATCGTGATATGGGACCTAAAGATTGTTATTTAGGAGCAGAAGTTCCGCAGGAAGATCTTATTTGGCAAGACCCTATTCCTGCTGTAGATCACGAGTTGGTTTCAGAGGCAGATGTAGAACATCTTAAAAAGAATATTTTAGAATCAGGTCATTCCATTTCAGAATTGGTTTCTGTAGCTTGGGCTTCGGCATCTACTTTTAGAGGATCTGATAAACGTGGTGGAGCTAATGGAGCCCGCATACGTTTTGCACCACAGAGAACCTGGGAGGCAAACAACCCAGAACAACTTGATGCAGTTCTAAAAACTTTAGAAGGTATTCAGCAATCTTTTAATGATTCGCAAAGCGGAAACAAAAAAGTTTCAATTGCAGATCTAATTGTACTTGCCGGTAGTGCAGCTGTAGAAAAAGCAGCTCAAGATGCAGGTCACGATATACAAGTGCCATTCACCCCTGGCCGTGCAGATGCCCTAGAGGAGCAAACCGATGCTTCTGCCTTTGATGCACTAGAACCGGTAGCAGATGGTTTTAGAAATTATATGAAAGATGTCTTTAGCATTAAGGCTGAAGAATTTTTGATAGATCGGGCACAATTGTTAACACTTACACCACCAGAAATGACGGTTTTAGTAGGAGGTTTACGCGTGTTGAATACAAATTTTGATAAATCTGATAAAGGAGTGTTTACAGATAAGCCTGAAACCTTGACAAATGATTTCTTTGTAAATCTTTTAGATATGAATACCACATGGAAATCAATTTCTGATGATGATAATCTTTTTGAAGGAAGCGATCGTAATACCGGAGAGCAAAAATGGACTGGTACTCGAGTAGATCTTATTTTTGGTTCTAACTCAGAACTAAGAGCATTAGCAGAGTCTTATGCCTTAGAAGATTCTGGCGAGCGCTTTGTGAAACACTTTGTGAAGAGCTGGACTAAAGTGATGAACTTAGACCGCTTTGATCTTAAAGCTTAAACTGATTGAAATTTAGTTAAAAGGCGACCCGTAAGGGTCGCCTTTTTTATTGAAAACAAATAGTGTTACGCTTCAAAAACTTCAATTATTAATATTAAAATTTTTTGTTGAATCAATAAATGATAAAAAAGACAAAACCTTTTAGTTAAAATTTAGCTATCTGACTAAGTGTTTGAATTTTAGCGTATTTTTGCGCAGTTAAACCCCCAAGTCTAATGAAATTAAAATTACTCGTTCTTACGACGTTTTTTGGTATCCTTATATCAAATGCTCAAGTAGGTATTGGTACCACCACACCCAAGTCTATTTTAGATATACCGGCAACCAATACAGCTTCGCCCTCTTCTACAGATGGATTATTAATCCCGAGAGTATCAACTTTTCCTGCTACTAATCCTGGAGCAGATCAAAACAGTATGCTTGTTTTTTTGACCGTTGCTTCCGGTTCAAATCCTATAGGTTATTATTATTGGAGTAATCCACAAACCAAGTGGATCGGCCTTACAACAGGACAAACCGGTTGGTCGATCACCGGTAATTCCGCAACCGTAGATGGCACCAATTTTCTTGGAACTACTGATAATATTCCGCTTAATTTTAGAATAAACAATCTTAAAGCAGGAAGAATTTCCACTTCTCAAACTTTTTTTGGATATCAGGCAGGAAACTCGAATTCGGGCAATAATAATGTTGCCGTAGGAACTCAAGCTTTATTTAATGCCACAAATTCAAATAGTACCGCCGTAGGGTATCAGGCGCTTTATACCTCGGTTACGGGAAATCAGAATACAGCTGTAGGCTATGAGGCATTACGCAATGGTACAAACAATGATAATACAGCTTTGGGCTTTCGTGCATTAAGAAATACAACCACCGGAAATTCTAATACCGCCTTAGGAAAAGATGCGATGCTCAATACCACAACGGGGAATGAAAATGTTGCCATAGGGAAAGATGTGATGCTTTTTAATACCACGGGTTATGAAAATGTGGCCATAGGGAGAGAAGCAATGCGTGTGAATACGACAGGTGGCCAAAATACAGCAGTAGGTAAAAATGCTCTGGCATCAAATACGACTTCAATACAGAATACTGCTGTGGGAAAAAATGCGATGATAACTAATACAACAGGAGAGAAAAATACAGGTATTGGTTCTGAAGCCTTAAATAATAATACAACCGGTAGTTACAATACTGCAATTGGTTTTGCTGCAATGTACGATAGTCAAGGAGGAAATCGCAATACAGCCCTTGGCTATGAAGCATTGAGAAACTCACGGGCAGACGGCAATGTGGGAATTGGTTATAACACAATGCGTCTCACCAATACTGGAACGTATAACACTGCAATAGGCTATTCTACACTTTATAATAATACGAGTGGTTCAGAGAATATTGCTTTAGGCCATGATGCACTAGATGAGAATACTTCAGGAAGTAACAACATAGCTTTAGGAAGGTGGGCACTTAATACTAATACAACAGGTAGCAATAATGTACTCATAGGCTATGATGCAGATGCCACAGCAAACAACTTAACTAATGCTATTGCGATAGGTTCTGGAGCACGAATAGGTGTAAGTAATAAAATACGTTTAGGTAATACGGCTATCACAGTATTAGAAGCCCAGGTGGGATTATCTACTACTTCAGATAGACGTTACAAAGATGAGATAGCAACTATTCCGTTAGGTTTAGATTTTATAAATCAAATCAGACCGGTAGAATATGTGCGTAAAAACAATGCAGATAATTCAAAAGAATGGGGTGTTATCGCGCAGGAGCTTCAGCAGGTTTTAACTGATGCCGATTATGATGATGCCGGGCTTATTTCTGAAGATGGATCTGAAGAGCATTACTTATCGGTGCGTTATACCGATTTGATCGCGCCGATGATCAAAGCAATTCAAGAATTGACTGAAAAGGACAAGGAAATTCAAACCTTAAAAGACCAACTTCAGATTCAGGAAAGCCGTTTTGACAAACTTCTAAAACGAGTGGAAGCTTTAGAGCAAAACTAATTCTTGTTTATTGAAATGACCATGCGACAATACGACTTACTTTATTTCCGGTTCCCATAGGCATAGTTTTAACTCTTTTTACGGAAGCTTTTTTAAGATGCTTATAGATGTCTTTTAGATTTTCTTGCTTAGAGACGAGCGTTGTAAACCAAAGACAATTATTTGCAAATACGACACTTTCCCTAATCATTGTTTTTATAAACTTGGGCTCTCCACCGGCAGTGATAAGTTCGTTGCTGATGCCTGCAAAGTTTAAGTCGGGTTTTGCAGTATTCTTGCCAGAAAGATTCTTTACTTTTCTACGGCTACCTTTTGCTGCGGCATCCCGAGAAGCGTGAAAAGGGGGATTGCACATTGTAAAATGCAGTTTTTCACCGGCTTGGATAATACCTTTAAAAATATTGCTGGCTTCTTTTTGTAGGCGTAATTCGATCTTATGATGAAGCGCAGCATTGGCGTCAATTATCTTTGCTGCGGAAGCTAAAGACGCTGGGTCAATGTCTGCTGCTACGAAGTCCCAGTTGTATTCTATAACACCTAAAATGGGATAAATTAAACTAGCGCCGGTGCCTATGTCAAGTCCTTTGATTTGTGTCCCTTTTGGGAGGTTTTCCGCAGATTCTTCTGCCAGTAAATCTGCAAGATAATGCAGGTAATCTGCCCTTCCGGGAATAGGCGGAAATAAGTTGGTATCAGGAAATCCCCATCTTGAGATTCCGTAGTAAAAAGCTAACAGCGCCTGGTTGAGCAGCTTTACAGCTTCGGGGTTTGCAAAATCTACCGAAGCTGTTCCGTATTTATTCTGCTTAATATGCGCTTGTAATTTCGGCTTAATCTTCAGTAGCGCTTCTAGATCATAAGGCTCCCGGTTGCGATTGCGCGCGTGTAATTTTGGCTTTATTTTTTTCTCGCTACTAGACGATGCTGAGGTTTTTCTCGCTGGCCTAACCTGTTTGGAGTTTTGGTTTTTAGAATGAGATTCCAGATTATTTTTTCTATTCTTCTTTGAATCAGACATCGTGCGATAGGTGAACTTAAGTTTGGTCAGGCAAGATACTAAACCTAGGCTGTAACCTCATTTTCTAAAGCAGCTCCATTTTCAAAATCGGTGAGGTTTTTTAGCGTCACTTGTGCGATTTGCTCTAATGCTTCTTTTGTGAAAAAGCCTTGGTGGCCGGTGATGAGCACATTAGGAAAAGACATTAGTCTTAAAAAATCGTCGTCTTTATTCACCGTTTCAGAAAGGTCATTAAAAAATAAACCTGATTCTTGCTCGTAAACATCGATGCCCAGATACCCTAGTTTTTCACTTTTGAGCGCTTCAACCACGGCAGAAGTATCAATTAATGCGCCACGCCCTGTGTTGATGAGCATTGCTCCATCTTTCATTTTTTCAAAAGCTTCGGCATTTAATAAATGATGTGTATGTTCGTTAAGCGGGCAATGGAGTGAAATGATATCTGATGTTTTTAAAAGTGTTTCAAGTTCAGCATATTCAACACCAGAAGCTTTCAATTCCTCATTAGGTTTGATGTCATAAGCCAAAACTTTACATCCAAAACCCAGCATAATTTTGGCAAAACATTGCCCAATGATCCCCGTACCAATGACACCAACGGTTTTTCCGTAAAGGTTAAATCCGGTAAGTTTTTCTAACGAAAAGTTATTTTCACGCACCCGATTATACGCTTTATGCGTTTTTCGGTTTAGCGTTAGAATTAGCGCAACCGCGTGCTCGGCAACTGCCTGTGGCGAATATGCAGGTACACGTACCACTTTAATGTTCTTTTCTGCGGCTGCTTTTAAGTCAACATTATTAAAACCGGCGCAGCGTAAAGCAATGAGCTGAATCCCATTTTCAGCTAATTGGTCTATAGTAGCTGTGTTGAGGTCATCATTTACAAAAACACAAACAGCATTAAAATCCTTAGTTAGCGAAGCAGTATGCTCATTTAACGAAGTCTCAAAAAAGGTGAGTTGATGGTTGAAATCAGCATTTGTACTTTCAAAGAAATCCTGATCGTATTTTTTTTGTACTGAAGAAGGCGATGTTCATAAGGAGAAGGTTTAAGTACTCTAAGTTATTGTATTTGTGTAAAATATAATGAAGAACTATCCTAGTAAGATTATTTCGGCACCCAATAGTTCAGTTTTAACCTTAAATTAGAGGGTTTAACCGGGAGCTCGTATGCTTTAGTAAGCGTATCGACCTAGTTTTAGTATTTTAGAAACTAAATTCCGTAGCAAAACATTTTTATAAAAATGCATAAAACAGAAAAACTGGTATTGTTGTATGGTGCTTTGTTTATTGCCATAACCGTCAATATGCACCGGTTGCTCAATCTGTTGACTCCGCATCAAAATGCGATAGGAATCCCGTGGAAGTTTAACCTTCCGGAGCTTTTGTTTCAGACGCTTTTCCACTTTGTTTTTTGCTACACATTTGCCCGTTTTAATCTTAGCTTTTATAGTAAGAATAAGCCTTTTGGCTTTAAAAAGCTTGTTCAACTCATTGCGATAAATCTGGTATGGATTAGCATGTTTATGTTATTATCGATGTATGCCCAATACTGGATTTTTAATAATGCCGGAGATTTGTTTTTATACCGGGCAGGTTTTGTAGTGAGGTACGTGATAAGTCTTGGACTTATAATTATTTTATTGAACATCTTGATTTTATACAGCAATCAGCGCCTTAAAGAACTAGATAATCAGCGTTTAAAAACGATTTATTCAGATGCACAGTTAAGCAACCTGCGTGCTCAATTGAATCCACATTTTTTGTTTAATGCGCTTTCCACTTTATCAGCTTTAATGACAGAATCTACAGATAAGGCGCAGGAGTATTTAACCAGTTTATCGCAATTACTGCGATATACCCTTTCTCATAAAAAGGAACAATTGGTTTCTCTTGAGGAAGAACTTGAATTTCTGAAGATCAACTTAGCACTTTTAAGGATAAAATATGAAGAGCACTTGACGATCAACTTTGATGTTGATAATGTGAAAAGTAAACGTATACCGGTAATGTCTTTGCAGCTATTACTTGAAAATGCACTGAAGCATAATATTGTGAGTTCACAAAAGCCGCTTACTATTAATTTGACATCAGATGGTGAGACACTCACGTTTAGAAATAATCGAAATCCTATAGGTTTTAAAGAAGTATCTACGGGCATCGGCTTAGCCAACCTGCAAGAACGCTATGCGCTTCTGGTTGATAAGCGTATTGATATTCGAGAGACTTCAACACATTTTACAGTAACCTTACCTCTTATATAAAATGGCGATACGCACTGTTATAATAGAAGATGAACCGGCAATTGCCAGAAGATTAGAACAAATTATTCTAAAAGTTGATCAAGATATTGAAGTTGTTCACAAGCTCGCCGGAGTTGCTGAAGCTACAGAATGGCTTAAAGAGCATATAAAATCGTGCGACTTGCTTTTTATGGATATCAGATTAAATGATGGTTTGTCTTTTGAAATTTTTGATCAAATAACGCCAAGTATTCCTGTGATCTTTGTTACCGCTTATGATGAGTTTGCACTAGAAGCTTTTAAGGTTAATGGCATAGATTATATATTAAAGCCGTTTGACGAAGAACAGATCAGGGCTACAGTATTAAAATATAAAAGCCTCGTAAAATCAGAGCAATCTAATTTTAGGAGTCAGCTTGATCTTGTATTACAGGATTTACAACAAGCTCGGTCGGCTTACAAAAACTCTTTTTTAGTACATCATCAAGATAAATTGATTCCTTTAAAAGTTGAGGCGATTTGCTGGTTTTACACAGCTCAAGAACTAGTTTACGCATATACAAATAATGGGCAACGCTATATAATAGAATCGTCTCTTGAGCGACTTGAAGAAGAATTGGAGCCACAAAAATTCTTTAGAGCAAACCGGCAGTTTATTGTGAATCGGGAAGCTATTGAAAATGTTGATTTTTATTTTAACGGGAGGCTTCTTATCAATATTAATCCCAGACCTACAGAAAAGATTTTGGTAAGTAAAGCCAAAGCGCCGCAGTTTAAATCATGGCTTGCAAATTAATGACCGTCTGATCTTTATTGGCACCGCCAAAGGGTTTAATACTCCGAGGCTTGCCTCGAAATTGAAAATTCGTTTCCAAGCAATGCCTCATGGGCTTGCCCTGAGGTAGTTTTCTTTAGCTTTAACCTTCAGTTTTACAGGTTCGCCTGTAAAACCAAAATAGACGAATTCTAAAACTTGAGATTTGTTTAAAATCTTAAGTTATGAATGAATTCTTTTTTGAATCTGGCCGACCTAAATTCTTTTTAATTGGGCTTCTTATTCTCTTGATTCTAGGCGAAATGCTTTGGAGCTATCGCAACAATAAGAACCTCTATCATTGGAGAGATACCCTTACTAATATTCTGATCTTTGCGGGCTTTCAGTTCAGCAAACTTTTATTTTTTTCTTTTGAACTCGCTATTGGAGCGTTCTTTTCCAAATATGCATTTTTTCAGCTTCAAAAGAATGCTTTGGTCTTTGTAGTGTGCTTTATTTTAGTCGACTTTATATACTATTGGTACCACAGGTTATCTCATAAGGTAAAATTTCTTTGGGCTTTTCATCTCATACACCATTCTAGCTTGTATATGAACCTCACGGTTTCTTACCGGCTCAATTGGTTTAGCGTCATTCTCACTCCGCTTTTTTATGCCCCGCTTTTGCTTTTAGGTTTTCCTATTGAATTTGTCTTATTCTCACTGGCTTTTAATTTAGTATATCAGTTTTTCTTGCATACAGAGGCCGTTGGCAAGTTGGGTTTTTTAGAGCGCATTTTTGCAACGCCGTCAGCGCATCGCGTGCATCACGGCTCCAACCACGAGTATATTGATAAGAACTTTGGTGGTTTTTTGATCATCTGGGATCTTCTGTTTGGCACCTATACTCCTGAAAATTCAAAAGCCAGATATGGCACTACAGATGGTTTTATTAGTAATAATCCTCTGTATTTAAATATCAAAGGCTTTATCGATCTGGCAAAAAATAAAATGAACTATAAAGGCTGATCGTTCACCTGTAGATTTTTCAGCTTCAGCTACTTAATTACAATCAAGAGATTCTTCTGCTTTTACATTTGAATAAACTTTAAAATCACACATTATGAATTACAAATCAAAAAACCTGTACCCGCTTTTTTATTTTTTCAGCCTTATAGCTTTAGTAGGTCTGACAGCTTGTGACGTTGAAGAAGATGCCGGTACCAATGAAGCCGAAGTTTCTGAAGAAGAAGCTGCAGAGGCTATTCAGCTTGTGATCACTCCAAAAACTAATGGGATGGTAGAAGCAACAATTGAAGCTACTGTTCTAATTAGTCTGTCTTACAGCGTTTACGAAGGATATGCTTATGCGTGCAATACAGCATATTCAGATTCTCGCAGCGTCTCATATGAAGGTGTTAATGGTAGTTATGAAGGCGAATACAATTGGGATTGGTTACTTAATTGTGTCGGGGCACAACCAGAAAGTTTTAGGGTTGATCTTGACGGTAATCTTGACTACACAACCACCCGTATGAACTCTCAAGATGCTATGCAGGCAGAACTTTTAGTAGATGATCTAGAAGCTTCTTCTCCTAATTTTACTGTGAATCAAAGATATATACGTAGCGGTAGGCAAGTGTCTAAGGTTAGAGATGAACGCACATTCACTAGTACGATCACGGTAGTCACATCAGAGCTCATTATTTCAAAAGAGACGCAACTAATAACTTCAGGAATGGCCGAGGTGACTTTAGAAGGCAAGAGCTCAACCGGAAATTCATTTACCTATTCTGGTATCTTGGTTTTTAATGGCGATCAAACAGCAACCTTAACAATGGCCGGAGGCAATACCTATACCTTTGACTGGTAGCCTTAATCAAGATCTTTAAAAACTCCTTTATTAATATAAAGGAGTTTTTTTATGGAAATGAATTAAGCAAGTGGTTGTGTATTAGGTTTTTGTCGATATTTATTGTGAAAAACCAACTTATGAAAGCCACAACCATCGATCAGGTCATTGAGCAATTTGACGCCATTATTCTTACCGAAAAGCAAAACAACAGCGCTATGGCATTTTTCCCGATTCTTTATAACCGGGTGACTAAACGCATTAAAGCCGGAATTGAAGCTGAAGAATTTGACGATAACGCCCGGATGGAAAAATTAGATGTCATTTTTGCCAATCGCTATATCGAAGCTTATCAGCACTACAAAGCAGGAAATCCTCCTACTGAAAGTTGGCTCAACGCCTTTAAAGTGTCTGAAGCGCTAGTGATGCAACACTTGCTTTTGGGTATAAATGCACACATCAATCTCGATTTAGGGATTGCAGCTGCAGAAACTACCGGTGATGATCTTGCAGATTTTGAACGCGATTTTAATAAGATCAATGAAGTACTGGCTGCGATGGTTGCCGATGTAAAAGCTGCGATAGGTAAAGTGTCGCCGCTGTTTAAATTACTAGAATTGGTAGGTAAAGGAAAAGAAGATAAGTTGGTCTCTTTCAGCATTAATATAGCTAGGGATGGGGCTTGGCTTTTTGCCAATGAATATGCCGCAGCGGTTAAAAAAGAGGAAGCGATCGCTGACCGTGATCAGGTAATTGCAGCATTAGCCGTGCAACTTGTAAACCCAAAAAGTAAGCTCTTACAAGTGGTCGCAAAGGTGGTGCGCTTTTTTGAGGTGAAAGATGTGCAGCGCGTTGCAGCGATTTTAGAAGCCTAATGTGTTTCTGTATAGTGTTTGAAATTATTTAGAATTGCTTGCCAACCTTGCTGCTGCATTTCAATAGGATTTTCTGTTTCGGGATCAAAAGTGACTGTGATTTGAGTAGTATCATTATCTTCCTTTAGTTCGACGCTGCAGTTTCTTCCACCAAATGTGTATGTAAAACTTGAGCCTAAAGTTACCTCGGTATAGTTGGCTTCAAAGTCAAAACCAAAACTGCCATCTTTAGCTTCCATTCTCGCAAAATAAATGCCACCAACTTTTAGGTCATTCTTGGCTTCGGGACAATGCCAGCTGGGATCTGCAAAATTCCATTGGGTGATGTGTTTTGGTTTGGTATAATAGTCCCAGACCTTAGATTTATCTGCGTAGATGGTGGCGCTTACGCGTATTGGAGTTGTATTCATGGATTTATTAGTTGTTGTTTTCTAAACTGAATCATTGTTGAAATGAGCTTTTCGGGAAGCGGTTCGCTATGCGGAAACTGTACCGATCCTTTTCCGGTTTTATAACCTGATAATTGCTCTTTAAAATGCTCGTGAGTCACCGGAGTTGCATAAAACCCGATGTGATTTGCAAATCCGCCAAAATAAACCAGTGGCTTTTTATTCAATTTGTAAGCCGGCATATGATATGTAATACTTTCAGTCGCTTCTGGAACAACATGCTGAATAAGGCTACGCATCAGTTTCATTTTTTCTTGAACCGGCTTAGGAAATTCAGCAATATATTCAGTTACATTGGTTGCTTCTGTGGTATTCATAATTTAAAGATTAACCTCCTAAAGTTAGTGAAAAATTCAATTGTAAATTACTGGCGGTCAAGTGTGTTTTGCATCGCTTCTATTAAAAGTCCAACGTGGTATCCGTCTACTAAGGCGTGATGCGCGTGAACAGAAACCGGCAAAGTCACCTGTCCTGCTTCTTGCTGAATTTTACCAAATGTGATCTTAGGGCAACTGTCGTTAATTGAAAACTTACGGGCGTGAGAAACTGCACTAAAATTAAACCACGGCAACGCAGAATAGTGAACTACTTGATCTGTCATCCCATCAGGCATCAGTTGAGTAGTGTTTAAAACACGCTCTTTTTCCGCAGAAAAATTGGTTTTAAAAAGATTAAAATCAGCTGCGTGTTTGATCATTGAGAAGCCGAAGGTATGATCTAGTCGCGCTATAGTCGTAGAAACATCAATACGATCATAAGCGATGATTTTACCTTTATGAATGCGCTGCTTAAAATTAGGGATCGCATTTACGGCGGTATTCGCCGCGTGCAGATAATAGGCAAAAATGGGTAATGCGTTGGCTTTGCAGTAGGCGTAAGCTCTGGTGAGATCTACTGTAGTGGTTATCCCAAAAAAGGGTTCTTCAAAATCTTTGAAAAAATTAAATTGTTCTTTTCTGGTATAGGTTTCTAGGGCTATTTCTTCTATCATGCTTAATTTTGTTTGTGCAAATTTCAAAAGGCAACAAACCTTAAACAAGGACATGTGTCCCACCTAAACTATGTTTCAAGAAGCTTCCAATTTTCTGAATTTTGTAGAAGAGCTCTATGCGCAGGACAAAGCGGGAGTATCGCTGGTAGAATTTAATGCGAAAGAGATGCTGATGCATCAAGGATCTGCTGCACAACATGTTTTTATTCTGAAAAGTGGGCTTTGTAAAATAGGTCTAGAGGAAGAAAACGGGAAAGAATATATTCTGGCATTTTTGAGCACAGGAGAAATTTTAGGAGAATTAGAATTGATACGAGACGAACCGCGGTTATGTTCAGTGCAGGCATTAAACAAAGTGGAAGCTTATAAACTCACTAAAACTTGTTTTCTCAACTTGCTGAATACTGATCTTAAGCTGAATCGTCTTATCATAAATGCCTATGCAGAACGCATTACCAATACCAGTAAAAAGGCTTCTTTCCAGAAATTATATACTTCTGAAAACGGACTGCAACGCATTCTAAAACTTCAAGAGACTGAAAACATCGAGATATCAAAAGCAGACCTTTCTGCCTATCTCGGAATTTCTGTCCGCAGTTTAAATCGATCGCTTAAGAAGTTGAAAGAAGAGGAATAAAAAAAGCCCTGATCACAAGTATCAGGACTTTTACAATTAACATCAATCAAAATTCAGCAGGATTACTCTAGCGTTATTTCCACTTCTTGCGCGATACTTCGGCTTGAGGTTCCTACTTTAATTCTATACGTTCCGGGTTCTAAACTCCAGTTGTTTGTGTTTTCATTCCAGTAGCTTAATTCGTTAACCGGGATTTGAAGACTAAGCGTTTGTGTAGCTTCCGGTGCTAAAAGCGAAGTTTTAGCAAAGGCTTTTAATTCTTGAGCTGCGCGGTCTATAGCAGTTTCGGGTTTTGCAACATATACTTGCACCACTTCATTACCGGCATTGGTTCCTATATTTTGAACCACTGCAGTTACGTTGATCACATCATTTTCAAGGCTTGCAGTTACCTCGCTTACTGCGAAATCAGTATAAGACAACCCATAACCGAACGGATAAGAAACGTCAAGCTTTTTAGTATCAAAATGTCTATAGCCCACATAAATTCCTTCTTCATACGTAGTAAAATCTACATCTTTCTCCTGTTCATCTTCCGGTTTTTCATCTTTTCCCCAAAACATATCAGTCATTTGCATAGGCTTTCCATCCAATGGAAAGTTGGCGTGACTCGCGTGATCTTCAATATTTACAGGAAAGGTCATCGTAAGTTTTCCGCTAGGATTCACTTTCCCGTCTAGAATATCAGCTACAGCATTCCCGCCTTCCTGGCCACCTTGCCAAGCAAGAAGAATAGCATCTGGTTGTGATTTCCAAGACGCCGTTTCAATAACACCACCAATGTTGAGTACTACGACAACTTTTTTTCCTGCCTTGTGAAAGGTTTCCGTGGTTTTGTTTAGCATTTCTTCTTCAAGCTGTGAAAGCAACCAGTCGTCTTTAACAACACGATCACCACCTTCACCACTATTGCGACCAATGGTCACGACAGCCACGTCGCTAGAGTTTACAATGTCTTGCATCAATGCATCTGTGTATTCAATTTGAGGAGGGATGAAAGGCGAAAACATTGCATTGATGCCTTCAGGTTTTTTAAAGGCTTCTTCATTGGCCGCTTTGTGATCTTGATAGGTTTTCTTGGCAACTTTATTAATCGTGTAGCCATTGTTTTGCAGTCCTTCTTCTAGAGAAACCGTGTAGGCTTCATTCACATCACCAGATCCGGTACCGCCAGCGATAAAATCATAGGAGGTAACCCCAATTAAGGCTACATTCAATTTTTGAGCTAGGGGCAAAGTGGCTTCATTTTTAAGCAAAACCATACCTTCTGAAGCCGATTTGCGCGTGATCGCTGCGTGCGCTTTAAGGTCTGGTTTTTCGCTATACGCATAGCCTTGCATTTTCTGAGATTTGAAGACCAGGGTTAGAATGCGAGATACCGCTGTGTCGATAGCTTCCTCGGTGATGCTTCCGTTTTCATAGCCTTCTTCTAGCGCATCCCATTGTTTTTTTGTTCCCGGTTCGAGAAGGTCATTTCCTGCTTTAACCATTGCTACGGCATCGTTCCCGCCAAACCAGTCAGACATTACAAGTCCTTTAAAGCCCCAATCGTCTCTTAAAATATCGGTAAGTAAATCTTTACTTTCTGAAGTGTAGGTGCCGTTCACTTTATTGTACGAGGACATAATCGTCCACGGTTGTGCATCTTTTACAATGATCTCAAAACCTTTAAGGTAGATCTCGCGCATCGCACGGTCAGAAACGCGTGTGTCGTTATAATTACGATTGGTTTCCTGATTATTGGCCACAAAGTGTTTAACCGAAGTTCCCACACCATTGGCTTCGATACCGTTTACCATCGCGGCTCCAATTTTTCCGGTAATCAATGGATCTTCAGAATAGTATTCAAAATTACGCCCGCAAAAAGGATGACGGTGTATGTTGGCACCCGGACCTAAAATCACATCAATTCCATATTCAAGAGCTTCATTACCCATCGCATCGCCAACTTCGGTTACTAAATCGGTGTTCCAGGTGGAAGCGAGCAAGGTTGCAATTGGGAATGCAGTACAGTAAAAAGTGCGGTCAATCCCCTCACGTATGGGTTCAATACGCAGTCCGGCAGGACCATCTGAAAGATTAACTTCGGGAAGTCCCAAACGGGGCGTAGCCACTACTGTACCTACAACGCCGGGAATACCGTCCTCGCGAATTCCCATTGCTGAAGCAAGTCCTGAACCTTTGAGTAAATGAATTTTTTCATCAATCGTCATCTGCTTTAAAACATCTGCAACACGCATTTCGATAGGATTGCGATCGTCTTCGTAGACGTCTAAAGCGCCATTTCCGTTGCGATCTATAAAAGTATTGTCTGCAAGTGTAAGCTCTTTTAGATCCTTGTTTTCGGCATAATCATCTTCAAAACTTAAGAAGGTGTTGCTTACATAAAAGTAGCCTATCACGCCGACGATCAGTACGATGGCTACGAGTATGCCAAGCGCTTTTAGAGTAATGCGTAAAAATTTCTTCATAATAATAATGTTTGTGTCGATACGCCACAAATATAGAAAAAAATTAATTGTGTCAAATAGTCACAAATTATTATTTTTGAATTATGAATTACGAGGAATTTCTCAGGGAAGGGCATAAGTACTTTATCCCACATCTTTCTACAGACTTAGTTATCATAGCCTATCACGAGGATAAGCTGAAGTGTTTATTGTTGCGTATTGCTGATGAATGGATGCTTCCGGGCGGATTTATTGGGATGGAAGAAAGTGTAGATGCAGCTGTTGAACGCGTGTTGAAAAGCAGAACCGGACTCACAGATCCTCATTTACGATTTTTATCGGTTTTTGGGGATGGCTCAAGAGCCTTTGGAGATGTTTGGAAAGCTCATTTTGAAAGAGGTCAGGTTAAGTGGAACCCAGACTATTGGATCAATAAACGCTTTGTAACACTCACGTATTATTCACTAGTGAATTTTGAAGAAACCCAGCCGGCTATTCAAGATTTTGATAAAGAGTTTGGGTGGTTTTCGTTTGATGAATTGCCTAAAATCACGATGGATCACGAAACTATTCTGCGTAAAGCAAGACAAACTTTAAAAGAGGAAGTGGGCTTAGAGCATTTAAGTTATAATCTTCTGCCGGAAAAATTTACGATGCCGCAATTGCATCAATTGCATCAACATATTTTGGAAGAAAATATAGACCGAAGCCGGTTTCAGAAAAAGATGTTGGCATCGGGACTCTTTAAGCGCTTACCCAAATTGAAAAACGACACGCCGGGCAGAAATCCTTATTTGTATACCAAAATCTAATCGGTGATAAAGAGTTGCACGACCGTGACAACTCCTATCAACAAAATAAAGGAGAGCGAAAGCTTTCTGAAGTTTTTCTGCGGAATATAAACCAGTATTTTCTTTCCGATCCATGTGCCTAGAAGTCCGATTACAAACAAGAACGGAACATATTTCAATTCTTCTGTGTGAATGTAGCCGTTGTTGTAATACACAATAGTTCGGGAGAAATCAATGGCAAAATCAATCAAAGCTGAGGTCGCAATAAAGGCACTTTTTTCCAGATTGAAAGCAGCCATCGTCAAGCCGCGTATGGCACCACCGGTTCCCAGAAGTCCGGCAGAAAATCCTGAGAGTGAACCACCAACTATTGCATTTCGCGCGCTGGGTTTAAAAACAATTTCACTTTTAATCAAAAAGAGCAAACTAAAACCTACGAGAAAAATACTCAGAATAATTTCAAGAAAATGTACTTGAAGCAGCTTTGATAAGTAGCCGCCAATGATCACAAAGAGTACCGAAGGAATACCCAACCGAAGCACCAATTTTTTATCTACGCCTTTTTTAAAGAGAAAGATCTTACTCAAATTGCTTGACAGGTGAAAGACTGCGGTGAGCCCTAACACCGAATAAAAATCAAAATAAAAATTACCAACAGGCACAAAAAACACCGAAGAGCCAAAACCACCTATGGTTCCGATAATCTCAGCAATTAGAGCCAAGAGTAAAAAAACAACGCTGATGTCTTTCATAAAGCGGTCTTTAGTTGGGGTTCAAGTCCTTAAACTAAAGATACTTAGAAAATACGCAGCCCGTAGTGCATTATCCTCTTAAAACCTGTTGCAGATACGATGCAGTTTTACTTGTTTTGCTTGCAGCAACTTCTTCGGGAGTGCCGGCAGTGACAATGTTTCCTCCCTCGTCACCAGCGCTCGGTCCCATATCGATCACCCAATCGCTTGCTGCGATCACTTGCATATCGTGCTCAACAAGAACTACGGTGTTTCCTGCTTCCACCAAATGATTGAGTTGCAATTGTAATTTTTCAACATCGGTAGGGTGCAGGCCGGTTGTAGGTTCATCAAGTACATACAGCGTTTTACCATTGTTTTGGCGTTGTAGTTCTTTGGCCAACTTGATACGTTGTGCTTCTCCACCCGAAAGTTCGGTAGCGGGTTGTCCCAGACGTAAATACCCCAAGCCAACATCCTCTAGCAATTGAAGTGGTTTATGCACCCGAGTTTCGGCCTTAAAGAAATCGGTTGCCTCGGTTACGGTCATATTCAAGACTTCAGCAATGTTTTTATTATTATAGGTAACTTCTAAAGTTTCGGCATTGTAGCGTGTGCCATCACATACAGGGCAAGGCGCATAGACGCTGGGTAAAAACAACAATTCTACCATTACCGCACCTTCTCCTTCACAATTGGGGCAACGGCCTTTACCTACATTAAACGAAAAGCGTCCGGCTTTGTATTTTCTCGATTTTGCCAGATCGGTCTTAGCAAAAAGTTTGCGTACGGTATCAAAAAGTCCGGTGTACGTCGCAAGGTTAGAACGCGGCGTTCTACCAATGGGTTTTTGATTTACGAGCACCATACGTTTGAGATGCTCGCTTCCTGCGGTAATACTTCCTGAAAGAGGTTGTTGAGTTTCCTGTTGCAAGAGTTCTTCCGACTCTTCGTTTTCTTCAGAAGTCGAGTTTCCTATGTGTGTCTTCATCAACTCCACCAGCGCCTGACTTACCAGACTACTTTTTCCGGAACCGGAAACTCCGCTAACGGAGGTCAGCGCACCAATAGGAAAAGCCGCCTCGAGCTGTTTAAGGTTATTGCGGGTGATGCCTTCAAGTTTGAGCCAATGTTGAGGTTTTTTGCGTGAAGGCTTTTGAAAAGGATTCTCGTTAAACAGATGCGCTCTTGTTTTTGAAGCGGCACAGTCTTTTAAACCTTCCGGTGGGCCGCTGTACAAAATCCTGCCGCCGCCTTCCCCGGCATCTGGACCAACATCAACGATCCAGTCGGCTTGGCGTACCACATCGAGTTCGTGCTCTACCACAAAAATTGAATTTCCGCCATCCTTCAGCATCGCTAAGGTGCGTAATAAAGCAGCAGTATCTGCCGGATGCAAACCTGCCGAAGGTTCATCTAAAACATAAACGACACCAAATAAATTACTTCGCACTTGCGTGGCAAGTCGTAGGCGTTGATGTTCTCCGGGAGAGAGCGTTGGAGTATTTCGGTCGAGTGCCAGATAGCCTAAGCCCAGATCGAGCAGCACTTCAATACGGCTTACAAAATCTTCAGCGATGCGTTGAGTGACCAAAACTTTTTCCTGATTGGCTTTTGCCAGTTTTTTTAAGGCTGAAGCCGAACCTTCGCTGTAGGGTTTAAAAATATCAAGCAACTTTTTCAGCGGAAGCTGAGCGATCTCGGCAATATCATAATCCGCAAAAGTTACTGAAAGTGACTCCGGGCGCAGACGCTTACCGTTACACGTCGGGCAAGTGCTGCCTACCATATACTCAGACACGCGCTTTTTCATCGATGCGCTGGGCGAATTGGCATAGGTGTGTAAAATGTAATTTTTTGCGCTGGTGTAGGTGCCTTTATAGCTGGGTTGCTCGTTGTTTTTTAAGGCTCGCTGCACTTCTTGCGGACTGCGATCACGGAAAACCGGTACGGTAGGTGTTTCTTCAGTAAATAGAATCCAGTCTCTTTCTTCCTGCGAAAGTTCTTTCCAGGGAATATCAACATCATAACCTAAGGTCACCAAAATGTCCCTCAGGTTTTTGCCTTGCCAGGCTTTGGGCCACGCAGCAATCGCCCGTTCTCTAATGGTTAAGCTGTCATCAGGAACGAGGCTTTTTTCGGTTACGGAATACACTTTCCCCAGACCGTGACACTCCGGGCAGGCTCCTTCGGGCGTGTTGGTTGAGAAGGCGTCGGCGTATAAAAGTTTTTGACCCTCAGGATAGTTTCCTGCGCGAGAATATAACATACGCAGCAAGTTTGAAAGCGTGGTCACCGAACCTACTGTAGATCGGGTAGAACCCGAACTGCGCTGCTGCTGTAACGCCACGGCAGGCGGTAGGCCGTCAATAGCATCTACTTCAGGAATGGGCATTTGATTGAACAACCTGCGCGCATAGGGTGAAACCGATTCTAAATAACGGCGTTGTGCTTCGGCGTATAAGGTGCCAAAGGCTAAGGATGATTTTCCGGAGCCCGAAATACCGGTAAACACCACGAGGGCATCCCGCGGAATTTCAACAGAAACATTCTTGAGATTATTTTGGCGGGCGCCTTGCACGACCACATATCCTTCTTTAGCCATTAGCTTGTTTTATGGGCAACACCAAAGGCTTTAAAACCTCTGTCTCGATAGCTATCGGGATGCCTCGTAATTTATAGTTTTCTAACGCGTACCTCACCGTCTTGGCACGAGGTAGTTCACGTATGGAGCTAAATATAACAAGAACTGTTTAGCTTACCTGCCGGATTTGGAAGTTTATTGGCACCACCAAAGGGTTTAATGTTTCGTCCCGATAGCTATCGGGATGCCTCGAAATTGAAATGTCGTTTTCAACCAATGCCTCTTGGGCTTGTCCTGAGGGAGTTTACGAGAATGCTAAGGTTAATAATAACTGACATGAGATGCAAAGTGAGAAATCAGCTGTTTGTAGTAATGTTAAGTT
>Ga0207897_100270_pt1 | contig 20053 bp, 24 predicted proteins | sample LinPmetageLP42_FD_184054 | JGI IMG/M metagenome (GOLD analysis project Ga0207897, IMG submission 184054) | Marine viral communities from the Pacific Ocean - LP-42 (SPAdes) | ecosystem: Environmental > Aquatic > Marine > Oceanic | place: Pacific Ocean | collected 2010-08-27
ATTTTATTCCTTCTGATAAAGTTAGATAAGGGTAAAAACTTTCTGCCAGATCCTTTATAGTAATACCGAATTTAATGGCCATACTCAATTGTTGTATGAGTTCGCCACCTTCTGGCGTAATCACTCTTGCCCCAATTAGTTTATCGGTTTGTGTATTTCTTATTAACTTTATAAACCCTCTGGTATCTTGCGCTGCCAAGGCTCTTGGAACGTGAATTAAATCCAGTTTACTTACTTCAAAAGGAATTCCTTCTTTTTCTGCTTCTAATTCGTCCATACCTGCACCTGCAATTTGAGGGTCTGTAAAGACCACCCAAGGCAATGATGCATAGTCAACGCTGCTTTTTGATAATGAAAATGCATTGTTTACGGAGGTACTACCTTCTTTTGCCGCAGTATAAACAAATGCCGGTGTATTGGTTACATCGCCAGCTGCATAAATATTGGCAATGTTGGTTTCCATTTTCTCATTGACCAAAATATGGCCTCTTTCTGTTAACTTTAAGTCAATATTCTCAAGCCCTAATTTAGAGGTATTAGGTTTTGTTCCGGTAGCTACGACAATATGGCCTTTTTCAATAATTTGTGTTGTAGAACCATCAGGACATTTACAATGTATAATAGTATTATCTCCAGCTTTTTCAAATTTAATAGCTCTGAAGTTTGGAAGGATTTCAATGCCTTCGCTTTTCATTTGAGTTACCAATACATCTGTAATATCACTGGTTTGACTGCGTAATGGCCTATCGGTAAATTCAATGATACGCACTTTTACACCTAAACGATTATAAGCCATTGCAATTTCCAAACCAATATAACCTGCTCCCATAATGGTCAAGCTTTCAGGTTTTTCTTCTAAATCGAATAAGGACACATTGGTTAAATATCCAACCTCATTCAGTCCTTCAATATTTGGAATATTGGTCGTTGCTCCTGTTGCTATTATAATGTTGGTTGCTGTGTAGGTGTCTTTTCCATCCACAAGGATTGTTTTATTATCAACAAGTTCAGCCCAACCTGTACACATTATCAGGTTTTCAAATTCACTTACCACATCCATATATTTTTGTTGCTGAAGTGAAGCAACCAATGCTTTTTTATCTTTTATGATTTGTGCAAAATCAATGTCTGCTCCTTTAGGTTTTATACCCTTAAAATTGGAATGCGTAGCGTGACGTACCGTTTCGGCAGCCCGAATAAGGTTTTTAGACGGTACGCAACCCACATTTACGCAAGTGCCACCAAAATCTAATCCTGCATTTACCATAAGTGTTGTGAGCCCTAAACCTTCAGCTTTAATGGCTGCTGAAAATGCAGCTGAACCACCTCCAATAATTATTAAATCGAATTGATTTTGGCCTTTGAAATTTACAGCGGAAACCTCTTCCTCGTCGACATTATTAATGACCGAATAATCACCAATGCTGTTTATAGCATCTATTACATTTGCCTTACTCATCTTATCAGCATCAAAAGTAAATTCGCCCTTTCCGGTTTCGTGGTTAACTGTGGAACTTAAAACACTTTCAGTTGCGTTCATATCCTTTTCGATATGTGTTGCACAACCTTCACAGGTCATACCCTCGATTTCCAATGTAATTGTTTCTCTATTTTGAGGCATTTTGATTTTCATTTTAACTATATTTTCATTGAAATCGGTGCTGTTTAAATGACTTCAATGTTAAAAATTAGACCTTCTCTTTTATTATTTCGGCTTTAAATCCTTTTTGTTCTATTATATTTTTTAATGCCTTTACCGTTGTTTTTGAATTGTCAAACTGGATAATACAAACATCGCCAGGGTACTCAACCGAATGCTCCAAAACACCATCTACTTCTTTTAATGCATTATAAATAGCATTGGAACAACCAGCACAAGTAATGCCTGTAATTTTAAATTTCACCGTGGTTGCATGGTGTTTCTTTGAAGCTACTTCCACTACTTGATTTGTAACCTCCTTGCTTTGCGATTTGGCCTGAAAAGAAAACAGCATTAAAATCAAAATAGGCACTATTGATAGTTTTTTCATAATGGGTAATTTTGCGTTTATTTATCTTTTATAACATTGTATCCTGTTGAATTAATTGCCTTTTCAATAGCTACTTTAGAGGTTTTAGACTTATCAAACTCTACGATGGCACTTCCCTTTTCATACGAAGGGGTTACATTTATAATACCGTCCAATTCATTTACAGCGTGTTTTATGCTTTTTTCACAGCCAGCACAAGTCATTCCTTGAACATTAAAGTTTACAGTTTGAATATCTGATTGGTTTACAATGACCACTTCTTTTTTATTATCCGGATAAAAAATGGATGAATAATATGGAAATGCCATCATTATAATTGCAAATACAGTTACAATTGCCAAAAAGGTTTTTGACTGTATGAATTTTGGTTTCTCGTCCGTATCGCATTCACAATCGATTTCCTTTTGAGGTTTTAGTTTTTGATACCAAGCAAAGCCGAGCACTAAAATTGTCAACCCGATTAGATAAGGTCTAAAAGGTTCAATCCAAGAAAATGTTGAGGCAATTCCACTTGTTCCGGCGATTAAAGCCAAAACAGTTGTAATACAACATAATGAAGCCGTAATAGCAGCAAGTAAACCTGCACCAATTAATTTGTTCTCACGTTTCATATCGTTTCTAAAACTTTGTTTTTATCAAGTATTTCAAAAAACGGATTTAACAATGTTGAATATTCAGGGGTTAGTGAGTAAAAAATCGTTTGGGCATCTCTTTCGGTTTGCAATAAATTTCTGTCTTTCATTTTTCTCAAATGTTGAGAGATGGCAGAAATGTTCATTCCGAGAATGTCGCTTAAATCACAAACGCAGAGCTTTTTTTCCTCAAAAAGTAAATAGAGAATTTTCAGTCTCACGTTATTTCCAACCAATGAAAGTCCATTTGCTAAGTAATCAAATGTTTCGTTTAATTCTGAAACTGTTTCTTTACAACGGTTTATCTGTTCAATATCCGCCTGTTGTCTTATACAAGAATTATTTTCCATAAAGCAAAGTTACAATTATTTCTTATTTAAGCAAATGCTAAAATATAAATGTGAAATGATAGATAAATTTTAGCCATTATGTTTCTTTTGTTTTGATTTGTGTTTTTGTGAAAACTTAAACTGCTAAAATGTGCATCTGTTCTTTTAGCTTGTGGGTGAAGGTATTGCTGGCTTTACAGTTAATTGTCTTTTAAAACTACAAAACAGAAAATTCTGTATGGTGTTGGATGGTGTTGTGTGGTCCTCTGTTACACAGTGAATTTTGTCAAATCCTTTTTTTAATTCCGATGTTAATTCCTCTTCATTGTATTGTTTTATTTCAAGTCCGCTACATTTTTTTGGTCCATTTTGTGAAAAGGTTCCTATTATTAAATAACCACGTACAAATTTTGACGCTATCTTAATATATTTTTTAATCTGGTCATCCGTTGTAAGAAAATGAAAAGTTGCCCTGTCGTGCCAAACATCGAAAGATGTGTCAGGTTCAAATTCGATAATGTTGCTTACAATCCAATTTACTTTACTCGCCTTTTCTCCCAGTCTTTTTTTAGCTTTCGCAATTGCTTTTTCTGAAATATCAAGTACAGTAATGTTCTTATATTCTTCTTCAAGTAAATAGTCGACCAGTTTACTGTCGCCACCACCAATGTCTATAATTCTTGCATCTTTATTTAGTTTGAACGAACGTATAAACTCCAGTGAAGTTTTTGGTATTTCTTGCGTCCAACTTACCTGGTCTGGATTTTTAGTTTCGTAAACTGTTTCCCAATGTTTCTTTCTGTCAAATTTCATTTTGATATCTTAATTCAGTTTATTGGTAAATCATTATATTATCTATTGATTTAAAATGTCCCATTAAAAGTGGTAAAAAAACCTTAAATCTCATCCAATGATTTTCGGTTTTTGTCCACAGATTTCTTAAACTGCGTAGGTGTTATCCCCGTTACTTTTTTGAATTGATTGCTTAAGTATGCAACGCTACTATAATGTAGTTGAAAAGCTATCTCACTCAGGGTTAATTCATCGTAAACTATAAGTTCTTTAACACGTTCAATCTTCTGGTTGATAATGTATTGCTCAAACGTGATACTTTCTACTGACGAGAATAGGGAACTTAAATATCTATAATCCAAGTTAAGTTCGCCTGTAACAATATCTGCCCATTTGAAATCGGTCTCTTGATTGGAATGATGGATTTTATCTACAACCAATGTTTTCATTTGTTCAATAAGTTGACTTTTACGGTCGTCAATCAAACTAAAACCTGCATTTTGTAGCTTTTTTTGCAAAGATTTTTTTTCGAATTTGTTGAGCATCGAAACCAATTCTACTTCTCCTAACTTGACAGCTTTGTAATCAATGTTCAATCCTACCAAAATTTGGGAAACTGCCGATATACATCTCGGACAGACCATATTTTTTATGTGGATGGTATTATTCATAGGTTGAACAAATGCCTAATAAAATCTAAATTTAGATATATGATTAGTATTACAACAGCAATAAATAATCCTATCATCGCTGAAATTCCGATTACCTTATCTTTTTTTGTAATCGGATTTTTCTGCTTATATGTATTTTTCTTGTTTTTTCTTCTATTTCTTCTACTTTCACTCATCATCTTTCTTCTCTTTAAAAATATCAATGTCTGAAGAATCCTCTTTTTACCAATTAACTCTAAACCTGATTATTTTAATGTATCCCTAACCTCGCCGCAGGTTAACATTGCTTCACCATAATATGGGTTTCGGACTTCTTCCTCTAAACTTATCCAGTACGCTCCCTTGTTGTTGTCTGCCATTGGACAAAACTGGATATATACATCTTTATTGACCCCAAAGAGCTGTACACTACTAATCATATGTGCAGACAAATGCTTAAAATGCCCTCTTTGTTTTGAAATATCCGTATTACTTGAAATAGCGTTTGCCGAAGTATTTAATTCCTTCTGAATAGTCATCCAATGGTTATGTGCTTTTTCATCAGATAATAATTTCATATCCACTTTTTTCAAGGATTGGTTTATTTGTTTTCCTGCCTGTTGAGCGCCCTTGGCATCATCATTTACCAAAGCATCTTTTAAAAGGATATAATCATCAAAAACCTGTTTTAACTGATTCTGAAATTTGTTTGAAACTTCAATCCTTTCTTTCATTTGAGAATGGTTGGCTTCATTTGTATTTTCTCCAGAATTATCTTCTTGCATTCCCAAATGCCCTTCGTGACCCGTCATTGTCTTGCCACCTTCTGCGTTCATCATCGATTTTTTTCCTTGCAATTGGGCTGCAGCATCCACTGTAAATGTCCCATTGGTCACTATTTCGTCGCCGCTTTCCAATCCGCTCAAAATGGTAAAGCTTTCTCCGTTGGTATTTCCCAGAGTGACCTCCCTCATTTCAAAAATCGGTTCGTTGGGGTTGGTCTTTACGTAGACCACGGAACGTTCGCCCGTCCACATGACGGCAGTTGAAGGAACATTAATCACTTCATCGGATCTTTCGCTGGACATATCTATTCTGCCCTCAACGAACATACCAGGTTTTAATAGGTCTTCCGAATTGTTAAGCACTGCACGGACCATTACCGTTCTTGTAGCGGAGTTCAACAGTGGGTCCACAAACGATACCTTCGCCGTAAATTCTTTATTCGGATATGCATTGGTGGTAAGCTTTATCTCTTGACCCGTCTTCAGGGATGCTATCTGGTTTTCGTAGGCATCGAATACTGCCCAGACGGAATTCAGGTTTGCTATTTTATAAAGGGGTTGGCCCTGCTTGACATAATCCCCTTCTTCTACCATTTTTTCGGTTACCGTTCCGGACACTGTGGCGTACACCGGAAAGTTTTCCTGAACCTGCCCCGACTCTTCAATGCTATTGATTTGTTTGTCAGAAAGCTTCCATAATTTTAGCTTGTTACGTACGGCCTTGTATAAGGCGGGCTGGGATTCTTTCATGGATGCCGCCGTAAGCAATTCTTGCTGTGCCGAAACAAGTTCGGGGGAATAGATTGTGGCAAGTAGCTTTCCTTTCCCTACGCTTTCCCCTGTATAGTTTACATACAGTTTTTCAATCCTGCCTGCAAAATAAGTAACCTGTACGGCGTTGGCCTCTTCGTTTTCCCTAATCTTCCCTGATAGTTTCAAGGAATTTCCATCCATACTGCCCTTACCGACCACAGAAGTACGAATGTTGGCTAAGGCCATGGCATTGTCGGTCATCTTGATTTCATTGGCACTAAGGCCTTCGGCCCCGGTCTCCGCAGGAATCAAATCCATTCCACAAATAGGGCAATCGCCAGGTTCGGGCTGCATAATCTGTGGGTGCATGGAGCAGGTCCACATTTGTTCGGCCGTTTCGCCAGAGTGGTCGTGCGTATCCGACATATCTGACAATTCCTTTACCGCCATCTCATCCTTAGACGAACTGCTGAAAATAAGATATCCTGCTAACAGGCCAACAATAAGGGCCGTTCCAATATAAATGATGTTTTTGTTCATGATTTTAAGTATTAATGCTGTTTTATTGCTGTAGAATATTCAGTACAAATTGCTTGACTAATTTTTGTTTTCCTTTTTAGTATTACTTCGTCTTTTGATTTTTATGACCGAAGGCGATGATATATACCATAATAAAAACCCGCTTAAAACGGTTATTAGGCCTAAAAGCGAAAAGGCTCGGAGGACTATGGTATTAAAATCGTCCCTTCCTTGGTAATCCATGGTATGGGTCATCCATAGAAAGTCGAACCAACGCCAATCGCGATGGCGCAATGTTTGGAACGTACCGTCTTTGACAGACACATAGGCTTTTATATTTTCGGGTGTTTCATATGATATAGCATAGGCTGGAAGGGGTCTGCCTCGATATTCGCTATGGCTCCCCACTTCCTCGATTCGTTCTATGCTTTTGACTTTTAATTCAGGCAGCATATTTCTCTCCGCTACCTGAAGGGCATCCTGTTCCGATATTTCAGCTTTTAATGCACCTGTTTTTGCATTGACCAATTGACTGTGATTAACCCAATAATAAGGCTCTCCTGATATTTCTCTTAGTTCCAAAGAGGATATGGCTTTGGCTTTAATTTTTGTTGGACTGATCAAATCCGTATACGAAATTTTATCGACAGGATCCCGTCGAAATTGGTCGCCGTGTATCTCATCGATATCCGTCCAACTGAAATACATGCCGCTGATGGTCCACATTAAGAACTGAATTCCTAAAAAGAGACCTAGATAGCGATGTACCTTTCTTATCTTTAAAGCTGTTTGTCTTTTTACCATCTTATTTTACTTCAAAAGGAAATTCAATAGTGACTTTCTCCCAACTCATTTTAATAGTTCCTGATGTCTCGCTTGTTTTGTTGACTGTATATTCCAGATGTTCCTGAATATTTTCTGAAATCCTAGGAGTTGTCGAAAAGCGCAAAACATCATCCTTCTCATCATATTCATCCTTACCATGTTGGTCCCAGTTGCTATTAAAAATTACTGTCCATTCTTCTTGATTGGGAATTACAAAAAACCCATATTTTCCAGCTTTCAACATTTTTCCATCAATGGTTAAATCTTTGTTCATTTCTATCCAGGTCGCCATATGAGCTCCTGCCTGCCAGATAGCATCATAAGGAAGTAAACCACCAAAAACAATACGGTTCCGAACTCCTGGCGACGAATAATCAATATGAATGTGCGCATCGCCTACCATTGCCATTGTCTCGGTATGTGGACTTAATGACTTTTTCTTATCAGGTTCAGCAGTTTGAGAAATTGTTTCTACCTCTTTCGCCTCAAATTCTTTGGTCTCTTTAACTTCTTGCTTACAGGAAGCAACAAGGATAATACCGAGTACTACTATGATTTTTTTCATTTGTGATAGTTTTATTTTGTGTATTAAAGTATTCTTGTTAACATAACGACTGCCATCACAATCATAATGGTGTTTTCTATAAAGGTAGCTTCGGTCATAGGTAGTTTGAGTGCTGTACCCAGACAAGCGCATTGTATCGATTTTTTGTCCAGCAATATTTTGGTTACGCCCACGGTTGTAATCCCCAAAATGATTAGGGTTGCGATTAATGCGATGGGTATTTCAAAACGCATCAAGAACATCAATCCAAGAGCTGTTTCTATAAATGGATATACCCAAGCATAGGCTGGTACTATTTTGGCAAGTGGGTCATACATTCTAAAACTATCTGGAAAGCCTTTCAAGTCTAAAATTTTAAAGAAGCTAAAAACAATAAAGAACAACCCCATAAAGTCGAGCATCGCACTATTCCAATTTTCCCGTTGATAATTGAGTAACACCGTTGCGATAGCGATATAACCCAAAATAATGAGCAAAGGCTTCAACTGTTGTAGTTTTGATTTTTCAGTTTCCGCTTTCGAGAAAATGTTATCTTCATCGTTACCATTGCCAGTACTCGCAAAAACATTTTTCTCTGTTTTCTTTTCTGAAATGGTGTATTTTTCTGGAAGTGCTTTTTGAAATGTTGCGGTATCTATATGACCTTGCATTTGTATGATGGCTTCTTCCTTTTCAAGATTTACAGATACATTTGTGACACCGCTTACTTCCGAAAGCTTCTGCTCGACGCTGGTACGACAACCATTGCAGGTCATCCCTTGTATGTGGTAAGTGTGTTTCATAATTATGGTATAAAGAATTTTACAATCAGTCCACCTGCCAACCATATATAACAGATATAGGCTGCATATTTTAAAACACTCTCAAGCAATGGACTTTTCGGTGCCATTTCGCTCATTGAGTGCTCTACATCCTTTCTCTTGAAAAACCCTAAGTATATGAGATATCCTGAAATTGCGAGAAAAGCCATATTCAAATAGAAGGTATAGTCAATTTTGAAATGCTCTTTGTCCTGTATTTTAACTTGTGATGTGTCAGGCAACATACCCAACAAATCGAAAGAGTAATGCAGAGCCAAAGCTGTTCCTATTAGTGCCGTAAACAGTAAGAATAAAATGAACAGCGACATTTTCCACCCATAATACTTGGCGTTAATACGAAGTACAGGAAAGACTACCAAATCACTAAAAATAAAAGCCATAACCCCTGCAAAACTCACGCCCTTTCCAAAAAGCAATGCCGCCAACGGAATATTACCCATTGAGCCAATAAAAGTCAAAAATGCGGCAATAGGTCCTACAACGATATGTTCCAATATTTCAAGAAAGGTAAAGTCTGTATTGCCCTGACCACTATTGATAAATAGTGTCTGGAAGAAAGAATCGGGAACGAAGGCTGCAACGATACCTGCAATGGTAAAGCCAACGGTAACGTCCTTCCATACCATCTGCCATTCCATCTTATATTTTTTGGCAACCCTTGCCCAACTATCTTCTTTCTTGATTTGTTTTTTCCAATCTTTGGAATCATCCATTGAATCGTCATCTTCGTTCTCTAAATTCTTGCGCGCTTTTTCTATGAGCTTTTTAGGATTGATTATTCGTATCAAAATCCACGAAATAAGAATTAAAAGGATTCCACCTACATATTCGCCTACTACAAACTGCCATCCCAAAAATATGGAAATGATGATTCCAAGCTCAATTACCAGATTGGTCGATGCAAGAAGAAAGGCAATGGAAGACACAAAGCTTGCACCTTTTTTAAAGATAGATTTTGTGCCCGCTAAAGCCGAAAAACTACACGAGCTGCTTATAAAGCCGAAAAACGTGCCTAAGAGTACACTTTTACCTTCACTCTCGTTCATTGTTTTTTGCATCCTTTTTTCAGTCACAAAAATCTGTATCATACTACTGATGATATAGCCCAAAATGAAAGCCCAAAGTGCCATCCAGAAAAATCCAGTGGTCGTATAGGCTGCTTCGCCCCATTGTTTTAAGAATTCGCTCACAGTTTAAATTTTATTTTACATTTCTTGACGAAGAATGTGTTTTAATAATCTTCCATTTACCATCCATCTTTTTTAAGATTGACGTCGCTACTCCTTTTTTCTTTATTGTTCTACTTTCGCCTTTTTCATCTGGGTTGAGCACGATAGTGTAGATGTAGGTTTCGGTTGTAAATGCATAGGGCAAATCTACTTCCGCATCAATTTCATAATCTGAAAATTCAAATTTTTTGAAATGCCCCAACTCAGGTCCCAAATGGTGTTCTATATAGTGCGCATACGAGCCTTCTACACCACCAGATTCAAATACTTTGGAATCTTCGGTAAATAATTCAAAAGTACCTTCTGTCGTTAGGTTTTGAAGTGCATCCTTATATGTTTTCATTACTGTAAGCACAGCTTCTTTATCCGTATCTGCATCTTGACTGTACACTTGGCCTGTAGCCATTACAAGCAACATTAAGAGTGTTGTTAATTTTAGTTTTTTCATAATTTTTAGTTTTAAAGGTTATTTATTTACTCGAATTCTATTCACATTTGCAATACCAAAAACGAGTACAAAAAATCTAAGTGCCACCTCAAGTGCCACCAATGTCTTAGCTGTAACCGTTATTGGAACTATATCGCCGTAGCCCACAGATGAGAATGTAATTAGACTAAAATAGGACATATCGAAAAATGCCAACAGCCCATTACTTCCCGAACTATTATTTATCTTAAAATGAGCAGAATCAATAAAATGTAATGCTGTATAATCTATGGCAAATGAAAGTACAATCAGAACAATTAAAAATCCGAATAACACCAAAACGTGGCTCAACAAATGGCTCTGTCCGATAATTTTCATCAGTTGATTAAAGGATAAGGCTATGATAAATCCTATTTTTATTAGCGTAAGGCTCAAGAGTATAATCACGGCGTAAGAAGCGTTAATATTAGGCAGGACATAAAGCCCAATAGCACTAGCAATAAGTACTACTAATAGTACGTACTTTGAACTATTGAAAAGTTGCCCATAAAAGGCAGCCGTAGTTTCTATGTCATTTTCTTCGCTCATTCGTTTGAGGGTTTTATAAAAATTTCGTCATAAGTCTTTGTCTCGGTTTCGTTTATTCGTCTAACAATGAACTTTCTAAGTATGCCCTTTCTATTTTCAATACCCATTGAACCTAATAATTCTTTAAGGGCTTTCATTGTGTTTTTATGGTAATTCGCCACTTTGGTTTTCTTGTCCTCTACAACGATGGAAGCAACCCGGGAAGGCACCATTGTGGTGATTCCCGTGGGGCAGGTGTCGAGGTTGCATTTTAAGGATTGTACACAGCCCAAGGCAAACATCATTCCTCTGGCACTATAACAGGTATCTGCGCCGAGTGCCAACATTCTGTAGATATCAAAAGCCGAAATGATTTTACCAGCTGCCATTACTTTTATCTCATCTCGCAACTCATACTTTTTAAGAATGCCGTTTGCGAAATGGACGGCTTCAATTATTGGCATACCTGCCCAATGTAGGGATTCCATATGGGCAGCACCAGAGCCACCTTCGGCACCGTCAATGGCAATGAAATCAGGATAATTTTTCTTTTCAGCAAAAGCACGAACCATTCTTTCAAATTCATCTTTCTGTCCGATACAAAGCTTTATTCCTATGGGTTTTCCACTGGAAAGTTTTCTCAATTTTTCAATGAACAAAATCATTTCCTTTTCGTTTCCAAAGGCAGAATGGTGTGGTGGCGATAAAATTTCCGTTCCCTGCTCCACATCCCTGAATTCGGATATTTCCTTTGTGTTCTTCTTTGCTGGCAAAATTGCTCCAAAGCCAGGTTTGGCACCTTGCGATATTTTTATTTCAATCATTTTCACTACATCGTTGGTTGCGATGTCGGCGAATTTTTTGGCGTCAAAATTTCCTTCTGCATCACGACATCCAAAGTATCCCGTTCCAAACTGGAAGATAATATCTGCACCGTATTCTAGATGGTAAGGCGTAAAGCCACCTTCGCCGGTGTTTTGAGCAAAACCTGCTATTTTTGCACCACCGTTAAAAGCAAGGGTGGCATTTTTGCTTATGGAACCAAAACTCATTCCCGCAAGGTTGAGAATGCTAGCAGAGTAAGGTGTTGAGCAGTGGGAACTTCCTATAAGAACCCTGAAATCATCATTAACTTCTTTTGCAGGATAGGTGGAATGGGTAAACCATTCACGACCTACTTTATCATACGGAATTTGTGTTCCAAAAGGCTGACTTTTATTGGCGTCTGCGGCACGCTTATAGACGATTTCCTTTTGTATCCAAGTAAAGGGTTGTCCTTCCGTACGGTTGAGCAATAATGTTTCTTGGATAACGTGGCGCTGCTCCTCAAGAAAATTTGTGATTCTACCAAGCAAGGGATAGGTTCGCCTAATATTATTGGATTTTTGACAATAATCCAAAAGTCCTAAAATTAGGAAAGGAAGTATTACCAAGGCGAGCCACCATAGTAATGGATACAAGACGATTATGGCAACTAATGCCACAACCAAGATGATGCTCGTTATGATAAATCCTTTTCTCATTGCTCTTGTTTATAGTTCTTGTTTAATGTGAATGTTCATCACTTTCTCCGTGACCTTCTTCGCTTTCGGTTCCGATATAATTTCCTTGTGGGCCAACTCCCTCTATATATACCAGCTGCGAACCATAATGTCCTGCTTCGGAAACTGAATATGCCGAAAAGGCCATAACTACAAAAACTGCTATTTCAAAACCACGCTTTAGTTTGACCCAAAACAGGCTTACTATTTTCAGAATAGCTGCAATAGCACTCGACCAAAGTGTCCAATCGGCATATTTGTCGTGTTGTTCCAGTACACTTTTTGCCATTTCGGTAAGACCTTCTGTGTGCGGGTGCACAAATGTTCCAGCGACATACGCCCCAATAAACCCAGACCCTACCATTAAGAGGATTACCCAGTCCATTGTCCGGTTCAAGGTAAACAACTGTATCAATTGTAAAACCACCGCTAACAGCAATAGTACAATGGGAAAATGTACGACCATAGGGTGTAGGTTGGGAAACGCATCAAAATCTGCTTTTACGGAATCTGACTGGGCGACCGATGTTATGCCAACCGCTAATTCAGTTGCATAAAGGCTATTTCGTTCTTCATTTAAGGCAAGGGCTTTTGTCAAACTGCCCAAAAAGGCAAGGATCAAAATGATTGAAAAAAAATGTTTTGTTTTCATCTCTTACGGTTTTTAATTAATCCCCAATTAGTTGTAATGCTAAAGCCCAAAAAACTATGACGGCTATAATAGCATACATTATATAATTGAACCACTTATTTAATGGGTTCTTATTCGGCGCTTTCCGATTACCTGTATTACAACAATCTTTCATTTATTCATTCTTTGTGCCTGTCGAGGGAGGGGCAGTAAACACCAACCATTAACTAACTATTCCCTCCCTAACAGGACTTTTCATATTGATAATCTGGGCGGACACAAAATTTGTTTCACAAACAATCTAAAAACACATTCCTGTCCAACCCAGATTTTACATTTCTAGATTTTTATCAGGCATAAACCGATTAATTCCCGAGAAAATTATGTAAGGCAACAATGCGAATTGTAGTAGCGGAGAAAGTCCAATTTCCACTAATGGCACCAAGGGCATTGCTTCTGCATAGCTCCAATCCCCATGCGCAATATGCCAAATTTCCCCAATAATTGCGCCAACACTTCCAATTAAAATCAAGGGTACTATTTTTTCATTATCTAAATCCATTATCCAATATATATTTCTATAGACCAGAGCAAACCCGAAAAAGAGTATAAGGACCATCAACATATCGGCAATGGATGCCAACGCACAAAATGAGATATGTTGCCAATCGTATTCGAACCCTTCGTACAGTGGGCCTTGCGCCAGCTCCCATATAAAATTCAATACAAAAGACGTTACTGCCACTGCAAACACAAACCTCTTATATTCCCCTACGTCTTTTACCTGTTTCGCAAAATACAAATAGCCCAAAATGACCAAAGTCAACGCTATGGTGGGCACAACGAAAATGCCGAGGCTTAATTCTTCCATTTATTTTCTACTTAGACTGCTTTTTTAATACCACTAAAATTGGCGTTCAATTCTTTGGCCAATACCAACCGAATATTACCTGAAAGGGAAGGGGCTAACCAACTAACCAAACTAAATCGCCCCTTCCCATATCAGGCTTTTATTATTCGATTACTTCCGCAACTTTTCCGCAACTGAGCATTTGGGCGCCGTAATAGGGATTGCGAATATCTTTGATAGATGACAACCAATAGGCTCCACCGTTCAAGGCCATGGGGCAAAAATCCTTATACAGTTTACCCGACGTTATTTTTCCTCTTAGAAGAGCTTCCATTTCAGTACTCAATTCTGAAAATGCTTTTCGCTGTACCTTTAAGTTATCCGTAGCGGCTATCTCTTGTGATACCGATAATGCGGCATTGGCACCTTCAACTTTATTAAGTGCTTCGTTCAACATCTCCGCACCCTTTTGGGCATCTCCCGGATTTGAACCGACCAAATCATTTTTGATGTGTTCGTAATGTTCGTAGACATTGGCCACATTTTCATTGTTGAACTCAAGTGGGGTTTGCTTCATTTCCATTTTGCTGTGGTCATGGTTCAACTTTATCTTTTCCTGTGCGAAAGAAAAAGTAAGGGTCAGTACCAGTATTGCTGAAATCCCGTTTTTCAAATTCTTCATTGTTATCTTTTTTAAATTATTTAATTATAGACTGTCCTTTAATTTTGACACCCAATCCAAAACGATTTTCTTTTCGGTGTCCGAAAGTCTTGCATCTCTATGGATGAGCGTGTAGGATGCAAGCGGCATTTCATCATCCTCGATTTGGCTTATAATGGATTTTAGCTTGCTGTTCTTTCTTCGTGATGAATAGGAATCCCATTCATTAAAATTCAATTCTTCCTTGCCATGCTCCACATGGTCTTCCAAGTACCACGCCACCGGTTGTACCTTATTGTACCAAGGATAGTCGGTATTGTTACTGTGGCAGTCATAACAGGAGGTTTTGATGATGTTCTCGATATTTTTTGGCACCTCGTTTACGACCATAAAATCCGTTTTGGGTATAAAATCGCTTTGATTGCGATCGGTGGGCATAAACTGGATGCCCACCAACGCAACCAAAAGAATCCATCCTGTGACCTTTACCGCCTTCACTTAATTGATCTGCTTTTGTACACTTCCGCAGCTCATCATTTTGCTTCCGTAATAAGGATTCTTGATTTCTTCAGTGGCACTCAACCATTGTGCTCCCTTGTTATTGTTGTACATGGGGCAAAAATCTTGGTACAAGGTTTGTTCCGTTCCTGTGATGGCAATCAGGTCAATTACGTCCTTGCTCAATACATCAAAATGTTCCCGCTGATGATCGATAGGGCTTTTTTCGATATGTTCGGCATGTTCCTTGGCATCTTCGATGATATCCTTTAATTCCTCCTGATGTCCAGAGGGAAAAGAACTCGTATCAAAATCATTTAAGGAAGCAACCATGGTTCCGCCTGCTTTCGCCGCTGCCTCTTTGTCATCGGCAACCAAAGCGTTCTTTAGTTCCAAATAATCCCCGACAATTTTGGAGGACATCATCGAATGTTCGTTCGTAGACATCATACTTTCGGAGGATTGCATGTTATCATGATCCAAATCTGAATGGTCGTCCATTCCATCGCCCATGTGCCCATTGTCATCCATATGTTCGGATTGTACCCCGTCTGTACTATTACCCTCTTTTTTCGTGTCCTTACAAGATGTTGCACTTACTGCAATTACTGCTATTGCCAGAATTCCTATTGATATTCTTACTTTTTTCATTGTTTGTAATTTTTAATATTGATTATAGTTTAAAGTGACTTTGTTCGATGTTATCCAGCACCTTCGTCAAGGTTGCTTTCGTGTTTTTTGCTATATCCTGTATTTCAGATTTCATGGATGCTGCCCAAGTGGTATCCGTATCCTCAATGGCTATTTCTATTGCCGAATTGTCTTGAACCTCTTTGACGGTTACATTGCAAGGAAACAGAATACCCATTTGGGTATCAGTGGTAATCAGTTGTGAGGCCGTTTCCTTCTCGCAGACCAAGAGAATAAGATGCTTGGGCATCTTCTCTATTTTGGATTTTAAATACTGCTGTACATCGAACTCGCCAACAATATCGAAGCCCAATTTCTCAAGTCCGTTTTTGAGTTTTTTTACCGTCTGTTCGAACGTTTGGCCATATCGCCGTGTTATGCAATAGGGAGTGTTCTGGCTTTCCGCGTAATCTTGACCGGGAATTTCCCTTGTCTTCTCTTTGCCGTTTTCCATCGTTCCGTTTTTAAAGCTTTTCTATCACGTGCTCAAGCTTGGCCGTAATCTCGTCGGCCACCTCGGCCAATTTTTCATTTTCTACGGCTTGCATCGAGGCCATTGGGTTTACCGCGGCCACCTCTACCGTACCCTCCTCGATTTCCTGCACGATTACGTTACACGGTAGCATGGTCCCTATCTTATCTTCCGCTTCCAATGCTTTATGTGCATAAGGCGGGTTACAGGCACCGAGTATTTTGTACTTCTTGAAATCGACGTCCAATTTCTTTTTCAAGGTTTCCTTCACATCGATTTCCGTCAAAATGCCAAAACCTTCGTTTTTTAGTTCTTCGGTAACCCTTTCGATTACGCTTTTAAAGTCTTCGTTTAGGGTTTTATTGAAATAATAGTTCATCTTTTTAGTTCTTAGAATTAATCGTTCGTTTTTGTTCTTCGTATTCTTCCCTGGTTATCTCACCCTTTGCGAAGCGGTTGTCGAGGATATCCATAGGATTTTCCTTTCTTTGGGAGCTTCGCGAACTTCCTCCTCTGAAAAGGAATATTGCTAATATCAAAATAACCGGGATCAGTATCCACCACCACATCATCATAACTATATCTTTTTAATTGTTAAACAAACTGTTCTCATTGCCAATGGGATTCGGGGATTTACTGCCCCTTATTCTTCATTTTCTCTTTCATTTTTTGCATCATTTCAGGATTTTTTTCCATCATCTTCTGCATCATTCCCTCCATCATGTCCGGATTCTCTTCCATCATTTTTTTCATTCTTTCCTTCATTTCTTTTTTCATCATTTCATTATTGTGCATTTTTTCCATCAATAGCTGTCGGCCCTTTTCGCTTTCCATCATTTTATCCAGCATTTTGGAATGCATCTTTTTTTTCATTTCAGGGTTCTTGTCCATCATTTGCTGCATATGGGCTTGCATTTTTTCTTTCATTTCCGGATTCTTGTCCATCATTATTTTCATATTTCCCGATTCCATCTGTTCCATATGGGTCTTCATCATTATCTTTTTGGCATCTTCGTTCTTTCGTGCCTCACTGATGAAATTTGTGAACTGAATAGGGTTCGAAATGATTTCCTGATAGACGGCATCTCTATTTTCTTCCACTTGCAAGGTCTCGGTGGCGTTGAAAGTTGATTTGCATCCCGTAATTGTTCCAATAAATCCAATTACTACTAAAATCTTTACCGTTGTTTTCATGTTTTCTAATTTTTAGGTTAATAAATCCTTTATACTGTGTCCGATTTTACATCAGACTAATCTTTTCTTTTCAAAAACCATTTTTCCCCCGTAAATATGAGTACCATCAGTACTGCCGCTACGACTACCACCAGTATATCGCTCGATGCCTTTATATATAGAAAGGCTCCCAGAACGATAAGATCCAGAAAAATGGCAGTTGCGATTATGTAGGTGTTTGCCTCTATTTCCTTTTTCAGATTTTTTAAAATGCCCCAATGGATTCCGATATCCATGATCAGATAGAGGATCGCACCCAAGGAGGCGATTCGTGTGAGGTCGAACAAAACGGTCAACGTGATGGCCAATACAACGGTGTATACCAGCATATGTCTTTGGATATCGCCCGACATGCCAAAATGGTTATGGGGAATAAGCTCCATATCGGTAAGCATGGCCGTCATTCTGGACACCGCAAAAACACTTGCCACGACCCCAGAAATTGTGGCCACAATAGCGATGCCTACCGTAAACCAAAGACCATATTTGCCAAAGGCCGGTTTTGACGCCTCTGCCAATGAATAGTCTTTGGCTTTTATAATTTCTTCTATGGAAAGATTGGATGATACTGCAAACGCTACCAACAGGTATATTAAGGTGCAAATTGCCAGTGAAATGATAATGGCCCTGCCTACGTTTTTATTTGGGTTTACAATCTCGCCCCCGCTATTGGTTATAGTAGTAAACCCCTTATACGCCAAAATCGATAAGGCCAAAGCCCCCAAATAACTTGTAACGGGATATTCGGTCAAATCGCTGGATGGAATTACCTCGCCAAAAGAAAACCCTGCGGCCCAAAGTCCACCAATGGCAAAAATGGAAATGCCGCCAATCTTTAAGATGGCCATGACCAAGGATGATTTACCGATAATATTGTTCCCTGAAATGTTGATCAAAAAGGCTACGACCAATAGCAGAACACCCAAAATAGGAACCCAAATACTATCATCGCCCACATCGAACAATTGTAAGGTGTAGGATCCAAAAGTGCGTGCGACCAGACTTTCATTGATGACCATCGAAAAGGCCATCAACAATGCCCCGGAAGCGGTCAATGCACTCTTGCCATAAATCTTTTTCAGGTAATTGGCTATTCCACCCGCGGATGGATAGGCATTTGACATTTTTATATAGGAGTACGCACTAAACCCTGAGATAATGGCACCGACCAAAAATGCGATGGGAAACCATTGCCCTGATAGCTCGGCCACTTGGCCCAACAGCGCAAAAATACCGGCACCGATCATGACTCCGGTACCCAGGGATACGGCTCCGGTCAAACTCAGGCTATTTTTTTTGTATTGTCTCATATTTAAAATCTTACCAAAAGTCCGCCGCCCCAACCATATCGATTATTGTAGTTTCCTTGGACTGAAAAATTTCGGGAAAGAATGTATGCAACCCCTACCAACCATTGTGTTTCACTTTCAAAGGATTGGTTATTCTCTAAATCATTGACCCATCCAAAGTCTGCTCTATACTCGTATTCTCCCTCTAGAAAAATTCTAGGAAAAATCAAAAGTTCTCTGTCCAAACGTATTCTTGGGCGCAGTTGATGGTCCATACTCACGTCTACATTAAATCTATAAGGCGTAAAATATTTAACACCAACCAATCCTACGGTATTAAATGTGTCGTAAGAATCTGGTGTTGACGTTTCGGTATTTACTCCTGCATAAACACGTACCCAATCATTCAAGTACCTATTATAACTTACTTCTATTTCGGCATTTTGATTGTAGTCAAATTCGGCACGCAAACTATATTCGTTTCGGATATTACTCGACGTTAAAAAGAGTTCATTAAAGTTTGAACCTGCACGAGCCAATCCCCATGAATAATAATGGTCTGTCTCATCGATAAGTTTCTGAACTGGGTAATCTTTCATTCTTTCATCCCTAGGGGTATTGTAACTAAACACTCTTGCCATACCACCCATCATATGGTACAATACGTGACAATGAAAGAACCAATCGCCATACTCCTCGTTATAAAATTCAATAATAACTTTCTGCATTGGTGGTACGTTCACTGTATGCTTTAATGGGGAACGTTCTCCTTTTTCATTGATGACCCTGAAGTAATGACCGTGCAAATGCATTGGATGGTGCATCATAGTCAAGTTATTTAATGTAATTCTGGTTACCTCGCCTCCTTTAATATTTATCTTGTCGGTTTCTGATAATGGTACACCATTCATACTCCATACATAGCGATTCATATTACCTGTTAGGTTAAGTAGCAGTTCATTTACCGGTAAATCTGCCTTGAATTCAGTTTTTTCTTTTGCCTCTAAAAAATCATAGTTGAAGTAGGTCTTTCGCTCTTCATAACCAAAAGAAGTAGAATCCTTCTGCATCATTGGCATATTGTGCATATGACCTTCCATTTTACCTGATGCTCCATTATGGCTCATTGACATCGAATCTTTTTTCATTCCCATTGTATCATCCATCTTCATATCCATTTGGTCATTCATTTTGCCATCTTTCATCGACATCTTATCGTTCCCCATTTTCATCTCGCCGTCCTTCATATTCATCTTCATTCCGT
>Ga0207897_100272_pt1 | contig 19986 bp, 15 predicted proteins | sample LinPmetageLP42_FD_184054 | JGI IMG/M metagenome (GOLD analysis project Ga0207897, IMG submission 184054) | Marine viral communities from the Pacific Ocean - LP-42 (SPAdes) | ecosystem: Environmental > Aquatic > Marine > Oceanic | place: Pacific Ocean | collected 2010-08-27
GTACGTCTAATTTCAACATTTGCCGTTACTTGTTCGTTGTTTTCGTTCTTCAACATCTCAACGAATGTTTCGGTTTTATTGTTTAAATCCTCGCCACCTTGGATGGTTGCATTACCATCTGTTTTGATGATTTCCACCTGTCTTTCGGTTAAAACAGTTCTGTTTCCATTTTCATCTATAAAATAAGACGCTTCGGTAGTATCGATAGCTTGATCACCATTTTCTGTGTGACCACCCAGAATTGGCGCAATCACTAAACCGATCAAACAGGTTAACTTAATAAGAATGTTCATAGAAGGTCCAGAAGTATCTTTAAATGGATCTCCTACAGTATCACCTGTTACGGCTGCTTTATGCGCTTCAGATCCTTTGTAAGTCATCTCGCCATTGATCATGACACCAGCCTCGAACGACTTTTTAGCGTTATCCCAAGCACCTCCAGCGTTGTTTTGGAAAATTGCCCAAAGCACACCACTTACGGTCACCCCTGCCATATAGCCTCCTAACATTTCAGCAATCGCTAAATGATCCATACCAAATAACATAGGCACAAAAGCAATTACCAATGGGAAACCAATGGTTAGTAATCCGGGAAGCATCATTTCTCTTAAGGAAGCCTCTGTAGAAATTGCGACACATTTATCGTATTGAGGTTTACCAGTACCTTCCATAATTCCTGGAATGTCCCTAAATTGACGACGTACTTCCTGAACCATTTCCATTGCTGCCTTACCTACTGCATTCATTGCCAAGGCTGAAAATACTACAGGAACCATTCCACCTACAAATAGCATCGCTAAAACAGGTGCTTTAAAAATATTAATACCGTCAATTCCAGTAAACGTTACATAAGCTGCAAATAGTGCCAATGAAGTTAATGCGGCAGAAGCAATAGCAAAACCTTTTCCAGTTGCCGCTGTTGTGTTTCCTACACTGTCTAAAATGTCGGTACGTTCACGCACGATTGGTTCTTGTTCGCTCATTTCGGCAATACCACCTGCGTTGTCTGAGATAGGTCCAAACGCATCAATCGCTAATTGCATGGCTGTTGTTGCCATCATTGCTGAAGCTGCTAACGCAACCCCGTAGAACCCTGCAAAGGCATAGGATGCCCAGATAGCACCTGCAAAAAGCAATACAGATGGAAATGTAGAGATCATCCCTGTCGCAAGACCGGCGATAATATTTGTTCCCGCACCTGTACTTGATTGCTGTACAATTTTTAAAATAGGTTTTTTACCTAAGCCTGTATAAAATTCGGTTACCGAAGAAATAACAGCACCCACCACGAGCCCTACTAAAGTTGCATAAAATACATTGATCCTAGGCACTTCTTTCAACCCTTCCCCAAAGAACTCCATGTTCATTGTTTCTGGAAGTAAATAGTAAACCAGTCCAAAACATGATAAAGCCACTAATATAATCGATGTCCAGTTACCTATGTTAAGCGCTCTCATTACCTGAGATTCTTTAGCGTCGTTACTTTTAATTTTTACTAGCATAGTACCGATCAAAGAAATAATGATCCCTACACCAGCAATTGCCATAGGCAATAAAATAGGTCCGATACCATCAAACCCAAGGTCTGTGATATTACCGCCCATATCTTTAATTACATAATTTCCTAATACCATTGCAGCCAATACGGTTGCAACGTAAGAGCCAAATAAATCGGCACCCATACCAGCAACATCACCTACATTGTCCCCTACGTTATCTGCAATTGTTGCAGGATTACGAGGATCATCTTCTGGAATACCCGCTTCAACTTTTCCTACTAGATCGGCTCCTACATCGGCAGCCTTCGTATAAATACCACCTCCCACACGTGCAAACAATGCGATCGATTCTGCTCCAAGAGAAAATCCAGCTAAAGTTTCAAGCACGATGGTCATATCGGCTGTATTTGTCCAAACGCCTCCCATAAAGAAATGGAAGAATACAATAAAGAAAGCTGTTAAACCAAGCACTGCTAATCCAGCAACACCAAGTCCCATAACCGTACCACCGCCAAAAGAAATTTTAAGTGCATTGGGTAAGCTAGTTCTCGCAGCCTGAGTTGTTCTAACATTTGTCTTGGTTGCTATTTTCATTCCGATATTTCCAGCGTAGGCTGAAAAAATGGCTCCAAAAATAAACGCAATAATAATTAGCCAGTGGGTTGTTGGCACTACAAAAGATACAATAGCCAATAAGATACTTACTACGATTACAAAAATTGTGAGCAATCGATACTCTGCCTTTAAAAAAGCCAAAGCCCCTTCGTAGATATGATCTGAAATTTCTTTCATTTTCCCATCTCCCGCATCTTGCTTCATCACCCATGACTTTTTCACTACCATATATAGTAGCCCTAACAATGCCAGTACAATTGGCGAATAAATAATTAATGATTCCATGTTATTTTTTGGTTTTTATTACAGCCCGCTAAAGTATTAAATTTAAAGAGAATTAAAAAGCCCTTCTAAAATCTAATTCAGAAGGGCTTACTTATTAATGACGCAGGATTTATATTAAAAAATTTCCCTGCGATTTATGTTCACTGTTTTCATAGCGATCTACACACTTCAATACAATATCGTAGGCTTCATTGGCATCACCCCATCCTCCAACATCTACTCGTTTTTTCTCAAGATCTTTATACACTTGAAAAAAGTGTTCAATTTCTTTAACGGTATGTGCATTCATATCACTAAGATCATTTAAACGGTTCCAGATAGGATCTGAAACGGGCACACAGATGACCTTTTCATCTGGTCCTTTTTCATCTGCCATGTGAAAAACACCTATGGGCTTCACCTCAACTACACACATGGGGAAAGTAGGTTCACTACCCAAAACCAGAACATCTAAAGGATCACCATCCAAAGCTAAGGTCTCTGGAATAAAGCCGTAATCTGCAGGATACATCATTGAAGAAAACAACAATCTATCAAATCGGATTTTTTTTAATTCAAAGTCATATTCGTATTTATTTCTACTTCCTTTTGGGATTTCCACTAAAACATCGAATGTCTTTTGTCCTTTTGGGCTCATATTTTTCTTTTTTTTAAGGGGTGCAAAAGTAGTGAAATATGAGCATAAATCGCTATTGAAGTTTAAATAAATTTCAAGGAATAGAAAGCTAAAAGCTACCTGAGTCCTACAGAAGAATTTTAATACTCCCTTTTATAATATATTTTTTCTGAAAGTATCCCAAAATTAGTACCGTCGCCCTGTAAGAAGTTGGTTTTGACCGTTTGCTCACTGTCGCCTTCCTTTATTACAAACACTTCAAAATGTAACGACGGATCAATAGTCCAACCCGTGTTTCCGCTGTATGCAATAAGTTGATCTTTCCTTATTGAGTCTCCTTTTGCAACTTCACTGTTTTTTAAATGCGCATATTTTGCATAACTCCCATCATCATGCACTATCACGATGTAATTATCATATTGAGCACAACGTGCTGCACCACAACCCTGTGTGTTTGAGTTGACAACCTCCGTAACCACACCTGCTCTTGCTGCATGCACTTCTGAATTTTCTGGCATAAGAAAATCTAAGGCAAATTTATCTTGATGCGAAACGGTCCCTTGATAGCCCTGAATGATATTATAGATTTCTCCTTTTTTGAAGGGCAAATGATAAACAAAAGCGGCATCATATTTTCCTGTCACTTTATAAACGGGCTTGACATTGATTGCTTTTTCTTGCGTATTTAATGTAACAATTTTTGCGGCTTCAGCTAAACGCTTTTCTTTAGCCTTTTTCTCCACTAGAACTAAATGTTTTTCTTCCGCCAACCTAACTGCCTCAGCGTTCTTAACCGCTTCGAGCAATCGTTTTTCTTCCGCAATTTTTACGGCTTCTATTTTGGCTTCTTCTGCCATTCTAACCTCTTCTGCTTTTCTCCTTTCTTCCTGTAGCTTCGCCTCTATTGCCTTTTGTTCTGCTGCAGCTCGTTTCGTTTCTTCGGCTAATCTCGCTGCTTCTGCAATTTTAGCAGCTTCTGCTAGTCTTTTCTCTTCTGCAAGTTTAGTGGCAAGTTCGGCGGCTTTCTTTTCTTCGGCGAGCCGTGTTTGCTCTGCCAATCTTGCTGCTTCTAATACTTGCTTTTCTGCGGCCAAGCGTTTTTCTTCGGCTACACGTGCAGCCTCCGCTTCGGCCTTTTGGGCAAGCCTGTTTGATTCTTCAGCTATTCGAGCCTGCTCGGCTTTTCTCTCCTCTTCTTGTAGCTTCGCCTCTATCGCCTTTTGTTCTGCTGCAGCTCGTTTCGTTTCTTCGGCTAATCTCACTGCTTCTGCAATTTTAGCAGCTTCTGCTAGTCTTTTCTCTTCTGCAAGTTTAGTGGCAAGTTCGGCGGCTTTCTTTTCTTCGGCGAGCCGTGTTTGCTCTGCAAATCTTGCTTCCTCCAATAATCGCTTTTCTTCGGCCATTCGTTTTTCTTCTGCTACACGTGCAGCCTCTGCTTCGGCCTTTTGGGCAAGCCTGTTTGTTTCTTCAGCTATTCGAGCCTGCTCGGCTTTTCTCTCCTCTTCTTGTAGCTTCGCCTCCATCGCCTTTTGTTCTGCTATAGCTCGTTTCGTTTCTTCGGCTAATCTCGCTGTTTCTGCAATTTTAGCAGCTTCTGTTAGTCTTTTCCCTTCTGCAAGTTTAGTGGCAAGTTCGGCGGCTTTCTTTTCTTCGGCGAGCCGTGTTTGCTCTGCCAATCTTGCTTCCTCCAATAATCGCTTTTCTTTGGCCATTCGTTTTTCTTCTGCTACACGTGCAGCCTCTGCTTCGGCCTTTTGGGCAAGCCTGTTTGTTTCTTCAGCTATTCGAGCCTGCTCGGCTTTTCTCTCTTCTTCTTGAAGTTTCGCATCAATTATCTTTTGTTCTGCTACAGCTCGTTTCGTTTCTTCGGCTAATCTCGCTGTTTCTACAATTTTAGCAGCTTCGGCTAGTCTTTTCTCTTCTGCAAGTTTAGCGGCAAGTTCGGCGGTTTTCTTTTCTTCGGCGAGACGGTTTTCCTTTTCTCCGTTTAAATTATTTTTATCTACAACCAACACTTTAGACCTTTGTTTCTCTATAATTTCCTGTGAAATGTTTGAAATCACCGCTGATTTTTTTTCCGAAGGATTGGAGATAATTGCTTTTTGGGAAGTAGTAGCGCTATTGTCTTTTTCTGTCCTGACTGTTATAGAATTCTGTGAAACAGTATCAGAACCGGCCTTTTTAGCTTCAAAAGTAAAATCAAAGCTGTATCCCCGTAACCGACTCACCGCCACGAGATCAACCAATTTAAACTTAGTACTATTAGGCGGTACCACCAGGATATTTTCAGTTTGCCCTGCCACCTTTAGATTATGTAAGTCAAGCTTCAATAAGACTTCTACAGGAAAAGATTCATCGTTCGCTGCAAATAGGGTATATCCACTAGGCGTATACTCATAAAAGACATTTACTTTAGGTGCCGCATATAATACGACAGAGAAAAGCACAAATAGCAATACAATACTTTTTTTCATAATATATAATGTATACAATTAAAAAGTAGGTCTAGGGGGCTAGCGCTGAGGAGAATTATAAATATACATAAATTTCTGAAACAGAAATTCTTTAAAATTTTATTTATTAAAAATGTAGGCTATTAAAACTCAAACCCAAAAACACCTGTTACACCAAACTTACGTGCATCTGGATTCTCTGAAGCATTTAGATAATTACCTCTAAAGTTGAAATCCAACCTAAAGATTTTGAAGATATTTCCTATTCCCACGCTGTATTCATAATAAACGTCGGTTGGCGCTCGATACGCAATATTAGAAGCGTTTATAGCAATGTTCTCATCGCTAATTTCGCCATAAATTGCTCTAAAGCCCACTACTTCCCGAAGGTTCAATTTGCGAAGAAATGGAATTCTTGAGAAGAATCGACCACCAAAATCATGTTGCATATGGAATGATGCATAGGTATCACTTACAAATTCATAATAATCTAGTTGGGTAAAGCTGTTATATAGACTAAAATAGGTTTGATTACCTGGCACCGGACTCAACAAACTTAATGGGACAGGGTCAAATATCTTACCTACCTCTATAGTTGTGTACATACGCCCAAAACCACCAATATTCCATGGTTGTGTGTATAGGGCTTGTAATTTTTTATATTCGAAGTCACCATCTAAAACATCTTTTAAACCATAAGTATACCCCAAGAAGAATGTTGGGAATGCCCCTCCATTAATTGTGGTACGTTCTACACCGTAACCCGAAGTTTTCTTATTGGGTGTAAAACTGAGGGAGAATTCTATTTCAGGTTGTGAGACTGTGCTCTGTATGGCACCGTTTTCATCAAAATAATCAATACTGAAGGTATCTGTTGCAGATTCTAGCTGCCTATAACTACCCGTTACCCGTGTAATTAAATTCTTAGTAGGCTCTAGTTCAAAGCCCGCAGTTGTCAATTTAATCCTACTCAAGCGATCGTTCGCACCTACCGAAATTAATGAAGAAGAGGCTAAACTTCTTCCCAGCACATCATTACTATTTGTTAAACTCGCTCCAGTCTGTTCTACGTCTTTTCGATTACCGCCAAAAACGATTAATCGTGAGGTTCTATCCAACAACCATTTTCCAGAAATACCATATTTAAAACGCTCATCCTTGAATCCATACGCACCAAAAACCTCTACGCGCCATGGGTCGTTTTGACTAAAGTACGTTCGTCCTCCTAACCTAAGACGGAGTCCTTCGGCTTCATTAAATCCAAATACGGAAAATACGGGCCCAATGTCAAAATTATCTACTTCATAATACCCCGTTGCCAAAACCGAACCTATATTATACAAGGCTTTAAATCGCGGAACTGTCTTTAAAGTATCAAGCATCTTATAAACCCCCGTTTCATCTCTGCTTAGTTTTTCCATTCGTTTTGTCTCCCAATAATCATCGGGGCGATTATAAACTTCGTATTGGTAGGGGTCTATCTGCTTTCTATAAAAGGATTTATCTTTCTTTTGGTCAAATTCAAAATTATCGTAGAGTGTGGTTCGTTTTCCATAGACACCGCGTGCTCCTTCTTTTTTCCGAAGACTAAAATCACTTAAAAAATAATCGCGGTTGATAAGGAAGGTTGAATCATTAAGTACATCAAAATCTTGTTCTATATAAATTTCGCGCACCCAGTTCACATTGGCACTCTTGGTAGCCTGCAAGTTTATTTCCTTTATAGCCCATGTAGAATCATTGACCCAAAAATCTCCTTTAAAGGTAAGTTCATTTTTTCTTCTCGGGTAATACACAATGTTATAGCACCACTTATTATCGCGGTAAGCACTATCCAATAAGACATAATTATAAACATCTATTCCAGTTCTGGATAACGGACTTGTAAATGCCTTGTCAAAAAACTTCAGGTAATTTTCATAGACGTCATATTCGCTATATAAATCTTTTACAAAGGCAATAAGGGTATTGTTGTTATCAAAACCCGAATTTTTATTTCCTTCAAGAATTTCCTTTTCTTCGTTGATGGTGTTATCTCCATACACTTTAGAATACGCCTCATTTATAAAAATAGGCAAATAGGTATTACCTGTTACATTTGACGTATCGGTCTGTTCAAAGATAAATTCCATTCCATTAAAAACACTGCTGTTTATGAGCGCACTGTCTATCGTATTGAGGTCAAATTCTATCTTCTCGTATTTATCGTATTTATATTGTTTGAATTTTTTAACCCCGTTTTCCCTGCGATTCTCCCAAATCTTACGGAGGATATCGAGTGCTGGATTATTTTTTTTAGACGTCTTCCCTGTAAAGATAACCACTTCATCCAGCGAACCTGCTTCTTCTTCAAGCACAATCTCCATATCGTAAGTAGTTCTTTTGTCTAATGTTATTTCCTTAGTTCCGTAGCCTACAAAGGAAAAAATAACGGTATCGTAGGTTTCATCACTTTCGAGATAAAATCGGCCTTCTTCGTTTGTAATTGTGCCTTCGTTAGAATCTTTGAATATTACATTTGCATAGGCTACCGAAACACCGGAAGCATCGTTGATGACGCCGCTTACTTTTGTTTGCGAGTGAACAACTATACTAAATAATAAAAATACTGGAAATAAAAGATGTTTCATAAAATGCATGGTGTGGAAAGTCCCAAAAACAATACCACAAATAAAAAACAAATCTTTACGCTTTGCACACAAAGATTTGCTAAATGTTATTATTAAAAATAAGCTACTTTTTACTCAGGATTTTCTGCTTCCATATAAAAACCAAAAGAAGTAATACGAGTATCCCTAAAACATACCACCATCCATTTTTTACAATAAAATAAGTGTCGTGTATGTTACTATCAATATCCATTACCAACTTAATTGAAATTTCAATCTTTATAAAGCACTTTTTTTACTGCTTTTATAACGTCCTCACTATTGGGCAACCACTCTTTTAACAGTACTGGTGAATAAGGTGCAGGCGTATCTGCTGTATTAATCTTCTCGATCGGGGCGTCTAGATAATCAAACGCTTTATTTTGTACTTGATATGTTATTTCGGTAGCAACGTTTCCAAACGGCCAGGCTTCCTCAAGAATTACTAAACGATTTGTCTTCTTAACCGATTCTAAAATGGTATCATGATCCATAGGGCGTACCGTCCTAAGATCTATGATTTCACACTCGATGCCTTCTTCGGCTAAAGTTTCAGCCGCTTTATAGGCTTCTTTGATGATTTTTCCGAAGGAAACAATCGTCACATCGGTTCCTTTTCTTTTTATTTCAGCCACACCTAACGGAATCAAATATTCTCCTTCTGGCACTTCTCCTTTATCTCCATACATCTGTTCGCTTTCCATAAAAATCACTGGATCGTCATCTCGTATGGCACTTTTCAACAATCCCTTAGCATCCGCTGGGTTACTAGGCACGACCACTTTAAGGCCTGGTGTATTGGCAAACCAACTCTCAAAAGCCTGCGAGTGTGTCGCTGCCAGTTGTCCTGCAGAGGCCGTAGGCCCTCTAAACACGATAGGACAATTAAACTGCCCGCCACTCATTTGACGAATTTTCGCCGCGTTGTTGATGATCTGATCGATCCCTACTAAAGAAAAATTAAAGGTCATATACTCTACGATTGGACGATTGCCGTTCATGGCAGAGCCAATGGCAACACCAGAAAAACCGAGTTCAGAAATTGGCGTATCAATCACGCGCTTTGCGCCAAATTCATCTAGCATTCCTTTACTGGCTTTATAGGCACCGTTGTATTCTGCTACTTCTTCTCCCATTAAATAGATGCTCTCATCTTTACGCATCTCCTCGCTCATTGCTTCACATATGGCTTCTCTAAATTGTAGTGTTTTCATATTAATTGCCCGCGAAGGCGGGTAGCTATTTAATAGTTAGACAAAAAATATATGCGCTAAGTAACCTCAGCGTATTTATTTTAACAAACATTTTTTTGCTCCGCTCCATAGACGCAGCGGATTGCTATTAATTCATCTTCATTTTTTCTGAAGAAAAGTTCAGCAGTACAAAAATACTATTTATTATAAGTGTAGAATTATATTCCGCTAAGTTTTACCAAAATTTTATTATGCATGCATAGGAAATTTAGTAAAATATTAGTATCTTCGTAGCCCAAAATTTAAGAGGTGAAACGAGTAAATTTACCTTCAGAATTTAACTTTATAAATACTAGACAGAATGAAAATATTAGTGTGTATTAGTCACGTACCGGACACTACCTCAAAGATTAACTTTACAGATGGCGACACGAAGTTTGACACAAACGGTGTTCAGTTTGTTATTAATCCAAATGATGAGTTTGGTTTAACCCGTGCCATGTGGTTTAAAGAAAAACAAGGAGCAACAGTGCATGTTGTAAATGTAGGTGGTCCAGAAACCGAACCAACATTACGTAAAGCACTCGCTATTGGAGCAGATGAAGCAATACGTGTCAACGCAGAAGCTACAGATGGTTTTTCGGTTGCGAAGCAATTAGCAAATGTTGTAAAAGAAGGCGGCTATGACCTTATTATTGGTGGTCGCGAATCGATTGACTATAATGGAGGCATGGTGCCAGGGATGCTAGCTAAACTTGCTGGAGCAAATTTCGTCAACACCTGTATCAGCTTAGAAATTGAAGGAGATAGCGCGACTGCTATTCGAGAAATTGATGGCGGAAAAGAAACCATTAAAACAAAATTACCATTGGTGGTAGGAAGCCAAAAAGGGCTTGTTGAAGAAAGTGATCTCCGCATCCCTAACATGCGTGGCATCATGCAAGCAAGATCTAAGCCACTAAGTGTGAAGGAACCAGTAGATGCAAGTGCAGAAACGCAAGCTATTTCATTTAAAAAGCCAGCGCCAAAAGGAGCCGTTAAGTTAGTGGAGAGTGTTGACGAATTAATTGAGCTACTTCACAACGAGGCGAAAGTAATATAAATCTTAATTCCCCCTTTGAAGGGGGCTAGGGGGATGTTTCGACGATTATAATTACAGAAACAACACCCCTCTAACTCCCCTCAAGGGGAGAATTCTAATAAAATAAAATTATGTCAGTATTAGTATATACAGAATCAGAAGAAGGAAAATTTAAAAAAATAGCACTCGAAGCAGTTTCTTATGCAAAAGGTGTTGCAGACATGATGGGAACATCTGTTACCGCGGTGTCTATTAACGGCGGTGATGCGTCTGAGCTTGGAACCTATGGTGCCGATAAAGTACTTCAAGTTTCTAACGAAAAATTGAACAAGTTTAATGCGGAAGCCTATGCAGATGTTATTGCACAAGCAGCCAAAGCAGAAGGAACAAAAGCAGTTATTTTAACCTCTAGTGCTAACAGTAAATTTTTAGCACCCTTGGTCGCTGTTAATTTAGAAGCAGGCTATGTTGCCAATGTAACAGAACTTCCAGTGAGTGCTTCTCCTTTTAAAGTAACGCACAGTGTTTTTACAAATAAAGCCTTTGCAACGACCGAAATTACAACCGATGTTAAAATCATAGGATTAGGTAAAAATGCCTATGGTTTAAAAGAAAACGATGCAGCCGCAACTGCAGAATCATTCTCACCAGAATTATCAAGCGAAGATTTTTCAGTGGAAGTAGTTTCTGTAGATAAAGCAACAGATAAAGTTACTATTGCAGATGCAGAAATTGTAGTATCTGGTGGCCGTGGGTTAAAAGGTCCTGAAAACTGGGGAATGATTGAAGAGATGGCAGAAATTCTTGGTGCCGCTACAGCTTGTTCTAAACCAGTGAGCGACATGGGGTGGAGACCTCACAGTGAACACGTAGGGCAGACAGGAAAACCTGTAGCTTCTAATCTCTACATCGCTATTGGAATTAGTGGTGCGATCCAACATTTGGCAGGAATTAATTCTTCTAAAGTAAAAGTGGTAATCAATAATGACCCAGAAGCTCCTTTCTTTAAAGCTGCAGATTACGGGATTGTAGGCGATGCTTTTGAAGTTGTACCACAATTAAATGAGAAATTGAAAGAATTCAAGGCTCAAAACGCATAATTTTTGTTAATTTGTGCCTCGAGAAAAGGCTGTTTAAACTGGTAAAAACAACCTCTTTAAACAGCCTTTATTAATTTTGACAAGTTATTGTAAATGAGCCTTATAAAGCTTAACATAAAAGGAATTTCTTATAGCCAAACTCAAAATGGAGCGTATGCACTTATTTTGAGTGAAGAAGACGGCGAGCGCAAACTACCCATCGTTATTGGTGCTTTTGAAGCGCAGTCCATTGCAATTGCCTTAGAGAAAGAGATTAAACCTCCCCGACCGCTAACACACGATTTATTCAAGAATTTTTCAGATAGATTTGAAATTGTTATAAAACAGGTCATCATCCACAAGCTGGTTGATGGTGTTTTTTACTCAAGCATTATCTGTGAACGAGATAAAATCGAAGAAATCATTGACGCGCGCACCAGTGATGCAATTGCTTTAGCCTTGCGATTTAATGCGCCCATTTTTACCTATAAAGCTATCTTGGACAAGGCCGGTATTTATCTCAAAACTTCTTCAAGAAAAAAGAAAGAAAAAACTTCGAAGCAAGAAGACATCGTAATTGAAGAACTTATTACCGGTGCGGACAGAGAATCGAAACCAGCTAAAGGAGAAGATTATAGTAACGCCACAATAAAAGAATTAAATAAAATGCTGGATCAAGCAGTTGCTCAAGAAAACTACGAGAAAGCAGCCAGAATTAGAGACGAAATCTCTAAACGCGAATAGTTTTTATAGCAATCAAACCATTTTTATGCGCCATACGTTACTCTTATTAATTGCCTTTCTTTTCTGCGGAAGTATCTTTGGGCAATCAATCGAAAAAACCTGGATTTTTTCTGAAGCTGAAAACATCTCCAATACGACTCAAGCTTCAGTTTTTATAGGCACCGAAACAGATGCTTTCAATTTAAAAGACGGTAGATTTACGCTCACATCAACAGCAAATGATAGTATAAGTGCGTCAGGGGACTATCTTTTTCAGAATAGTTTATTGGTTTTATTTTACAATCAACCTAATGATAGTATTAGAAGATTACGGGTTTCCGAACTTACCGATAGCACCCTGGTCCTTTCAGAAAATACAATAAAATACACTTTAACAACCCCCACACAGACTGAAGTAACAGCAGTTACTGGGATTGATGAGGTTAAAGATCAAGACAACAGCAATATTGCACTCGACCCCAGTAAAAGTGTTGGTGTTAGCTTAAAAAGTGTTGGACGTGGAATTTTAGGCATGAGCTTTTTGTTATTGGTCTGCTTCTTATTAAGTAGTAATCGCCGAAAAATAGACTGGCGGTTAGTTGGTACTGGGCTTGCACTACAACTGGTATTTGCGCTATTAGTTTTAAAAGTACCTTTTGTAGCTTCGGTGTTCGACTGGATTTCGGACAAGGTGGTTACCTTTTTAAATTTTTCAGAAAAAGGGGCAGAATTCCTATTTGGGGGCCTTGTTACAGACATGGATACCTTCGGTTATATATTTGCCTTCAAGGTGTTGCCTACCATTGTTTTCTTTTCGGCTTTCACGTCACTTTTATACTATCTTGGGATATTACAACTGTTTGTAAAAGCATTTGCCTGGGTAATGAGCAAAACGATGAAACTTTCTGGTGCTGAAAGTTTAGCGGCGGCAGCTAACATTTTCATAGGGCAAACCGAAGCTCCTTTAGTAGTAAAACCCTATCTGGATAAAATGACGAAGTCTGAAATGCTCTGTCTTATGGTGGGTGGAATGGCAACCATTGCAGGTGGCGTTTTAGCAGCCTTTATTGCGTTTTTGGGTGGTGATAGTGATGCGGAAAAAATAATCTTCGCCAAACACCTATTAACAGCTTCGATCATGTCTGCTCCGGCAGCAATCCTTATCGCCAAAATGCTATACCCCGAAACCGAAGAGGTAGATAAAAAGCTAGACATAAGTAAAGAAAAAATTGGGACTAATATCCTGGATGCCATTTCCCGTGGAACTACCGAAGGCTTAAAACTTGCTGTAAATGTAGGTGCCATGTTGTTGGTTTTTACTGCTGTAATTGCCGTTTTCAATTGGATTACAGTTGATATTATTGGTGCTCCTACTGGTCTTAATGATGTAATTGCCTCCGCAACCGAAGGAAGGTATGATGGGTTCTCACTTCAGTATATTTTAGGAAATGTCTTTGCCCCTATTGCCTGGATTATTGGTGTTCCGGCAGAAGATATGATTGTTGTAGGACAACTCTTAGGTGAAAAGACGATCTTAAATGAATTCTTCGCATACGCTTCCCTTAGCGAATTAAAGCAAGCGGGATCTATTGTAAATTATCGCTCGATCGTTATTGCAACATATGCGCTCTGCGGGTTTGCAAATTTTGCTTCTATTGGCATACAGATTGGCGGTATTGGTGTCCTAGCCCCAACACAGCGAACTACCCTAGCAAAATTTGGAATTAAGGCACTAATTGGTGGAACTGTGGCAGCCCTATTAACAGCTACCATAGCTGGTATGCTAATAGGTTAAACCTCCCTAATCACGGTCTTTGCCCATTCTATGGCTTCATCCACCGTTTTAAAATAACTGAAAGAACCATCGTACATATCCATCTCAACCATGGCTTCATTACGCACGGCCTCACTTTCTGAAACAATGGCCAAACCAACCATGGCCCTGGAGTCAATTGCCTTGTAGGCAGCTGGATCAATATCTGAAGGCAACGCTCTGTTCGAAATAAAAACATAAGGCCTTTTCTCGTAATGATCACTCGCAAACGCTAAAATTTCTTTCGCTGCTTTACCAGAAATACCACTGCCAGAAAGATAGAAAACAAGATAGTTCTCGTAGCATTCCATAAGGCCGTGTGGAGTGTTGTAGTTTTTTTTCATTTAATTGAGCAAAGTACAAATTTAACAATTTTCACACAACTTTAACAAACGTTGATAACTTATAATAAAAGTACTGTTTTTCAGTTTATAAACTAAACTAGCTTTCTTAGTTTTAAAACCTAGAAAACAAATTACTAATTAAAAAGAGATTCCTGCGTTCGTAGGAAATGAATATGCAACAATATCACGACCTCTTAAAACACGTTTTAGAACAAGGAAATTTCAAGGAAGACCGTACCGGTACCGGAACCAAAAGTGTTTTTGGCTATCAAATGAGATTTGACCTTAGCAAAGGTTTTCCTATGATCACCACAAAAAAATTACACCTTAAGTCTATCATCTATGAACTTTTATGGTTTTTAAATGGTGATACAAATATTAAATACCTTCAAGAAAATGGTGTTCGCATCTGGAATGAATGGGCTGATAACAACGGTGATTTAGGGCCTGTTTATGGGCATCAATGGCGCAATTGGAACAATGAAGAAATAGATCAAATTTCGGACATCACCACTACATTAAAAAATAATCCAGACAGCCGCCGCATGCTCGTAAGTGCCTGGAATCCGAGTGTAATGCCCGATACAGGCGTACCGTTTTCAGAAAATGTTGCCAATGGTAAAGCAGCGCTACCACCATGTCACGCCTTTTTTCAATTCTATGTCGCTAATAATAAGCTCTCTTGTCAATTATACCAACGTAGTGCCGATATTTTTCTTGGAGTACCGTTTAATATTGCCTCGTATGCATTGTTAACCATGATGATGGCACAGGTTTGTGGATACGAAGCTGGCGATTTTATTCACACGTTTGGAGATGCCCACATTTATAGCAATCACATGGAACAAGTTGAACTACAATTATCAAGAACACCCAAACCTTTGCCCAAAATGTTGCTAAATCCAACTGTAAAAGATATATTTGGCTTTAAATTTGATGACTTTACCCTCGTGGACTATAATCCACACCCACATATTAAAGGCGCTGTTGCCGTTTAATAAATCTTATAACCTACTATGAAAATTAAAATTTTAATCCTTACGCTATTTATTAGCACCTCTCTTTTAGCGCAAGCAGAATGGGGAGATATGCAAAAAAATAAATTAACCCTTAAAGAACTTGCTCCTGTATGGCCTGGTTGTGAAAAAGGAAACGCAAGTCAACGAGACGCCTGTTTTCAGCAGAAATTAGCGCAACATATTGCTAAAAACTTTAAATATCCACCAGCCGCTTATAAAAATAATGAGCAAGGAAAGGTCATCGTTAGTTTTGTGATTAATGAAAAAGGACTGCCAGAAATAAAAAAAGTAAGTGGAGGAAGTACTTCACTGCAAGAAGAAGCTAAGAGAAACATTTTAGCAATGCCAAAAATGAGCAAACCAGGTATGATGGGAGGAAAGCCAAGAACTATAAACTACACCGTTCCTTTTACCTTTAAAACGGGCAAATAGACGGTTTAACAAGTGTTTAACTTAATGACACTTTATCTAAACAACATATAATTAGTATCTTTAGAGAGTTGGCAATAAACCAACTCTTTTTTTATGATACAAACCGAAAACATCGTTTCGCTATTTACCGAAACACGAGCACGTACAGAAAAACTTTGTAAACCCTTAGAGATTGAAGACTATGTAGTTCAACCTGCCGTCGACGTCTCACCTCCTAAATGGCACCTTGGTCATACAACTTGGTTTTTTGAAGAGTTTATCTTAAAACACTTCAAGCCAAACTACAAGATTTTTCATGAAGACTTTGCCTTTGCTTTTAATAGCTATTATGAAAGCTTAGGCAAAAGGGTCGTAAGAAGTGACCGCGGCAATATGTCTCGTCCCGGTGTTGCGAAAGTTTATGATTATAGACATTATGTGACTAATGAACTAAAAGAACTCCTACAAACTGACATTTCTGAAGAGCTTGAGCGTTTATTATTAATGGGTATTCACCATGAAAAACAGCATCAAGAACTGTTGATGACCGATATTAAATACATTCTTGGAAACAACCCTTTTCTACCCAAATACGACAATTGCTTTATTGAAAACACCGTTGAAGTACATGATCAAAAATGGATTTCTATAGAGGAGGGTATTTACGAAATTGGTCATAAAAACACGACCGAATTTCATTATGACAATGAAATAGGCAGACATAAGGTTTATTTACATGATTATAAAATCTCTAATAAACTTATCACTTCGGGTGAATATTTGAAGTTTATTGAAGATGGTGGTTACAGTGATTTTAATTTTTGGCATGCAGAAGCGTGGGAATGGGTTACTGAAAACAATATTACCCAACCCATGTATTGGCACAATATAGAAGGCAAGTGGCACCATTTTACCCTAAATGGACTGCAAGAATTAGATTTGAATGCACCGCTCTGCCATATCTCCTATTTTGAAGCTTTTGCTTTTGCCCAATGGAAAGGGTGTAGGTTACCCACTGAGTTTGAATGGGAAGCAGCACAGTCTAAATTTAATTGGGGAGACCGCTGGGAGTGGACCGAAAGTGCTTACTCGCCCTATCCAGCCTATAAAAAAGAACCTGGCGCCATTGGTGAATACAACGGTAAATTTATGGTAAACCAGAAAGTGTTACGGGGCGGCTCTGTAGTAACAGCACCTGAGCACACTAGACCTACCTATCGTAATTTTTTTCATACTAATTTACGTTGGCAATATACCGGAATAAGACTGGCCAAATAATTATTATTTTACACTTATGCAGATAGACACCACTACCCGATTGGATACAAATTTTAAAAAAGAAGTCTTCGAAGGCCTCATATCAGATCCGAAATATTTGTCTTCAAAATTTATATATGACAAGAGAGGGGATAAGCTCTTTCAAGACATAATGAGCATGCCAGAATATTACCTTACCGGTTGTGAACTGGAAATCATTAGCACACATACAGCACAGATCGCAACTATTTTTGATACTGCCCAAGACGGTTTTGACCTTATTGAATTAGGCGCTGGTGATGCCAAGAAAACAAAAGTGCTACTGAAATATCTTTCGGAAAAAAAATCAAATTTTACGTACAAGCCTATCGATATAAGTAGGAATGCCATCGATCAACTTACCGAAAAGCTTTCAGAAGAAATCCCTGATCTTACCGTTGATGCTGAAATTGGAGAGTATTTTGATGTGCTAGAGCGTCTTAAGTCATTTAATAGCCGTAAAAAAGTCATTATGTTTTTAGGTTCTAATATCGGTAACCTACTACACCCAAGAGCTATCGAATTTCTTACAAAATTAAATGAAACCATGAATGCAGATGACCTGCTATTTATGGGGTTTGATCAAAAGAAAGACCCGCAGCTTATTTTAGATGCATATAATGATGCCACTGGAATAACTGCGGCGTTCAATAAAAACCTACTCCTTAGGATTAACAGCGAACTGGGTGGAGATTTTAAAGTTGACGATTTTAAGCATTGGGAAACCTATAATCCTGAAACCGGTACGGCAAAAAGCTTTTTGGTTGCAACCAACGCTATGGAAGTAACCATTCAGGCTTTGGACCTTACCGTACAATTAAATCCTTGGGAAACGATCCATACAGAAATTTCACAAAAGTATGATGACAAAATAGTAGCATGGCTAGCAAAAGAATCTGGATTAGCTTTAGAAAACTCGTTCACAGATAGCAAAAAGTATTATAAAAATTATATTTTCAGAAAAAAATAGATTATTTCTATACCCCATATTATTAAAACAGAAAATGTGTATTTTTATCATAAATCAACCCACCATGAAATACCTTCTTTTTCTCTTCACCATTTTATTGCTCTGTAGTTGCGAAAACCCCGTTAAGTATAAAACGTCACTCCCACCAGATAATGATTGGGCCGTGAGAAAAACTAATAGAACACCTGCCGACAGCTTATTATCTAAAGGCAGTACCTATTTACCTGTCTATTCAGAAATTTACCAAAGAAATAAAAACTTCACCTTCAACCTTACAGCAACGGTGAGCATAAGAAACATTAGCCTTACCGATTCTATTTACTTATTTAAAGCAGACTATTATAATACGCATGGCGATTTAATCCATTCATATTTAAAAGATCCTGTATATATAAAACCCATGGAAACGATTGAAATTGTGGTGGACGAAGATGATGAAAAAGGAGGAACGGGAGCTAACTTTATTTTTGATTGGGCCAAAAAGAAAGATAAATTAGATCCATTTTTTGAGGCCGTTATGATTTCTACCTCTGGCCAACAAGGACTTTCTTTTACAACACAAGGTATTAGAAAAAAATAAAGAATATGAAAGCCATTTGGAATAATCAAGTCATCGCTGAAAGTACTAAAACTGTTGTTATAGAAAACAACCATTATTTCCCCCCAGAATCAATAAAGAAGCCATTTTTCACAAACAGCAAAACCACTTCACATTGTCCTTGGAAAGGTGAAGCGTCTTATTACACCCTAGAGGTAGACGGCAAAACTAATGAAGATGCCGCTTGGTATTATCCCAAAACCTCCCATGCAGCCAAAAGTATCGAAGGCTTTGTCGCTTTCTGGAAGGGAGTTGAAATTACGCAGTAACTACAAAAAATTGCACAATCTATCCAAATCTTGTTCGGTATTATAAAAATGAAAGCTAATACGTATTCCATCGCCTCGCTGAGAGCAGATAATATTATTTTCTTTTAATTTTTTAAAAAGCGCAGTATCACCTTGAACATTAAAAATAGTAGAGTGTTCTTTTCTGTCTACAATATATTGGTCCAGTAGCCCTAAAGCAGCAAATTTATTTTTTGCATAGTTGGACAGTTTTCTGTTTTTTTCTGAAATATAATCCATCCCAGTTTTTTCTAAGAACAGCAAACCCTTTTCTAGACTTCCATAATTTAAAGTATCCTGATGTCCTGGCTCAAATTTTTTTACGAAAGGAATATCATCTTGGCGGCTGTAAATACCATCTGCCGAATTAAATCCTATGGTACTAGGAAAAATGTGATTTTGTACGCTTTCTTTTACCATGAGAAACCCATTGCCATATCCAGAGAGCAACCATTTATAAGCACTGCAGCCCAAAACATCGAGTGCACTTTCGGCAAAATTAAAATTTTCAGTTCCTAAATATTGTGTTCCATCTGCAATGAGCAACAAATTGGGGTGATACGCTTTTAGTTTTTTTAGAAATTCAAAATCTATTTTGGTACCATCTAAATATTGCACTAGACTAAAAGCAAAAATATCAGGTTGATTTTCGGCTACAGCAACTTCAATATTTTTTTCTAAATCAGCATTTATTTTAGCATAACAAACATTAAAATCCCGATGTTCAAAAGCCCAATTGATTGAAGGGTAATCTTTATCGAGCAGCAATACTTTTTGACCCTCGGGGATCCCTTCGATTAACGTATTTAGACCAAAAGAAAAATTAGGAACGAGGGAAACTTCATTGGTTTGCGCTCCACAAAAATGGGCGACTTTACTTCGTATACTTTCAATATGATTTTTATGTTGGTCCCTAAAAACACTGGCATTGGTCAGGAGCTGCATATCATGGTTATGACGCCAATTTACAAGGCTTTTAGAAATCAAACCAGAAGACGCTGTATTGAGATAGGTATATTTATGTAAGACGGGAAAGTCACTTTTTAATTCTTCCAT
>Ga0207897_100273_pt1 | contig 19968 bp, 23 predicted proteins | sample LinPmetageLP42_FD_184054 | JGI IMG/M metagenome (GOLD analysis project Ga0207897, IMG submission 184054) | Marine viral communities from the Pacific Ocean - LP-42 (SPAdes) | ecosystem: Environmental > Aquatic > Marine > Oceanic | place: Pacific Ocean | collected 2010-08-27
ATTATATGATCGGTTACTACAGCAGCCTCAGGCCGCACAAGCATAACGATGGGATACCGCCGAACTTGGCAGAAAAGAACTACTGGAATGCTCAAAGCTCGGTGGCCAAAAACACTTGACCACTACAGTGCTGGATACCTCCAAGGCGGTATTGGCCTCCCAAGGGTTCGATCCCGAGGCAGGGTTGTCTGTGCTGATTGAGGTTTTCGCGCTGATCTTCGTGCTGGTAATGATTCATAAAGCCATCAGCAAGCTCAAGGAGAGGATGCTGGAAGACAAAAGCGAGCAGTTCCGCGCCAATGTCGCACGTTCTGCCACGACGCTGGTGATCGCCCCCTTCTTCATTGCCCCGATGATCATGGCTGTCATGGCCTATCACGGCCGCTCCCAAGAGGTTCTGGACGTGGCGGTCTTCGGCAAGATCATCACGATCTACTCGACGGCAACCGAATTCCTCATGGAGTACGTCTGACGGGGAGGGCGCCGTGCTGCTGATCAGGCTGCTCGGCGTCTACCCCCGGCGCTTCCTATAACAATGACGCGGCTCTACAGGGGAGCTGCACTTTCGCAAGGGGACAACAGGGATGGGATTACCTCTCACGAGACAGCAGCGACAGGTGGCGCTGCTGTGTAGCGTTCTGGCGGTGTCGCCAATGCTGCAAGGGGCAGGGCTCATGCGGGCGAGCCGGGAGCTGGCGGAGGCCGCTGTGCATGCTGGGCAAGACCTCTCTCAGGCCGTGGCCGAACGCTGGGCGCGAGCCTTTGGGAATAATGATGTGGGCGGTGTCGTGCCGACAGAGGTGGCCAAAAGTGTCACGCAAGAGGCCTTGAAGGATGCGGCTGCCGCGGCACCTACGCAGGCTGCCGGTATTCGAGCTGCATCGACAGGTGCTGCGCTGGCGGGTAGCTCGCGCGCCAAGGCGGCCCCCACCCGAGGACAGCTCACCATTGACACGTCGCCTGCTGATGCCACGGTCCGCATCATGAACATCCGGCCCAAGTACCGCGATGGTATCTCGCTGTCGCCGGGGCGGTATGACGTGATGGTCAGCGCGGATGGCTACCGGACCAAGCGTTTCCCGCTAACGGTCAAGGCGGGGACGGTGGCCGTGGATGTCGAGCTGGCGCGTCGCAGCGGCTTCTCCTGCGCCAACACGCAGTATTACTCCGGTGGTGACTCGATTAGCAATCATGGTTATCAGTTGCGTACCGAAACCCTGCTGGAGAACACCACGCTGTATGAGGTGTATTCCTCCCTGGCGCAATCCCTGCAGCAGGAATCCCACTACCTGTTCAATGTGACCACGGATATTTCCGAGAACTATGCCTACCTCTCGGCGTGGCAGAGCACCAACCTGTCCCTGTCGGACATGGCCAAGAATCACGATAGCGATATCGGCCGCAGCCGCTCCCTACAAAACCACTATGGGTTGGAGAAGGTGGACAAGGACACGGTGCGTTTCATCCATGCCGCGCGTATCCCCGTCGGGGCACTCACCAGCGATCAATGGGTACGTGAAGGCCACTGCCTTGAACTGGAGAATCTCTGATGGCTCGACTCTCTCTGATTTCCAGTGCACTGATCCTGACGACACTCACCGGCTGCGCGGGCATCCCCAGCCCCGTGCTGATTCCGCGCGACCCGCTGCCCCAGTACGTGAGCCCTCTCGAGTACGAGGGTCAATCCTGCGAATCGCTCCAGTATGCCCACAGCACCTTCGAAGGCGTGCTGCGTTTTCTGAAGCCGGTGATGGACAGCTCGTCAATGGAATGGGACGTCAAGGTAGGCAATGGCAAGGTCCGGCGCTCGCTCAAGAAGCGCGGCTTCGATGTGCCGCCCGATACGTTGCTGTTCGATCTCTACACCGAATCCTGGGGCCGCTACATCGCTGTGCAGAAGATCAGTGATGACCAGCAGTGTGGCATCCCGGACACCGACGGCTACACGCCGTGGCAATCCGTTTACCAATGACACTCCGCGGCGTCACTCCCGGCGCCGCATCTTCACAATGAGGTGATTCATGCGTCGACTCCCCGTGTATTTGGTCACAGATACCTCGTATTCCATGTCAGGCGAGCCGATCAAGGCCGTCAATGACGGACTGGCCGGGCTGGTCGATATGCTCCGCCAGGACCCGCACGCGCTGGAAACCGTGCACCTGTCGGTGATCCAGTTCAGCAGCAAGGCGACCCAGACCATTCCGCTGACCGATCTGATGACCTTCCAGGCCCCGACCCTCAAGCCGGATGGCATGACGGCGCTGGGTGCGGCACTGACCCTGACCGCCGAGCGCATTCAGGCCGAGGTAAAGCAGACCACGGCAGACACCAAGGGCGACTGGCGCCCGCTGGTCTTCGTCTTCACCGACGGGGCATCGACCGACACCCTGACCAAGGGCATCAAGGCCATCAAGGGCGTGAGTCTGGCCAAGCTGGTCGGCTGTGCCGCCGGCAAGGACGCCAGCGTCGACGACCTGAAGTCGTTTGCCACCGATGTGGTGCAGCTGGACAGCAACAGCGCCGAATCCATCCGCGCCTTCTTCGCCTGGGTGTCCGCCAGCGTCTCGATGACCAGCCAGAACATCGAAGGCGGTGGTGGGGACGTGGGCGGTGAGCTCCCGCCGCCGCCGAAGGAAATCAACGTCATCAACCTGTCCAAAGACTGAGCGAGGTCACCATGCAACGACGTCTCCCGATCTATTTGCTGGTCGACTCCAGCGGGTCCATGCGCGGCGAGCCCATTCAGTCAGTGAATGTTGGCCTGTCAGCCATGCTGACCGCCCTGCGTCAGGACCCCTATGCGTTGGAAACCGTGCACCTGTCGATCGTCACCTTCGATAACAAGGTGAAGGATCTGGTACCGCTGCAGCCGCTGGAAACCGCGCAGGTAGAGGACATCGAACTGCCGAATTCGGGTGCCACGCACATGGGGGAAGCCCTGAATCATGTCTGCGATCTGATTGACCGCGACGTGAAGGTCTCCAGCGCCGATCAGAAAGGCGACTTCCGGCCGATGCTGTTCGTGATGACGGATGGCTCACCGTCTGACCTCATGGAGTTCGATGAGGCAGTGCGTCGCATAAAAGGCATGAAGTTCTCGGAGGTCATTGCCTGTGCCGCCGGCCCCAAGGCCAAGACAGAGTATCTGCAGAAGTTCGCGACCCAGACGGTCAGTCTGGAAACCATGGACAGCTCCAGTTTCGCCACCTACTTCCAGTGGGTGTCCGCCTCGATCGCGGCCACCGCCAGTGGTCAGCAGGCCAGTGGCGCGCCGGAAGACATCACGCTGCCGCCGCCGCCCGCCGAAGTTCAAGTCGTCCTGTAAGGAGCTCACATGAGACGCCTCCCGATTTTTCTCTGCGTCGATGTTTCGGAGTCGATGGCCGGGGAACCCTTGATGCAGCTGCAGAAGGCCATGGAAAGCATCGTGGGCCAGTTGCGCCAGGATCCGCATGCACTGGAAACCGTGCACATCTCGGTGATCGCCTTTGCCGGCCGCGCCGGCATGATTGTGCCGCTGGTCGAGCTGATGTCTTTCTATCCCCCACGGCTGCCATTGGGGGGCGGTACTGCCCTTGGGGAAGCCCTCGATGAGGTGATGACGCGCATCGAAGTCGAGGTGAAGAAGACCACGGCGGATCAGCGGGGTGACTGGGAGCCCATCGTCTACCTGCTGACCGATGGACGCCCGACAGATCGGACTGACAGTGCCATTCGTCGCTGGCGGAAACACTTTGCCAGCCGCGCGCACCTGATTGCCGTGACGCTGGGCAAGGGCGCCGATACCCAGGTGTTGCAGCAGCTCACTGATGACGTGCTGTCGTTGGAAGGCAGCGGCGGCGATGAGCTGGCGCGGTTCGCTCAGTGGGTGACCGCGTCCGTCGCTGCCCAGAGCCAAGCGCTGGATGCCGGATCAGCCGCGCCGGGCATCTCACTGGCCAAGGCCGGTGATGCTGGTATCTCCTTGCTGAAGGCGGGCGAGGGCAAGCCGCCGGAGGATGATCAGGTCGTCGTGCTGACGGGCCGCTGTAGCAAGAGCCGCAAGCCGTATCTGCTCAAGTACCAGGCGCTGGACGTGCCGGATGTACTGGGTCGCTTCGGTGGCCAGGCCGCGACCGGTGTCTATGGGCTGGAAGGGTGCTATGGCCTCGAGGAGGACTATTTCGACTGGACGGCAGAGCGCACGGCACCCGCCACGCAGGTGAACACCAATCAGCTGGAAGGGGTGGCGCCATGCCCGCACTGCGGCGCGTCGACCACTTTCGCACTGGGACGTTGTGATCACCTGATGTGCTGCGATGGCCCGGGGGAGCAGACCTGTCCGTGGTGTGATGGAGAGGTCAACTTCGGTGCCGGCAGTTCAGACGGGTTTGATATTGGCAGGGGGCTGGGATGAAGCAATCGCAAGACTACTACGCGCAGATCTTCGCGCTGTTGACGACCGGACGGCTCAGTTATATCCGCACGGAGGAGTTGGAGCGGTTGCTGTACCACACCGATGCGGTGGCCATGGTGGATCGCTTTGCAGAAGAGTTTCAGCACCACCTGAATCACGTGGCGGAAGATCAGGGCAATGGCCCGGATGCCCAGGCGCATGACACCGATCATCCGTCGCTGGAAGAGAATGCCCACAAGCAGAAACCATTGTCATATGACAATGATGGCGCTGGTGAAGCCCCCGACCCTGAAGCGCTGGAAGCGTCTGCCAGCGTTCAGTCTGAGACACAGCCGCCAGAAGTCGCCGCCTGCGCTGAGACTGAAACTCCAGAGCCAGACGGTCACGAGCAATCCGACGGATCGTTGTCAGATGACAATCGTGAAGTGGCCGCAGAGGACGTGACTCGGCGACAGGAAGCGGGTGTCAGTGCTGAGCCTGATACGCAGCCGCCAGAGGCGACCGACGATGTCGAGCCTGCAGCAGAGGTGCCGATGCCCCTGGCCGATATGCCCGCACCTGCGTCACCCGAACCACTCGAGCTGCCCGATCTCCTGGTGGAGACGGCGACTTCGCCGAAGGATGGTGCCGGCGCCGCGCCACTGGCGCCCGGCGATGTCCCCTCAGTCTCGACCGCCACCAAGGAGCCTGCCGTGAACGACTTCCGATGCAACATCCCCAATGGTCGATCAGGTGAGCCCTACGAGTGCGAGCTGGGCGATCTGGCATCTACCCCGGCACCCGAAGGTGCCTACTTCGTGCTGGAGTCTGCCGGCGGCAATGATCTGAGCATTGAAGGTGACCGGCTGATCGGCACGCTCGGCCCGGCCGGCAATACTGAGGTGCGGGTGAATGGCCATACCCAGGATGGTCGATTGACGGTTCGCTTCACGCTGAAGCTGGCGGTCATTCCGAACCCTCGGGATCTCTGGAAGGATCTGCCATCTGACCCTGACGCGCCCTATGCCAAGGCAGATTGCGACGTGGATCGCGTTGTGGCCGGGAACGGCTGGCGGATGCAGATGGCATCACAGCGGGGTCGCTCACACGCCCATAAGGGCTTGCAGCGTGACGATCATGGTCTGATCCGTGCCACCGCGACGGGCTGGCACATTCTGATCGTGGCGGATGGTGCCGGGTCGTGTGGATTGTCGCGAGAGGGCAGTCGGTTGATCTGCACCCATGCGGGCGATCACCTGCAGGCCTATCTCGAGGCGGACGACTGCCCACTGGAGTCAGCGGCCACCGAGTTCATTGAGCATGGTGACGGCACCATGCGGCAGTCGCTCAACCAGGCGTTGCATAGCAGCGTATTGACCGGCCTTCACGCGGGCTACCAGGCCATTGCCGCCGCCGCGCGCGAGTCAGGAGTGTCGTCCAAGGCCTTTTCTACCACGACACTTCTGGCACTGCACAAGCACACAGAGCGGGGCAGCCTGGTCATTACCTTCGGGATTGGCGATGGCGGTATCGCGGCACTGACCCGTGGCCGGGGCGGCAAGCTGCTCAACGACGTCGATGGCGGAGCCCACGCCGGCCAGACGCGCTTCCTCGATGCCAAGGTCTTCAGTGCGCCGGATGAGGATTTCTACCCGCGGATCAAGATCCACCGGTTTGCCGCGCTGGACGCTCTGGCCCTGGCGACCGATGGCGTGACCGACCCCCTGTTTGATTCCGACAACGATCTCAAGAATGCACGTCAGTGGTGGGAGATGTTCGACACCCTCGCGCCGGTTCTGGGTGATCCAGCCCGACCGGAAGTGGTGGCAGAGGACCCGCTGGTGCAGTACCTGGACTTCTTCAAACCCGGTCATCACGACGACCGGACCCTGGCTGTGCTGATGGTGCCGGACCCCACGACCACCGAGCAGGCGCCAGAGCCATCGCCTGAAGTTGCTGAGCGGCCGGCAGAGCCATCTGTGACAGAGGAAACAACCGAGGCCGATGAGCTCAATGAGGAGAGTGAGGCTCCGGTAGAGAAGGCGGAACGCGAGTCAGCCGAGTCTGGCGACCCACAGCGCAAGGAGTCTGATCAATGAGCGAGTCTATCGTGACCCTCACGGCGTCCAATGGGGAGCAGGTGCAGTTCCGCGACAAGATCATTGCCACCGGTGGCATGAAGGACGTCTATGCCTCGCCGGACAAGAAGTACGTCGTGGCCTTCTACCGCGCGGAGCTGGATGACGCTTCACGCCAACGTCTACAGATGATCACCGGCCCGTATCGGGAGCGAATCTTCGGAGAGGCCAGTGGCGACTACTGGGACCAGATGTTCTGCTGGCCGACCGCCACCGTGGAGCACAATGGCCGCGTGGGCGTCGTGGCCCCGTTCTACCGCGATCACTTCTTCTTCGAGCACGGCTCGCTGAACAACGACATGCTCAAGATCCGTGGCAAGGACAAGGAAGGAAAGTGGTTCGCGGCGCCCAACAACCAGTTCAAGTTCCTGGATGAGCGCGAGCGCGGTAACTGGCTGTCCTACCTGCAGCTGTGTCTGCGCCTGTCGCGCGCGATCCGCCGGCTGCACGCGGCAGGGCTGGCCCACAGCGATCTGAGCTACAAGAACGTGCTGCTGGCGCCTACCAGCGGCCAGGTGTGCATCATCGACGTGGATGGTCTGGTCGTGCCGGACCGTTTCCCGCCGGAAGTGGTCGGTACGCCAGACTTCATTGCGCCGGAAGTCGTGGCCACCAGCCACCTGGACAAGACGGACCCGGGGCGGGCGCTGCCGAGCATCTACACCGATCGGCATGCGCTGGCGGTCATGGTCTACACCCTGTTGTTGCTGCGCCATCCGCTACGGGGCCGGAAGGTGCATGCCCAGGAGCCCGGTGAGGACGAACGCCTGACGATGGGCGAGCGGGCGCTGTTCGTGGAGCATCCCGAAGATGACTCCAATCGGGCCAATCCCGCCGACGCCAAGCCGACAGAACTGCCTTGGAAAGATCCCGAGGCGCTCCCGTACACCGTGGCGGGGCCGTATCTGAAGGAGCTGTTCGATCGTGCCTTCATCGAGGGGCTACATGCACCCAAGAAACGGCCCAGTGCAGATGAATGGGAAGCCGCGCTGATCAAGACGGTGGATCTGATCCAACCCTGCCAGAACAGCGAGTGTGCCCAAGGGTGGTACGTGTTCAACAACATGATGGCGCCCAAGTGCCCCTTCTGTGGGACGGCCTACAAAGGCCAGCTCCCCATTCTCAACCTGTATTCGAAGCGCGGTGACAACTACCGCCCCGACAATCACCGGGTCATGGTGTATTCCAACCAGAGCCTTTTCCCGTGGCACATCGACCGCACGATCACACCCAACGAACGGCTGGCGGCTGAGCACCGGTCGCGCGTGGGCTACTTCGTCCAGCACCAAGGCCGCTGGTTCCTGGTCAACGAGAGAATGCCGGCTCTCCGCGACGTCCAGGCCGGCCAGGATCTCCCTGTGGGCTCACAGGTTGAGCTCACGGAAGGCCTGCAGTTGCTGACCGGCACTTCCCCGGGGAGTCGACTGCTGCTAGTACAGATGGTCGGTGGGTGATATACCACGCTCTAAAGCGATCAATGTTATAGAGGATGACAATAATGATAACGCAGGGGGATAAGATGACTAACAACGAGCTGAAGAGAGGATCAGTCATACGTGCTGAAGGCACGATGATGGGTACTATTCCATTTTATCATTATGGGATATATGCAGGCGAGAAAACGGTGATCTATTACCGGGATGGCCAGATCCGACAGGAGTCCATTAAAAAGTTCGTCGAAGATTCATCGACAATCGATGTTATGGATTTCAAGTCTAAATATAAAAATAAATATACTTTGGGAATGTCATTTGAGCGAGCTAGTCGACACGTAGGTATTGCAGGGTATGAAGGGTATGATGTATTGAGCAATAATTGCGAGCACTTTGCCTTGTGGTGCCGAACTGGAAAGGCGGTATCTAGCCAAGCTTGCGGATATGAATCTGCCCATGGTTATGCCAATTCCCTGCCTAGTATCGCACGCCTGATAGGGTTTTTTACCAATAACGTTGGAATGAAGAAAAGCCGATCTATCTCAATGCGAGACTTGTAGAAGAATTACTGGGCGGGTAGCTACATTTATGAGGACGATACAATGAAAGTGATTTCTGCTGAAAAACCTTATATTGAAGCGGCATTACATGATCTTCGGAGTCAAACCGGAGAAGCGATTGGACTTGATAGTTTCAAGGGCTTTTCAGTTCTGCTTCCAGCATCCGATGAATTCCTCGCGGCCTATGACAAAAAGGCAGAATCGACAGCCTACAAGTGGGTGACTGGCTCACCTGACCAGGCCGTGTTGTTTCCACGAATGAAGCGGGCCCAAGCAGTGGCGCTGCTAAAAGAGGGAGCAGAGACGGTGATGCTGTTTGAGTCAAGCAAGCGTTATTATGTGATGGAGGTACAGCAATGAAAATGAAAATCAAAAACAAGGAAATCCAAGTCAATGATTACGGCATGTACAATGCCAACGAAATTTACAACTCCTTGGAGAATCCTCGGCTATCGGCTGAGGAATTCCTGGAAGAAGTCAAAGAGCAGAATACTAGTTCATATGACTCCGAGGAGCTGTATGAAGTGAAAGATGGGAGTAACCCCGTCATCTTCCTGTGTGAATACCTGACTTATGTATTCCTTTTTCGGAATGGTTACGAGCACTTATTAAAAGCCAAATCTGAAATGGAGGCCTATCGTCAAACGAAGATTTTAACTCGCTACATGTATAGCAGTGCATACCAGGAGGAACTTGATGCAATATCCGATAATAGTTACTGGCGTGGATATAATGAGGCGCAAGATGCCTTGACAAAAGACATCCCGAGTCAAGCATTGGAAATCAGCCTGGACAAGTTCTGGTGTGAGAGTGTGGGGAACGAAACACAATACCGGTACGAGCACTTTGTGCGACATGCGCAAATCACCTCATTTTTATTCCTCGATGCGGGGAAAGGCGAAGTGTTATCCCGCTATGACTGGGAGTCAGAGACCTACTGGATCACACCCGAATTCGGGTTCTACTTGCTGGCGTTCTTCCCGGCGACATCCAATGAAATGCGCAATGGCATCCGCTCCCTGATCAGCTACACAGGGGGGAATATCTGGAAGCCGGGTAGGTCTACTCACTATGCCGGCGGCCACAGCGTTTCCTCATAGCGGATGATCCGACACATTCACGTTGAACCCCGGTCGAGTTTACTGCGAAAGCTCAGCCCCAGCCGCCTTGCATGCTTGGTGATAGTCACTGTGCTAGTGCCTAGCATGCTGGCGACGGCTTTCATGGTCTTTCCTGCAGCATGAGCCTCTATCAGGAGCGGGTCATGGATATCGACTTGCCAGCGGAAGCGGTGGCCCTGAGGCTGCTGTCGGATATCCTGGAGCCACAAGCGCCGTACAGCCGTTTTGACCACTCCAATGGGCTTGCCGATCACGTCGGCGAGAATCGCTGGGTTGTGCGCCGCATAGTGCCTCCGCAAGAAGGCGCGCTCCTCACGCAGTAAGGGCTTTCCCTTTCCTGATGGTTGCCCGCCCACTATCCGGTTCAGTTCCCGGCTTAGATCAAGAACCGTCAATTCCCGTTTCCATCTCTGGACCTGATCCAGTTCACCGCGATCGCGTGCGCGTCGGATACGCTGGACGAGCCGGTGACGCTCAGCATTTCTGCCATCTGCTCGGGTCGAGCCCGGTGGCAGCATGAAGTGATCACCGGGACGACGCGTCGCCACCATGATGGCCTGCCGCTCTCGATCGACAGGCATTTTTTGAGGTCGCGGAGCATGTTGGGCCGCCAGATTGGCAGCGGGCAGATGCTCCAGGGTGAGATGCCCACTCCTGATCTGGTCACGCATCTGCTCTGACAGGCATTCGCGCGTCGCGGTGCCCGCCAGTGCGTACCGGCGGGGGATGCCCCATTTCTCGCGGTAGTCATTGTGTGACATACCATGCGTGCGAGGTAGGTGTGTCGCCAATGCCCGGTACCAGCGTCCACACTCGAGACACTGTATCTGCGGACCGCCCACGTAGGCATCTAGCTCGGCAATGGTGGAGAAGGGCGCCTCGCGCACGTCACCTCCCGAGGGATTCGATCATTGCCACGCGGTCCGCGTAGCTCATATGTGTCACTCGTTCAGCGAACTGAGCGATCGCGGCCGGATCACCCTCATCACTGTCCGCTATTTCTTGATCGAGGTGCTGGATCAACAGTGGGTCGATGAACGTTCCCGAGAGTGTCTGTGCCAGGATGGCATGTTCATCTGGGCTCAATGGCGGCGTCTGGCCGCAGATCAGCTCGTAGCGCTCGGACATGACCGCCAGGCGATGGGTCAGTGACTGGTCTTCCGGCAGCTGCTCGATGACGCGTTGTACGGGCGGGGTGAGATAGATGCTTACGCGCTTCTGGGATTTCGCCTGCTGGCTCATAGGTCTGTACTCACGACAAAGGCCCCGGCGATAGCCGGGGCCTTGTATTCAAGAGAGGGGATCACTCGTAGTAAGAGCCTTCTACGCGCAGTTCCTCGCGGCGTTCGGACATCAGATACTGCAGATTTGCTTTCCGGGTGTAGCCCTCGTCATTGGACTCGCGCTCCAAGCGCTCCACATGGCTGTCTATTTCTGCATCAGAGGTATCCACAGAGATCATTTCTTCAATAATCTCGTATCCCCATGCCTGGGTTGCTTCAAGCGATTCACGACGAAATTCGCCAGGTTTGTAGGTTTCAAGAATCGAGGTGTCGTCGTTCGGGCTATCATCGCCAACTGTGATTTTGCGGACCTTGCCGAAGATACGGATGACCGCGTTTCGGGCCTCTTCGAGGGTGGCATACTCACCATAGGCGACGACCTCGATGTCGTTGGTCGTGCCACACCAACCCTCAAGGCATACCTCATGACTCTGGTTCGTGGTAGCAGGAGCGGTGCGGACCTCGATGGTATCGAAGTCGATGAATTTCTGATCTGCCCAGTTAGGACCAACGTAATTGCGACGGATGATGTAAAACATTGTGCTCTCCTAGTTCTGCGCCGTTGCGGCCAGGTCTACGGATGCAGGCATGATTGCCTTACGGTTTCCAATGTAGCACTACAGGGTGATTTGCCAACCGATTCGCGGGGTATCGTCGGTATCGGCTTAGTCACAGATTGCCGTCTATCGGCGCACGATCCGCGATTGCCGCCTCAAGGCTCTCGTACCCACTGCCGACGATTCGCTCATCCTCAATACGGTCAGCCTCGTCACCATCGTAGTGGTGATGTGCCATCCACTCCATTCGGTCCTCGCGGCCCCACTCCATGAGCCGTTGCAGGTCTTCAAGTTGCTGCTTGGTCAGCTGGATCAGATAGGTCTGCACGCTGCGTCTCCCGCTTCATCGAGTATCAGTGCAGGCATCATTGCCTCACGAGGGCACTGTATCGTTGCGGGTTGATCAGGCAACCGGTTCACCATAGCGCCTGATCCCCGTCCTTGAGGGGGGGAGCCAGTCTCATCGCGCGTAGAGGGATGTCTCACAGATGACGCAAGCGGTCTCACCGGCCGTGAGCTCATCCTCAACACCATTCTGAGCAATGCGTGAGGTTCCCACTACGTTTTGGTGAGATTCCCACTACGTTTTGCTTGGGAAGGCGCTACGAGATATCTATGAACCCCAGTAACCATGCGACCTACAGCAGAGTTTGGCCTTGAAAGCCTTCCACTTTCGGCTACCCTGCATGTTGCCAAAACTCGTGATTACGCAAGCGGTTGATCTATATGCATTTATTTCGGAAATTCACAGAGTTATGAAGAATGCGGTGAGATTCCCACTACGTTTTTTCTGCCTTGGTGAGATTCCCACTACGTTTTCTCGGGATTGGTGAGGTTCCCACTACGCACCGTGTGGCTCCCACTACGTTTTGGTGAGATTCCCACTAAGTCAAGTGAGGTTCCCACTATTTCAAGCCCTGTGGAAAACGCCAATTATCCATAAAAAACAAAGCGCTATGGAAAGTATCCACAGCGCCCTAACCAAAGGTCTTTTAACCGTTTTTTTTAAGCAAAAAGCTTTTAACCGTTTCTTGGGTTCGGAATTGCCTGGTGCGATTCTCTCGTGATCCAATTGAACTCAATCAGGTCGCCACCGGCAGATTTAGTTTTGTTGGTTGCAGCCGGAATGTGCTTCCACTCGAATACAACGCCCTCAGCAGCACACGCAGACTGGAGATCACTCAATGCTCGCTTCACAGCTTGACGGAACGCACGGATGTCCTTGGTGCCTGTACCAGTCAGCTCCTGGAGTTTCTTGATGGTGATCGGGTACGGATCAAAGTGGCTCCGATAGTACCCGTGCAGCCACAAGGGTAATGCCTTACGGCCCAGTCGTTTGCGGATCTTCCAGTTCACCCAGGTCGACCCACCGGAGAACAACGCCTTAAGCCTTGGTTCCAGCTTGATTGCCCAGTATGTCCCGTCTTCTGAAAGGGTGACTGATTGTATCAACGACCCGAAAAACACCAACCGTCGTTTGCTGCGAACCTCGCTATAAATATCCACTCGGTTGAACGCTAGTCTCTGCAGGCGCTTCTCTAAATCCGCGTAGGCTGTACCGCTCTTTTTGAGCCCTATGGCATTGATCAGCTCTATAGCCTTCGGCGTGATAACACTGTCCATCCGCCGCTCACGGAAGAGCTGAAGGACAGCAACCCATGTATTGAAATCCTGTTGATCCAGTTCCTCACCGGTGTAGTAAATCTCATCATTGCCTTGTGAGGCGATCAACAACTCCTTGTAGATCAGGCGAGGTTCTTGAACCTTTGCAGTACTGAACATGGCACACCTGACCACCGTATTTGGTGCGCTACGGAAGTCGTCAGGCCAGAACTCCATCTGCTGCTCGGCATACATTTTCTTCTCGTTCTCAAGAGCCTCTGCCTCTCTGATTTCTTGCATGGCGCTCAGACGTTGAGTCAAGTCTTCCAATGGATGTCCTTGATTTCCAAAAGGCCCCATCACATACTTCAATGCGAAGTTGGTCTATGTGACAGATCGCTTAACCAAAGCCCCTAGTGCCCACCACTAGGGGCTTTGCGCGTTTATACAGTCTGTTTGGTGTGCCTCAGCCTCTCCACCATCTTGCACGAAGGCTGGATAAACCAACCACTGCCATTCTCCGGTCTCCGTGCCTCGTTAACCATCCTCCCGATGAGGTAGGCATCGTCATTTTCACCGAGCGCTTCGACGTGGAACACATTACCAATCAGATTCTGTAAGGATTCCTCGATAGCATCCTCAGCGATGCCATGCCCAGTCAACCTGACTTCTTGTGCCAGGGTCTCGTTGGATAAGAAGATTTCCTCACCATCACTGGCTGCCAGTATAGCTTCAAGCACGTAAAGGTCTGTCATATCGAAGGCACAACCCGTCAGAGATACCTTGATTGCGTCATCCTGGTAGATCGTCTCATCCCTGTACTGACGCCGTTCCTTGCCGGAGAGCATGGCCGCCTCGAATGCCTGCATGGCAATGACCGGCATGGTAGTTCGCTTGATGCTTGGAGAAACGCTCATACAAAATCTCCTTGTCTGGGGTATGTCATGCAATACGGCCGGTGTAGAAGACCCCGGCGAATGTCGTGCGGATTCTCCGTTAGCGTATGCTACTCCCTCAGGATCAAGTCCTGCATCCTGTAAGAGGGAATGACCTCAGCAGTATCTACGCATTCCGCGCCGGACACTTGCCCCCCGGGCGCCGGTAGCTTCCATCTGGGTTGGGGCGAAATCACAGGGAGGTTTCTATGCTGGAGCTCCGATTGCCCGGCGACATCGAGGAACGACTTGAGGCGCTGGCCGGCGCCACCGGCCGTACACCGACAGACATCGCCCAGGAAGCCATTCTTGCGCATCTCGAAGATCTGGAGGACGTCTACCTGGCGGAGCAGACTTTGGCCCGGCTGCGCCGGGGAGAGGAGACCCGGCATGGCTTGGATGATTGACTGTTCTTGAGGACGAATCACACGATGGCCGGAGGCCGCGTATTAAGACTGCAGGTATCAGCAAGGAGCTACGTAGATGGAAGACATGGATGACTTCAAATATCGGAACAAGCGGGTGAGCTTTTGGAAGTACCAAGGTGAGGTGTTGGATGTTGATCGCTATAGCGACACCTCAGTCACCGCACGGGGTGGAGTGAATTCCCGCGTTCAGGTGTCTCAAGACCGATACCATGAATTTTGGATTCGTCAGCCCGATGGCGAAGAGAAGCGTCTCAGGTTTGGAGACGCCGATGTCCCAATGCGAGCGGGGCATCAGGTCACCGTGCTTTGCGCGGGGCGACCCGGCGCAGATGAAGGCTGGGTATGCTCAGTCTTGAATCACTCGACTCAACAGACACACGACACTCTCTCTGCAAAAGCCCTGCTACGGCGTCTTCGCCTGGTGAGAATCACTGGTGTCTCGTTGCTCTTGGCGCTGGCGGCCGCTGCCATAGTGGTATACCTCACGATGCCCCCCAGCGGGTATTTCGCCCATCCCTGGCAGATGGTCCGGTGGGACTGGGCACTCTTCGCCGGCATTGTTGTGCTGGTATTGCGCAGCTGGCGTAAAGGATGTCGCTCACGTCGTGTCACACGAGCGCTCAAGCAGCACATCCAGGAGATGATATCGCTCGCCCGTGCTCATCCGACTACGCAATAGCCTGAAGGCCCCGTTTCTCGATGATGGTCAGCAAGCGTAGGGCAGGGCCATAGGGCTGCTTCACGCCACGCTCCCAACTCGAGACCAGATGCTTGCTGACATTGAGATACCGTCCCAGAACCGCCTGTGAGACGTTCTCACGTTGGCGCAAAGCCCGGATCTCCTCAGCGGTGAACTGGTGCACCGGGGTCAGGCACGTCTCATCAAACTCGCGCAGGGTTTGCATATCGATGGCGCCCACGTCGTGCAACGCTTCCATTGTTTCATGGACGGCTGCCATCGCTTCGCTGCGGTATTGATCATTCATTGTCATTGCCCGATCAGGTATCGGCTGCCTCACGTCCGCAGCCTCAGCTCATGTGGAAAAAACGGAAATCCTGCTAGTCAGCGCGCGTGATCTCGGTGGCCACACACCCACTGACGCGGAACACCTCGCCGGTGGTCGTGAGGCGGAAGGCCTCATCACCCTGTCGATGTAGCAGGCGGTCCAGGCAGAGATACTGCACAGCCCCGGTAGCATCCCGGCGACAGTCCAGCACCCGCGCAATGTGGGTCTGGGTCGAACCTTTGAACTGAAGACTGATTGTCTCATCCCCCAGCGTGAAGCTCTTCAGCGTTCGGTATGCCTCTGACATGGGTAGCCTCCTCTCAGGCAGCCTGGGTGTTGCGCCCCAACAGGGCAGTAAGCGCCGGCACCGACTCGATGAAGCGGTACAGGAACGCATCGAAGTGGGAAAAATCCGCGGCGTCTTCCCGGCCCTCGCCATAGTCCAGCCCGGATTCCGAGGCCAAGGCCTTCCAGTCCACCACCTGCGCCATGTATTCATCGATACTGCCGGCCAGATGCAGGTAGCGGCAGGTGACCGCGCGTTGCTGGGTTGGGCGGATCAGGCGGAAAAGCGCCTGACGCTCTTGGCGAACCTCATAGCTCCGATTGTAGAAAATGGCGGTGTTCAGCTCCGGTAGATTCAAGCCGTCCTGGGTGACCCCCAGGCTGGCCAGCATGACCTGGACGTTGCCGGACCGGATATGTTGCTCAAGGTCGGCATTGCGCTGCTTGATCGTCCGCTCCCCGGTGAAGACCAGCGTAGTGATGCCCTGTGCCTCCAATGCCTCCGCCAGCCGGTGAAGAATGGCGGGATTGCGAGCGAAGACGATCGGGCGATTGCCCGCGGCCACTTCCTCTGCCGCCAGCGCGACACACCGGCGCTGCTTGCTGGTCATGTCGTGATACCCGCTGCTGTAGCCCTCAAGTGTGTGCGGGGCATTCGCCGCCTTGAAGCAGGCCTCGAGCCTGGCGAGGATCAGTGTCAGGTTGAGCGCCTGGCGCTTCTCTGCGCAGTCCGCGGCATAGCGGCGGTACCAGTCGGCGAATTCTTCTGCCGTCTCGATGTAGCAGGACAGGTGTGCATCATCCCACTCGACCACCTCCGGTACCGTCATGTCCGGCACGGGGAACGAGAAGACACTGGCCACCTCCGGTTCCTGCTGAACGCGGCGCTTGATCACCGGGGCGATCCAGTCTCGGAACTCGCCAAGAGATCGGGAGGGGATCTTGGGAATTTCCCGCTTGGCGCCCTTGCCGGTATCCAGAAACTCGTTAGTGGCCCAGTCCAGGGTGACGAACAGGTCATGGAAGGCTTGGCGTCCGGTGCGCTGGTGGAGCGCGCTGTTGATCAGCGCGGGATACAGGTGGGGGCCATTGGCCGAGAAGGGCTGATGACTGACAGCCTCTCCCACGGCCCAGCTCACCAGCGGCAGCATCTCTCGCGCGTAGTTCGCCATCGGTGTGCCATCGAAGGCGAACCGCCGGCGGCCGCCCACCTGCCATAAGGCTCGGGTCTGCTGGGTATGCCGGTGACTCATCACGCTCCCTTCATCGCAGATCACATTCTCGAACCGGCCCTTGAGCACCCGGCTGGTCGGGTAGTGGGCTAGGCGGGGGTGCAATGGCCGGCGCAGACGTTCATAGCTGATAAGGCTGACGCGGGTGGTTGGCAAGAGCTGGTCATTCCCCAGAGTGGTGTAGTGCGACGCATCAAGCCCGAGCTTATCCACCTCCCGGCGGAACTCGTCGATCAAGCGCGACTTGAGCACGATCAGTGTGTTGCCCGGCAGGAGCTCTGTCAGCGCCAGAATCAACCGCGTCTTGCCCAGCCCCATTTCCCATCCGCACACGCCGCCCCGCGGCCGGAAGGCCAATTCACACAGATCCGTGAGCTGGAAGGGCGCGAGCCACCGATCGAGGCCCAGTGAAATCGCCCGTCGGCGCAATGCCGCGATCTCGTCGGGATAGCTGGCGGAGATAGGCGGGCTGACCTCGACCCACTGACCCTGATTCCCTCCCTTTATCGCTTGGGCGGTATCGCAGCCCTGGGGCGCTGAGCGTGACTGACCCTGATTCTCTCCCTTGATCGCCGGGGACGCACCAAAGAGACGGTCAAACTGATGCAGTGTGCAGGAGAACTGCCCCTTGTCTGTCGTTACCAGGTAGTCATTGTCACGGCGCTGAGCTTCTGCAGACTGCCCCTTGGCGATGGCAGAGTCCCCTTCCCGGGGATTGAGCATGCCCATGCGGCTCGCAGTCACTTGTTGTGTGGCCGGCCCGCTGCGGTAGCAGGCTCTACCGTAGGGGACGGACATGTGGGCATGCTCACGCATCAGCCGCTTGAGCCCTTTGCGTAGCTGTGTGGCGATGACGGGCTGTCCGCCAGCCGTGGCGATATCCTCGGCCAGCAGATCAAGGCAGCGCTCCGGATCATCCTGCAATATCAAGACGTCCAGACTGAGGCGGAATTGGCCAGCATAGCGGGTGCCCGCCGGGTACCGGTGATGCCTGTCTGAGTGCAGTGTCTTCTGATAGAGCGCATTGAGAACACGCGCCTCCGTGGCGCCGTCATGAAAGGCGAGCTTGATCCAGCGTCCACGCTGGCGGAGATCCACGCGAGTGTTGCCAGTGCGATCAGCGCGAATGGCGGGTTGGCTGGGATCAAGCGTCTGGCTTCCTACCCAGCGCGGTCCCAGAGAATCGACGGAGCGACACACAAGCCCGGATAATGGGGCCGCCTGGCTGGCGGGATATAGCGCGGAACGCACCTTGCGCGCCGGTGGCGTCGGGCCGAAGATCAACAAATCAACGGCGACCGTCGCAACCCCTTCCTCTCGAAACGTATTGGCCGGCAGCGCATACCGCGCCCATAGGCGACGACCCAGCGTGGCCAGGTCTCCCTCATCAAGACGCTCTGCGAACACCCTCGGCACAACAGCCGCCACGACCCCGGCGACCGACAAGGCCTGCACGACGGCGTATTCATGGGAGAGCGCGGAGGTATCAGGCCCCAAGCGCCCGTAATGCGTCACCCCCGGCACGGGCTGCAGGTGAGGTGACGTCAGGGGGATGGAGAACGGTGGGTTGATCAGGGCTACGCTCGCCTTCGGCAGAATGGCATCCTGCAGAGCGACGGCCTTCATCTCGACGGTAAAGCCCGCGCGCTCCAGCACAGTCTGTGCCTGTGTCACCACCTCGGCATCAATGTCGATGCCTACCAGCTCATGACACTGCGGGTCGGCCTGCCGGAACATGCTGGCGGCGCCCATGCTGTTATCGAGCAGCCGATAGCGTTGCCCGGTCTGCATGGCCGGCTTCAGGATCGTCCAGATGGTGTCGACCAGCCATGACGGGGTGAAGAATTGGCTCAGGGTGGTATCCCGATGGGTATGCAACGCTCCCAAGCTGCCCGCGCGGCCAGCGCTGCTACCGCGCGAGGTGACGGCGTCAAGCTCGTTCCATGCAGCCGTGTCTGGGCGTTTCATGCGTCGGCCCCTGCATTGCCAATCGCAGCCATCAGGTCCTTGTGATCGCGGACTCCCCAAAGGGACACGTAGGCTTGTAGTGCCTCCATGCCCTCGGGAGACATGCGTACCTCGGTCTTGCTCTTGAAGCAGACCAGCTCGAGGTCAGCCCCTTTGCCGAACGTTGCCCGTGATTCGATCATCTTGCCAAACGGCAGGGCATGGACCGCCGTGGCCAGCTCGGCGACTCCCTCTGCCAGACGTGTACCGCTCAGTTCATCAAGCACTGCCAGATGGTCTGCCAGGTGGTAGCGTTCCTCGTTGGAGCGGTGTGTAAACTCCTCCATGACGGTCGGCAAGTTGAACCGATAGCTCCCGGCCTTGAACACCACATTCCTGGCGGCTGAGCGCAGGCGCAGTAGTTCCACCAAGGCCCGACAGCGCATCAAGTGGCCCTTGGGTTCCAGCGAGTCCACTTCCTTCTGTATTTCCCGGACCACCGCCTGCCAATCGATACTGTCCAGGACGCGGCTGACGCCATCACGAGCGCGCTGCATGCCTTCGTCGGTCAGAAGGGCGGAGAAGACTGCTGTAGGGAATGCATCGGAGGCTGCCAGGATGTTGGTTGGCCACTCAATACACGCAAGACTGTCGGGGACACATTGCTGCTTTCTTTCGCTGCAATAGTCATCCATGACCTCTTCAAACGCGTCTCGGATCAGTCCCCGTGTGAAGTTCAGATCCGCAGAGGGGAGGGGAATGCCGGCGGCGTTGAGGGCGTTCACGTGAAGCGTATAGCCGCGGGCATGCTCCAGCACCTTCATCAGCTTGCTATTCATGTCGCCCTTCAACGCGATCGCTTCTGTATCGGCCAGTAGTGCCTCAAGCGTGTCGGGGTTCTGCTGGGAAATGTGGTGGCTCATGTCGGTGTCTTCCCTGAGTTATTGTCAATTTCTGTGTATGGCCGGTCAGGCGGCAGCCCTGTCTGACTGATCGGCCAAGGGTTCGCCGTCCTTGAACTGGACGTTGTTCACGACCAGCTCCAGCTTGTTGAACCCCTTGATC
>Ga0207897_100276_pt1 | contig 19798 bp, 16 predicted proteins | sample LinPmetageLP42_FD_184054 | JGI IMG/M metagenome (GOLD analysis project Ga0207897, IMG submission 184054) | Marine viral communities from the Pacific Ocean - LP-42 (SPAdes) | ecosystem: Environmental > Aquatic > Marine > Oceanic | place: Pacific Ocean | collected 2010-08-27
AAGTGAATCAAGAAAGGTCGCTGTTATTGGCAATGAAGTCCATAAAAATTTATTTAAAGGCAAAAAGGCGGTTGGGGAGCTTATTTCTATCTTCGGAGTAAACTTTCAGGTGATAGGCATCTTTACCGACCCTGGCGGAGCACGACAAGAGAATTTGGTATATGTCCCTTTGTCAACGGCACAAGTCGCCTTTAATGGAGGTGATAAATTACGATCACTTACCTACACCGTTAAGATGTCTGACAATTTTGACGAAGCTGTATTACTTTCCGAAGCAATGGCACAAGGAATTGAAACAGATATTAAAACAAAATATAGCGTACATCCAGATGATAGGGCCGCTGTACAGGTAAGGAATTCTTTAGAACAAGCCGAAAAAATTTACAGTTTAATTGATACCGTTCGTAGCGTATTCTGGTTTATTGGTATTGGAACTATCATTGCTGGAATTGTTGGTGTAAGTAATATCATGCTCATTGTGGTAAAAGAACGCACCAAAGAGATCGGTATTCGAAAAGCAATTGGCGCGTTACCAAGTTCAATTATTACCATGATTTTGCAAGAATCTGTTTTTATAACAGCAGTGGCTGGTTTCTTTGGTCTTTTTACAGGCGTTATTTTGCTTCAGATAGTAAGTCCCTTCGTAGACAATGATTTTATTAAGGCACCACAAGTAGATTTTGCAACCGCAATGACTACGGTGATTATTTTAATTGTTGCAGGAGCACTTGCTGGCTATATTCCAGCAAGAAGAGCAGCCAGAATTAAACCTATTGAAGCACTAAGAGACGAATAATTATGTTTAATAAAGACCGTTGGAACGAGATTTTAGAGGCGCTAAACGCAAATAGGTTTAGGACGTTTCTTACTGCCTTTGGAGTTTTTTGGGGGATCATGATCCTTGTGCTGTTATTAGCACTCACAAATGGTCTTCGAAATGGTGTGAGTAAAGACTTTGGAAATTTTGCAACCAATTCGATGTTTATGTGGGGACAAACTGCTTCTATCCCTTACAAGGGATTACCCAAGGGGAGGCGTGTTCAGTTTAAAATTCAGGATGTAGAAGTTTTAAAAGAGAAAATTCCGCAATTAAAATATGTATCACCGCGTAACCAATTGGGTGGTTATCAAGGATCTAACAATGTAACTCGTAACGAAAAAACGGGAGCTTTTACCGTAAATGGAGACTATCCAGAATACATTTTACAACAACCTATGGATATTAATAAGGGTAGGTTTATGAGTTATTCAGATATCAATGCGAAGCGAAAAATTGTAGTCATTGGTACCGGAGTAGTAACTAGTTTATATGATAAGGGCGAAGAGGTTATAGGTTCTTACATCAAAATAAATGGCGTAAATTTTATGGTGGTTGGGACCTTTAGCATGCCCAATAGCAATGGTGATGCTGAAGAGGAAGCAAATAGTATTTATGTGCCATTTACTACTTTTTCTCAAGTATTTAACAATGGTGAAAATGTAGGCTATATGGCCATTACTGCCGAAGACGAAACCAGCATCACATCTCTTATCCCAACCATAATAGAAACGATGCGAGAGCAGCGAGGCGTGCATCCTAACGATCAGCGCGCAATAGGTAATTTTGACAGAGCTGAAGCCTTCGGAAAGATAACAGGACTCTTTGATATACTAACTTTTGTAGGCTACTTTGTAGGCGCGTTAATTTTACTGTCTGGCGTCATAGGAATTAGTAATATCATGCTCATTGTAGTTAAAGAAAGAACTAAAGAGATAGGGGTAAGACGTGCCTTAGGTGCAACTCCTTGGAATATAAGAGTGCAAATTTTACAGGAGTCGCTCGTATTGACGATTATTTCGGGAATGGTCGGGATTGCTGTCGCAGCAGGTGGGATCTGGTTGATGAATTATTTTACAAACCTCAATGGTCCTGTAGATAATTTTGCAAATCCTTCAGTAAACATCATAGTGGTGGTTATTGCACTGCTTATTTTAGTGATTTCAGGAATATTAGCAGGGTTAATCCCTGCCACGCGAGCCACAAAAATGAAACCTGTGGATGCATTACGAACAGATTAATTATAACCAATAAAAACGCCCAGAATTGCTGGGAACTAGTATTATGAAAAGAACAGGAACCGTCATTATTTTAGCACTCATATTCGTTTCTTTTTTAGGAGGCATCTGGTATATCTGGTCAAAGGATCAAGCAGATCCAGTTATCTATCAAACCGAAACACCAAGTATGCAGACGATTGTTAGAAAAACAGTAGCTACTGGAAGTATCGTGCCTAAAGAAGAAGTGCTTATAAAACCCAATATTTCAGGAATTATCGATGAAATTTTTGTGGAAGCGGGAGATGTAATCAAAGCTGGAGATTTAATTGCAAAGGTAAAAGTGGTGCCTAATGTAAGCTCTTTAAGTAGTGCCAAGAATAATATTAATAGCGCCCGAACCCAAGTAGAAACGGCACGTTTAGCGCTAGAAAGTCAGCGTAATATTTATGATCGGCAAAAAGGGCTATTTGAAAAGGGCGTGATTTCAGCTAACGAATTTGATAATGCACAGTTGTCTTTTAATCAAGCACAACAGCGTTACAACCAAGAAAAGGTAAATTTAGGGGGCGCTCAGCAAACATTCGATATCGTAAAAACGGGTACTTCGAGAGGCTTAGGTGCTTCAGCTAATACGGAGATTAGAGCAACGGTAGCAGGAATGGTCTTGGATGTTCCTGTAAGAACAGGAAATCAGGTGATTGAATCCAATAACTTTAATGATGGTACTACAATCGCAACGCTAGCCGATGTAGATAAAATGATTTTTGAAGGGAAAGTAGACGAAAGTGAAGTAGGAAAGATTACTGAAAATCTTCCGTTAGAAATTACCGTAGGAGCTATCGAAAATAAAAAGTTTGATGCCGTGCTAGATTATATTGCACCAAAAGGGGTAAGTGAAAATGGTGCTATACAGTTTGAAATTAAAGGAAGTCTGGCAAAACAGGATACAACATTTATTAGAGCAGGATTAAGTGCGAATGCCTCCATTATTTTAGCTAAAGCTGAAAATGTATTAGCAATTAAAGAAGCATTGGTACAATACGACCCAAAAACACAAAAGCCATTTGTAGAAGTGGCAACGGGCGATCAGCAATTTGAACGTCGAGACATTACTTTAGGAGTGAGTGATGGGATACAAGTAGAAGTGTTAAGCGGTGTTTCAGAAAATGATAACATCAAAGTTTGGAACCAGTTAAAGCCAGTGCCACAGTTTGGTGGCAGATAGATTCAGTTGTACCATCACACTGTTTAAAAGAGAAGAAAGAACATCAAAAGCAACCAATCATTTGGTTAAATACTATTTCAGAAAAATAATTCTTATAAATTCCTGTAACACTTTCAGAAAACTAAAGACTTATGCAACAACAATCAAAATATCCACTTTTAAAAGTGGCGACTATGAAAAAACTTATATTCCTTTTTATTTTCTTATTTGCACTAACGCAAACCAATGCCCAAAAAAAATGGACGCTGGTAGAATGTGTTGAGTATGCCCTAGAAAACAATATCTCCATCAAGCAAAGCGAGCTCGATGTAGAAGCATCAGAAATAGACAAGCTTACAGCAACGGGTAATTTTCTTCCCAGTTTGAGCTTGAGTGGAAGTGTTTCAGAAAATACGGGCTTAAGTTTTGATCCAGTAACTAATAATGCGCAAACTACGACATTTCTTTCGGCGACTGGTCGAATTAATGTAGGCTATACCCTATTTGATGGTCTAAGAAATATAAGACAAATACAGAGAGCAAAGATTTCAAGATTAGCAGCCGATTACAGTCTGGATAAAATGAAAGATGATATCTCGCTGTTTGTTGCCAACTCATACCTTCAAGTGCTTTTAAACAAAGCGAATCTAGAAGTTTCACTATCCCAAAACGAAGTTACAAAGGAACAGATTACACGTACACAGAGCTTAGTAGATGCCGGCACATTGCCGCGCGGAGATCTGTTAGAGATTCAGGCGACCAATGCATTAGAACTTCGAAACATCGCTCAAGGAGAAAATGCAGTAAGGGTTTCGTTAATTAGCCTTGCACAATTATTGCTCATAAAAGATTATGAAACGTTTGATATAGTTGACGAGGGATATGAGGTAATAGACCAAACAATGGTTAATAAACCCGTACAGGAAATTATCAATGCGGCTGAAGAAAATAGAAATGAAGTTAAAATTGCCGAGAATAATGTAGCAATTGCCGAAAAGGATCTTCAGATTGCAAGAGGTGCAAATTATCCTACGCTATCTGCTTTCTTTGGGTATGATACACGATATACAGATGCTACTTCTTTTAATCAAACACTAGATCCTGATAATCCTTTCAGAATTGAAGAAATAGGTGTGGTTCAAGAAACGGGACAGTCTGTTGTAGGACAAGTACCTAATACTATTTTAAATGAATCGGGCGCAGACCCTTTTATAGAACAGATCTATTCAAACGATGGGATTTCCTATGGGTTACAACTAAATATTCCTATTTTAAATGGATTTGTTACGCGTGCTAATGTAAAGCGTAGTAAGATAAATATTGAACGTACTAGATTTCAACTAGAGCAAGCGAAGTTAGATCTTGAATCTAATGTTTATCAAGCCTATGTGGATGCTAAGGGAGCGTTAAAAGCTTTTGAGGCATCACAAGCTGCCATAGAATCACAAGAATTGGCGTACGAATATGCTAAGGATCGATATGATGTGGGATTAACCAATGCATTCGATTTTAGCCAGTCTAAGCTTCGCTATGACAATGCGAGAATAGAATTGAACCGCTCTAAATACGATTATATTTTTAAACTCAAAGTATTAGAACTATACTTTGGTGTTGCACCTTCAGAATTAAAGTTTTAAACATGAAACGAGCATGTTAAAATGGTTAAATCCCAAAAAAATGTTTAATTGCGAACTGCATGTGACCATTAAAAAACATTAAAAACAAACACATGAAAAAAAAGACACTTATTTGGCTTATTAGTATTATCGCGATACTTATCATAGCACTGTTAGCTGCCCGTAGTGCCGGAATGATTGGTACTAAAGTAAATGGAAAAGAGGTAGAAGTGACTACTATCCAGCCTATCGATATTATTGAAACAGTTGCTGCGACTGGAAAAATTCAACCAGAGGTAGAGGTAAATCTTTCTTCTGAAGTTTCAGGTGAGGTTATAGAACTTCCTATAAAAGAAGGACAAGAAGTGAAAAAGGGAGATCTTTTGGTAAAGATAAATCCAGATTTAATTCAAGCAGCCTTAAGTCAATCACAAGCAGGATTACAAAATGTGAGAGCACAATTATCTCAATCTGAAGCAACTTTGAAAAATGCAAAGTTAAGTTACGAGCGAAATAAGACATTATTTGAAAAAGGGGTGATTTCAAAGTCCGAGTGGGATCGTTCTGTTGCAGAATTTGAAGGCGCAGAGGCAGGTAAGCAATCTGCTTATTACAGTGTACAAAGTGCGGCTGCAAATGTGAAACAAAATAGAGACAACCTTTCTAGAACTTCTATTTATGCACCTATGGATGGCACTATTTCTAAATTGTCCACAGAGTTGGGTGAACGTGTAGTGGGTACCGCGCAGATGGCAGGAACAGAAATTGTAACCGTTGCGAACCTTAGCAATATGGAAGTAGAGGTTGACGTTAATGAAAATGATATTGTAAAGCTTGCCTTAGGCGATTCGACAATTGTTGAGGTTGATGCCTATCTTAAAAGAGAGTTTAAAGGTATTGTTACCGAAATTGCAAACTCAGCACAAAGTACGCTTACGGCAGATCAAGTAACCAATTTTAAAGTGAAGGTTCGAATCTTACCAAAATCTTATGTTGATTTAACGGAAGGGAAACCCGCAAGCTATTCTCCCTTTAGACCTGGAATGACTGCAACTGTAGATATTATCACAAACAGAAAAAATAAAATTATTGGAGTGCCTATTAGTGCTATTGTTATAAAAAACGATACAACGAGCACAAAAAGGACTGTAAAGAAAGCAACCGCAGCAACAAATGATGAAAAATTTGAATGCGTTTTTGTCAAAAATGGAGGAAAGGCTAAATTGAGGGTAGTTACGACAGGAATTCAAGACGATAGTAATATTGAAATTAAAACCGGATTAGAAGAGGGTGATGAAGTGATTACAGGTCCCTACAATACAGTGACTAAATCTCTAAAAACAGGAGACCTTGTTGAAGTTAAATCAACAGAAAAGATAAAGGAAGAAACAGAGATATAATGGCAACGATTTTATGTATTGAAACAGCAACAACTAATTGCTCTGTAGCGCTTTCGGTAAACGGAAGCGTTGTTGCTTTTAAGGAAGATGATACAGCAGGCTATTCGCATGCAGAGAAACTACACGTCTTTATCGATGAAGTAGTGAAAGAGGGAAAGATATCGATGGCCAATTTAGACGCGATAGCTGTGAGCAAAGGTCCAGGATCTTATACAGGATTGCGCATTGGTGTTTCGGCGGCAAAAGGGCTTAGTTATGCTCTAGATGTGCCTTTGATCGCTATCCCAACATTAGCTGTGCTAGCAGCGTTTGTTGAGGAAAGAACTGTGATCATCCCTATATTAGATGCTCGAAGAATGGAGGTCTATTCGGCTGTTTATAATGATGATAAGCAAGAAATAAGAGAAACGAAAGCTGAAATAGTAGAGGAGAATTCATTTACTGAATACCTTTCAAGTAAAAAGGTGACGTTTGTGGGTAATGGTGTGTCAAAATTTAGAGAAATTTGTGAGCATCCTAACGCTATTTTTATAGAAAATATTCAGCCTTCCGCAGTAAAAATGGCATTGTTAGCTGAATATAAGTACAAAAAAAACGACATCGAAGATGTCGCTTATTTTGAGCCTTTTTATTTAAAAGATTTCAAGATTGGGTAGTCTTTATTGTGCAATTTTTTCATTATAAAAATTAACAAATTCTTCTAGATCCTCTTCTTTATTGGTTTTAACTCTATTGTCTTTTAAAAAGTCTTTGATTTCTTCTTGCTTATAATCAAACATTTTGGCTAGTTTTCTTCGGTTGCTTGGCACAGAGATGAACTTATTTTGCTTATTTACTAAGTAATATTCTGTTGATGGCGAGAACCTACCTGGTCTATCTGAAGTCAAACTTGTAGTTGCTACCGTTGGCTGAATGTACTGTACTGTGTTTTCTTTGTAAAGATCAAGTTCTTTTCCTGAAGTTATAACTTCAAAATACCCTCCTTTTTGCACTTCTCCGTTTGTTTTAATTGCATACATATACGTTTTGCCAGCAATTACAACTTTCATATCCGAATTTTTTTTGAGGGCAGAAACATCTTTAGAACCTTTGTCCTTTATTACTTCAATTTCCTCAAAGTATACATTAACACGCATGTAGGCCTTTGTAACTTCATTGCCATTTGTAATCGTCCCTACCGAGAAATTCTCATCTAGATATGGTGACCCACTGGCACTTTTGTACTCATCTCTAATTACACTAGCCTTAACAGTATATTCATCAATGGGATTTATTTGACTTGAAGTACTATTGCCGTTAGTAATATCATTCTGAGCCGTTAAAAGTCCCGTAAAAGTTAACGCTACCAAGGCAAAATAAAATTTAATTTTCATATAGTTTTTTTAAGATTTTTAAAAGCCTACGAATCTATCGGAATTTTATTCTTTTTAAGAATTTAAATACTTAAAGTTATATTAAATTTCTCACTTTTTTAAGAATCTATTTGCCCTAAAAGATAGTCGCTGCTTTGCGGTCATCAGCTTTTGAACTAAAAGGGAAAGAACTTTATAATACTGAGAAGAAATTTAATAGACGTACGCCATTATATTTTTAGTATCCTATTATAGTAATCCACAAATTTTAGTACATCTTCTTCTTTGTCTAATTTGATCCTATTTTTTTTCAAGAAATCTTTTACCTCCTTTTTTTTATGGGATACTAATTTCAATAAATTTCTATGGTTTTTTGGGATGGTTATGAATTTATAGTTTTTGGAGACTAGAAAAAATTTGTTTGATACTTCAAATTTACCCGGCCTATCTTTATCTATTGAGGTAGAGCCATAATATGGAGCTATATATCGTACATTGCTTTTCATGTACAGGTCAAATTGTGAGCCTGTTGAAAGTATTTGAAAATACACTCCATTTTGATTGTTACCAGTATCTAATAATAGATAAGTAAAAACTTTGTTATCAAAAATAGCTTTGGTACCTACTTCTTTTTTTAATGAGGAAATATCTTTAGATCCAGGATCCTGCGCGATCTCTATTTCTTCAAAAAAGATATTATATCTTAAATATGCTTTGGAAACCTCTTCACCGCTTACAATGGTCCCAGGCTTAAATTCTTTGTCGAGGAAGGGGGATCCTTCGGCTTGGTTAAATTCATCCTCTGTAATACCATAGGACGTGATAGTGTAAGAAGAATTGCTATTTACAGGATCAACGTTATACCTTCTATTTATTTGTGCAGATAGAAAAGTAGTGGCAAATAATGTTATAAGCAGAAAGTTATGTTTAGAATTCATAGTTCTTAAAGTTAAAACTACGAATATATATAGCAACAATCTATTTTCCTGTTTAATACTTTAAATTATCGGTTTCTATGTTTTAGAGTATGAGAAAATGCATATGATTTTACTTCCCTTCTTCTGCAATTGCTTTGCGCGTGAGTAACACATTGTAATAATTAAATAAGGAAATAACATTTTTTTCTTCAGATAGGATGATATTTCGAGAGCTGATATAGTTTCTCACTTCATCTTCAAACTCATCCATTACTTTTAAAATCTTGTTTCGCGTCTGTGGAAGTTTAAAAAAGTTACCTTTTTTATTTACCAGATAGTAATCTTCTGTCATCTCAAATTTCGCTTTTTGGGCACCGCTGTACGCCGTAGTTGTTTTAAATTCTTTGAACTCTACAGTAGACTTTTTATAAAGGTCATAAGGATTTCCAGAAGACACCAGTGAGAAATACCCTCCCTTTTCTACAGATTCTAGGTATGGTGCAAATATCATGGTTCTATCAGCTACACGTGCATAAATTTGCGGGTCTTTTATTAAAGCAGCATACTCTTCAGAATATTTGTTTTCTTTAATTTCGATTTCGTCAGATAGCATGTTATAGCGCAGATAAACACCTTTCTGTTTAACTTTATCTAACATGTAAACATTGCCTTTAGCAAATTCTTCTGGATAATATGGAGAACCTTCGATGTTCTCAATAGAATTTGGGTCTTCCCCCATCGCTTTATTGGCCTCTTCTATTTCTATGTAGCGTACCATTAATTCCCAAAAAGGATTTTGAGAGGAAGCCCGAATTGGACCTTCCTGTGCGAATAATGGAACAGACAGTAATACCGTGATTAAGGTGACGCAAATTTTTTTCATAGAGGTGATTTAAATTTTACTTTGCTGTCTGCGGCTAATTAAACTATCATAATAATCAAAAAGCACAACAAAATCATTTTCAGTAGTAAAGGTTAGATTTCTTGATTCGATAAAATCTTTGATTTGTCCGGTCTCTTCGTCCATTACCTTTAAAATTCTATTTTTGGTATTTGGTAATTCAAAAAACTTACCATTTTTAGTCACCATATAGTAGACTTTAGTTTTTTCAAATTTAGCAGATTCTCTCCCAGAATATGCGGTAGCTTGTTTGTAAGGTACTAATGTAGCAGACGTTTTTTTGTAAAGATCGTAATGTCCACCTGGTTTTACTACTGAAAAATAGCCGCCTTTTGCAATAGAGCCCTTGTAAGGTGCAAATATATAGGTTTGGTTACCTACCGTAGCGTAGATCTCAGGATCTTTGATGAGTGCGCTAAAATCCTCTGAGTATGCATTGGTTTTTATTTCGATTTCATCAGATTGCGTATTGTAGCGCATTAGCACATTCTTCTGTTTTAGCTCCGAATTGAAATAAATGGCCCCGACAATAAAATTTTCAGGTATATAAGGTGAACCTTCTATATTCTCTACCGAATTAGGTGCATCACCAAAAAATTCGTTGCTTGCTTCTATTTCTATCTGTCTAACCATTAATTCATACCCGCCTCTTTGTGACGATAAACGAATGGGCGATTCTTGAGATAGGCAGGGAACTATTATGAGACAGAGTACAGCAAAAATTATAGTTTGTTTCATGCTTTGCATATTAAATTCAATATAAGATAATCAAAAATTTTGTTAAAATCAAATTCGGACACGCGGATTTAATAAGAAAAGGCTCCCATATGGGAGCCTTTTCTTATTAAAATTTTAGATGTAGCCTAATATGGCCTAAAGAATAGAATTAAAGTAATCTACTAATCGTGCTAAATCTGCTTCTTTATCGAGATCCAGTCTATTTTTGTCAATAAATTTTTTGACCTCACTTTTCTTACTCGACATCACATTTGCTGCTTTGTTTCTAGATGTAGGGAGTTCTCCTAATTTACCGTCTTTAGACATCAAGAAATAAGCTTCGTCACTCTCAAACCTTGCGGGTCTACTTTGTTGATATGTTGTTTCGGCTATTACAGGTTGATTAAATGTCGTGATGGTTTTCTTATAGAGATCATAGTGTTTTCCTGAAGTGACAATTTTAAAATATCCACCATCTTCATTGTTGTTTTTTAAAGGGACAAAAATGTAGATGTCGTTAAAGATCTTAGCAAATGTTTCAGGGTTCCTAAGTAGTGCATTGTACTCGTCTGAAGTTGAGTTCTTTTTCATTTCAATTTCGTCAGAGTAAGAATTATACCGAAGATATACCCCTTTTAAGACCATTTTGTCATTTTGGTAAATATTACCAAGCAAAAACTCTTTGTTTGCGTAGGGAGTTCCTTCAACACCCGCAAGATCTCCATCAGACAGACTTTCAAATTCATTTCTTTGTGCTATATCAGATTCATTAAGATATAAGCTATAGGCACCATCAAGACTAGGATTCACTCCCTGAGAAAAGCCAGTTACTGTTGTAAGGGAAAGTATTAAAAGTATAATTAAATTTTTCATCATTTCAGTTTTAAAAATTATTGTGTTATTTGATTTTCTAAATTATAATGGTGTACATCACGCTGCGGAAATGGTATTACAATACCAGCGGCCTCTAACCTCTTTTTGCCTTCTTCTAGCACAAGCCATCTTAAGTTCCAGAAATCTTCATTTTTCGCCCAATAGCGTAAAGACAAGTTAACGGAGCTATCTGCCAATTCTGCAACTACAATCATAGGCATTTTATCTTCAATCTTAAATACCTGTTCTTGTTCATTCACTAAAGTAAGCAAAATATCCTTCGTTTCTTTTATATTACTATCATAAGCTATGCCAAAAGTAAGATTTTCCCGTCTAATTCCTTCTTCGCTAAAGTTTATAATATTATCGTTTGAGAGTTTTCCGTTAGGGATCACTGCCAATTGGTTTCCGAAGGTAGTTAGCTTGGTATTAAAAATAGAAATTTCTTTTACAGTCCCTTCAACGCCTTGGGCTTTGATGAAATGGCCTACTTTAAAGGGTTTCAGTAATAATATGAGGACACCTCCAGCAAAATTGGCTAATGAACCTTGTAACGCAAGACCAATAGCAAGTCCGGCTGCACCAATAATCGCAACAAGTGAAGCTGACTCGACGCCCAGTTGTGTGATAACTAATACAAACAATACAATTTTAAGCCCCCAATTTATGAGACTAGCAATAAATGCCTCGAGCGTGGGATCATACTCTTTTTTCTTAAAAAACTTTGCAGTTATTCTATTTATAACCTTGATGACCCAAAGCCCAATGAACAATAGTGCTAAAGCTCCTAAAAAACTGGGAAGGAAATCAATGAGTTTTTGACCGTATTTATCTATATAAAATTCTATATCTTGAAATTTTTCCATTCTTATTTATTGATTTTTAATTGATTTTAATGCGTCGCTCACTTGATTTACCGGGAGTTTACACGTGTTGTTCACACATACATAGATTAATGTTTTATCCTCTATATACCTGCCTTCGAGCAGATAGGCCTCACTTTTTTTAACGCTCCCAGCAATTAATTTATTTGGGATATAATTTTTATTTAATTCTTTTATTTTATCTGAAGCATCTTGCCCAACGACTACTATTTCAAAATATTTAGATTGATAGTTTGCAAGCAGGTCTAACCAATTAGAAAAACCAGCGGGATATTGCTCCATTTCAATGGTTACGTTTTTAAGCATTTGATGCGCTGTTTTATCATATGTAGGATTGTCAAAATAATGCGATAGTTTAAAAAGGTTCTTGGCCATCATAGAGTTAGAAGCAGGAATTACATTGTCACGATATTCTATGGTTCTAGTAACTAAAGCCGTATCTTCTTTTGAAGTGAAATAGAACATATGTTTTTCGCTATCAAAGAAATTTTCAAAGGAATAATCTGTAAGTGCTTTTGCACTATTGATCCATTGCTCATCTAGCGTTACTTCATAAAGCGCTATATAAGAATCTATTACAGCAGCGTAGTCTTCCAAATAACCATTCAAAGTGCTTTTGCCATCTTTATACGTATGGTAAAGCGCACCGTTGTCCTGTAGTTGATTTTCTTTTATAAAAGTTGCATTCTTGAGTGCTGTAGAAAGATAGGCTTCATTGCCAAATGCTTTAAAGGCATCCACGTATCCCTTTAACATAAGACCGTTCCACGAAGTAAGGGTTTTGTCGTCTAGGCGTGGTGCTGGGCGTTTATTGCGGTAGGTGAGTAGTTGTTCTTTCCATTTTTTCTTTTTCTGCTGAAGCGCATCATCAGGTATCGAAAAAGCTTCCGTAATCTCGTTATCGCTTTTAGTTCTTATTAAAACGTAATTTCCCTCTTCCCATAATCCGAAATCATTAATATTATAATACGTTTTGAAAAGTTCAAGGTCTTCTTTCAGTAGATTTTGTATTTCGTTTTCAGTAAACACATAGAACGCTCCTTCTTCAAGTTCGCCACTCTCAGTTTTACTATCTGCGTCCAACGAAGAATAAAATGCTCCTTCTTCATTCGTAAGATCACGATTGATAAACGTCAACGTTTCTTCAACTACTTCTTTATAGAGCGGTTTCTTAGTTGCTAAATAGGCATCACTGTATAGGCTTACCAGTTGGGCATTGTCATAGAGCATTTTCTCAAAATGAGGGATATGCCATTTTTTATCTACGCTATATCTGGAAAATCCACCACCTACATGATCGTAAACACCACCATACGCCATTTTATCTAGTGTTAATGTCACTTGATTAAGTAACACGGAATCATTATTTTGAATCGCATGTCTTAATAAATACTGATAATTATTAGGCATCATGAACTTAGGAGCACGGTTGGGACCTCCAAATTGCGGATCAAAATTTTGTTGCCATTTAGTGATGAGTTGTTCTGTAGGATAGTTACTGAAATCAATGTCACCTGTATTAACTTCAATTACATCCATGCTTTTTATCCCTTCTTCAAGTTGAGAAGCATACTCTTCTAGCTTCTCTGGTTCGGTTTTATAGGCTTTTTGCACCTGAGTTAAAACATCTTTCCAAGCTTCTTTTTTGAAATACGTTCCTCCATAAACGGGCCTGCCATCTGGTAAGGTGATAACGTTTAAAGGCCATCCAGCACTGCCGGTCATTAATTGTACGGCGTTGATGTAAATCTGATCCACATCTGGACGTTCTTCCCGGTCTACTTTGACCGAGATAAAATCTGCATTCATTACTGCCGCAACGGTAGAGTCTTCAAAACTCTCGTGTTCCATGACATGGCACCAATGACAAGCGGCATATCCAATGCTTATAATCATTAATTTGTTCTCCTTTTTTGCTTTTTCTAATGTTTCTTCGTTCCACGCACGCCAATCAACAGGATTGTGCGCATGCTGAAGCAGGTAAGGGCTTGTTTCATTAATAAGCTCATTGGTATATTTGTGTTTTTGCACAGTTTCTTTTTTAGGGGTATTACACGAAATAATCATAAAAAAAATTGGAAGTAGTACTATAATTCGCATAAGAGAAATATTAAAACGGAAAATACGCTTTAGATTTCTCAAAAGCGTATTTTTTAATGTTGTATTAAATTTTAATTTACTTCAAAAGTAATTTTTACATTCACTCTAAACTCTGTCACATCATTACCGTTTACTACGGCGCTCTGTTCATTTACATATACAGATTGAATGTTTTTAACGCTTTTACCTGCATGTTTGACTGCTTTCCTAGTTGCATCTTCCCAACTTTTATCTGAATTTGCAAGCACTTCTATAACTTTTAATACGGCCATAATCTTTTTAGTTTTAAGGTTATTTTTATGTTATCCACAAGATACAATTTTCGATTACCACAGTATCTCAAAATATAGTTAAAACCTTAAAGGTCAATAATAAATTAGCCGTTTATGGCTTCTACGGTCTGTACTCTTCCTTGAAGCATGTCTTTTAACATCGCCTCAATTCCATTTTTAAGGGTAACGGTAGAGGAAGGGCAACCACTACATGCACCCTGTAGAATAACTCGAACTGTTTTAGTATCCGCATCATACGATTCAAAAGCGATATGACCACCATCGCTTGCTACTGCGGGCTTTACGTATTCATCCAGAATTTCGATTATTTCCTTATCAATAGCTGTCATCTCTTTTGTTGCGGTAGCTGTAGTATAAGTATTTTTTTCTGCTGAAGTGGTTTCAGTTTTCTGAAGCATACTATCTTCTAAAATGGTTTTACCATCTTCAATATAACTTCTTATAAATTCTCTAAGCTCCATGGTTATATCATTCCAGTCTGCGACATTATATTTCATGATCGAAACATAATTTGCACTCATAAAGACTTCTTTTACAAACGGAAAAGTAAACAATGCTTTTGCCAGCGGTGCTTGTGCAGCTTCATCAATGTTTTTAAATTCGAAGACACCTGTAACAAGTGGTTTGTTAGCTACGTATTTCATCACCGAAGGATTCGGAGTTGTTTCAGCATAAATAGTTACTGGGATTTTTTTTGTAGTATCGGTCTCTGTCACTACGGGTTTTCCATTTTCTAGATACGTCTTTATGGAATCTGCCACTTCATCTTGTACATCTTTCCATTCAACAATATCATATTTCTCTATAGCAATAAAGTTTTGTGAGATATAAATGGTCTTTACAAAGGGTAAGTAGAACAGCTCTTGTGCTATCGGACTACTTTTTGCTTCATCTATATTCTTAAACTCATAACTCCTTGCCTGTGTTAAGAACGAGTCTGTGCTAAACTTTACAATACTGGTATTGTTTGTGGGCTGTGCAGTAACATTAAAATTTGCCATGATAAATTTTTTACAAAAATAAGAAAAAACGGTCGTCTTGGCGCTTGTTGTGATAGAAGATTGTAATGGTTCAATAGTAAAAACATCTCTTCATTTAATCTAACGGTAAGCCATACCACTCGCTTAAAATTTATATATTTGACGACAATTAATTATTACATTACATTCTTTTTGATAAAGAATAGCCCTAGGAGATTTGTCTTGGAAACAATACTTTAAATGAAGTGTACTAAAATCTATATACTACTGCTACTGCTGGTAGCTCAAATCGGTATTGCTCAAGACGGCATTCCATTTTATTCAGATTACTTTGCAGATAATTTATATTTATTGCATCCTTCCATGGCAGGAGCCGCTTCTCATAACCAAATACGATTAACAGCACGTCAACAATGGTTTGATCAAGACGAGGCACCTAACTTACAAACTTTGAATTTTAATGCACGATTGGGGGACCAATCGGGTGTGGGAGCAATAGTCTTTAACGACCAGAACGGGTTTTATTCACAATCTGGAGGCTATTTAACGTATGCACACCATATCATGTTTAACAGGCGTGATATTAATTTAAATCAACTTTCCTTCGGTTTGAGTATTGGGTTGATCCAGTCACAATTGGACGAGACCCAATTTGATCCAAGAGACTTTGACCCTATAATTGCCGGTATTCTACAGAGTACTTCCTATTTTAATATTGATACGGGTGTTTCTTACAACTACTTAGATTTTTCTGCCCACTTTACGATCAAAAATTTGATTTTTCAGAATAGGGATTTATTTTCTGATGAACTCGAGAGCAACAACCAGCGACGTTATTTGTTGTCTGCTGGGTATGCGATAGGCAGCTATGGCAGGTTGTGGTCGTTTGAACCTTCGGTTTTATTTCAATTTCAGGGGAGAACGGGAGATGAAACAATAGACATTAATTTTAAAGCCTACCGGGAAATGGATTTTGGTCAGCTTTGGGGAGGATTGTCGTATCGCCGAAGTCTGGATGGAACCGAATTTTTGAATGGTAATGAAGTAGACGTTAACCGCCTTCAATATTATTCGCCTGTGATAGGGGTTAATTATAAAAACTTTGTATTTGCCTACACCTATACCTATCAAGCCGGAAATGTTCGGTTTGAAAGTGGCGGCTTTCATCAAATCACACTTGGGTTTGATTTCTTAGCGGGTAGACCAGAACCTTATGATTGTAATTGCCCTGCGATCAATTAAGAGCTAGCTCGAGTTATTGGTTTTTTGAATTTTAATTCCATGAGAAGTCCTTTTTTTCTGCTTGCTTTTTGAGCGCTCTAACCATTGCATTTTCAAGATTATCGGTATTTGAGTTTTCTTTACTTTGAATATACACACGGCGTTTCAGGTTGTTTTCTGCAATAGCTTCTTGTATCTCATTTCTTTTTTGTCGCTGTTGTGACACAATAGCCTTTATTTCAGAAACTGATTTATCTTTTAGGTTTTCAGGTAGGTCATTTTTTTCTAAATCTTGATACCTGAAGCCTTTTTTCTCTTCAGCATCAACAAGATCCCAAGTACTGTTAGTATAAAGGTGCGAACTCTTAGAAACGGTTCTGTTCACTGCATTCGCTTTGCTGTATCCAGCGGCATTGTCATCTTGTTCTCGCTGCGTTTCAGCTTTATAACGTCCTTGACTTCCGTAGGGAATGTAGGTGTTGTTTAATTTAATGTTGAGTTGTAAAATAATATCATCGTAAGGGGATGCAATGTGAACGGTTTCTTTATTTTGATCAATCGCCATATAATCACCATAGGCTAGTTTGGCCCCATCTTTCCATTGGGTGTTAATGCCATGTTCATACTTTCCGCAGAAAATGGTGTTTACTACCACGTCTTTTTCTTTTGCCTGTAATGTAGCATCTTTATAGTCCAATGGGCCTTGGTCAAACGGTTCGTTGCCCGCGATAAATATCATTTTTAAATCGTCTGCATCGTTTCCCCAATCCAGGTTATCTAATGACGATTTTATAACGATGCCGCAAAATTCGCTTCCGCCGTTTGTTGTCAAAGAGAATAGCTCTTTTGAAATTTCGTCTAGATCTGTGGTAAATCCTATAATTTTTCTAGTATAGCCGCTTTTTTCGGTTAACCGATCGTTGCCATACTCATATAAAGCTATTTGCAAACTAGGGTGTTCATTTTTACATTTTGCATACGAAAGTTCGTTTATAATTTCCCAAAGTTGCGCTTTTGCTTGATCTATTAATCCGTCCATACTATTGCTGGTATCCAACAATAAGGCAACTTTAATATAGCGCTTTTTTAGCGGAGCTTTTTGGTCTGTGTTTTGTGCGATTGCTAAAGGTGGCTTGGTTTCAGACTTGCAACTTAGAACTGTGACACATAAAAGAGAAAGGCATAACAATTTGATATTTTTCATCATGGTATTTTTTTTTAATCGAGTATAAACCTAAGTGCATCTTTTTTAGGAAAAAAGCAACATTGAGCAATCAACGGTTATCGATGAGCGAACTGGGCAGTTTGTTTAGTAAAGTGCTAAAAGGAGCCACTTCGAAATGCTATTAAGGCCATTTACCATTTTATGGTATCATAATAAGTGTGTAAGTTTACGTTTTAATGAAGATGAAAAATATAATAAGCTTGTTTTGTTTTTTGCTGTTAACAGTAACTGTCTCTGCACAGATACAAACAAAGCGTGCCCAAAAAACTACGTTTACTATTAATGGCGTAGTGGTTAACGCCGCAGATGACAGCCCGATCGCTAAAGTAAATATAGAAGTTACAGGAAAGGATTACACCACCACAAACGCATTGGGAAAATTTACGATCAAAGCTCAGGAAGGGGATCAACTGGTTGTAAAGAGCGATGATTTTGAAACTGTTTATCACGAGATAAAAAATGATGACTACATAAAAATTCGTGTTGAAAGAGCCGAAAACGAAGCAGAGGCTTCTCCCATACCTACTTCTCGAACTAAAAAAGAGGTAAAAAACCTTTTTAGGACCTATATAGACAGTGCTGGGTTGGTTTTAAAGCAAGATGCTGAAAAGAGTATCGACTTTGTTACAAAAGCTTTTGAAGCAATCCCGGGAAAAAATGCTACCTCTTCTCAAAATAGTATTGCTTTTGAAACATTAGGGGACATTAATTTGTATTGGGATCAAAGTGATCTAGCCGTAGAAAACTATAAAAGAAGTCTTGCTTCGGCCTCCAGGAATGATGTGAAGATTAAACTTGCCAGAGCCTTTAGCGAAAACAAGAAATATCAAGAAAGCATCACGGCCTATAAGGATCTCCTGCGTGATAAAATTTCTAACTATCAAAGAGTTCAGATTTATGAAGGGCTTGGAGACACCTATATGGCCATTAGCGATTTTGATAAGAGTGTGGCCAACTACAAAAAAGGGCTTGCTATTGCTGAAAGTAATCAAATAACGCCAAAAATAACCGATCTTAATTCAAAAATAGGAAGTGTCTACGCGCAAGGAGGATCACTTTCTGAAGCCGAAACGTACTTTAATAATTCTTTGATGCTTTCAAAAAAAGAAAACCCGAAAAGAGCCGTAGAAGAGAAAAACAATGTCGCCGATTTTTATAATCAGAAGCGTGATTTCACCAAGGAAATAGAGTTGCGTTCAGAAGCCATCAAAGAAATACAATCGCTCGATGATTCAGAATTGAAGTTAGACTTGAATAGTCCCCTCACGCCACAGCGCCAAAATTATAAAATAGCAAATGCCTTTTTGGGACAAGAGAATTATAGAGATGCCATCCCTTTTTTAGAAAAGAGTATCGTTGAGGCTGAAAGCAAAGAAGATCTGATCGTAGAGAAAGATGCCACCAGAAAATTATCTGAAGTATACCGCGATATTGGTGAGTACGATAAGGCCTCTGCCAGTTATGAGCGTTATGTAGAAGTAGTTGATGAGTTGTATGTAAAACGAGAACAAGAAATCTCACAAGCGGCACGATTTAGTAGAGAGATTACTCAAAAACAAAATAGGATCGCAAGTCTTGAGAATGAACGTAAACTAAACGAAAGCCGTTATAAATTGGCTTCCGAAAATCAAGATCTGATTCAGAAAAACAACCGTGTGCAGCAATGGGTTATTGGGTCGCTTATATTTATTGCCCTATTGTTGTTAGCAATGGCGTATACCCAGTATAAAAATGTAGCGCAACAAAAATACGCCAATAATCTGCTCGCATTAAAGTCGCTACGAACCCAAATGAATCCGCATTTTATTTTTAATGCCCTAAATTCGGTCAACAGTTTTATTGCCAATAGTGATGAGCGGGCGGCGAATAAATATTTAAGTGAATTTTCACAACTCATGCGAACAGTGCTGGAGAACAGTGAAGAGGATTTTATACCGTTGACAAAAGAGATTGAATTATTAGAACTATATACAAAACTAGAGCATTTCCGTTTTAAAGATAAGTTTGATTATAAAATTGAAGTGGATGAAAAAATCCCGCTTGGAGAATATGTGATCCCGCCCATGTTATTACAACCT
>Ga0207897_100280_pt1 | contig 19510 bp, 18 predicted proteins | sample LinPmetageLP42_FD_184054 | JGI IMG/M metagenome (GOLD analysis project Ga0207897, IMG submission 184054) | Marine viral communities from the Pacific Ocean - LP-42 (SPAdes) | ecosystem: Environmental > Aquatic > Marine > Oceanic | place: Pacific Ocean | collected 2010-08-27
AAATATTTTCCACATAGCATTTAATAGGAAGCAGAAAAGTCGCGTTATACACAGGTCTCCTTTTGCTTTTGTAGCTCTGATTGGTTTTGAGGGCATGAAAATCAATAACGATCAATAAAATCAGAAGGTAAGTGCTGGAAATGACGAGAATTCAGATCAAATCGAGAAGTTACATGTACGACATGCTCGATAATAAGCGTTAGCTGCAAGAATGAAAAGCATACTTTATTTCGTTGTTTTAATTGTATCTTTTGGACCATCCGCGATTTTGTTAACCCTTGGGGTTATATTTAGTCCCGCTTGGCTCTACAGTCTATTCGAAAGCCAAATGGCAACACTGGTTCCATTTCTAATGGTAGTAGCTGGCCTTTTAGGCTTTTGGGGTATGCTTGCACTTAACAATCTAACGCTTTATCCGCATAAAACAGATACTCCGCCCAAACGATTAATTGTTTATCTATCTTTAGGCTGTATAGCTTCATTAACTGCAACTATTTTTGCAGCTTATATGGATTGGCGTTTGGCTATTGCTATGTTTCTTCCAATTCCAGTAACTGCTTGTCTTACATATCGCAATAGAGCATATTTTCATAAGCAGGTTTGCAGCTAACAAACAACTGTTGGCGCTCACTGCGTTCGCTGGGACACAAACACATGGGCTCCCTCGCTTCGCTCGTTATTTTAGCCCATGTATTTGTGCCCCAAAGTTGGGCGTTAAATGGCTCTCAGGAAAATGCGTAATCTTATAGTCTCTTTAGTTATCTTATTCTCTTCTTTTGTAGAGGCGGATATTGATCCATGTGATGTTGATAGTTACCCAGCAAAAGGCGAAATAGTATTGCACCATGCGACTTCGTTTTCGCTACCAGCCATTTATTACAAGCAAGGTAACACTCGAGTAATTGTCTCTAAAAATATGGCTATCGCTTATGTTAAGAAAAACATCTCTGAAAACAAAGGATATTTAGCTCAAGCTAAAAGTCACATTCTTAACACCTTAAATAAAATAAGTGACTCAGAAATAATTGACCAGTCAAATTTACAAATACCATTGGAAGGATTGGTTTCCGACGAATTAAATGTTGGAATCCATGTCATGGCTGGTTACCAAGGGCTTTTCGAAGGTGTGCTGTTTAATAACGAGGCCGCTGTAGAAGTTGATGGAAAGTTAGTTTATGAAACAACAGCGACTTATATGGTTGGCGAAGATCCTCAACCCATTGACGAGTTTAAAATGGTTCACAAGCTTAATGTTGTTTATAAAAATAGTTCTGTATTCAACAAGTGTTGGCTTGATGTAAAGTAGCCATTTAACAAGCCAAGTCAACGAGACAATTTTAAGCTGGCTCCCGTCGCTTCGCTCCTAATTTTAGCCAGCTTGAAAGTTACCCCTGCTTGGGGCGTTATATGTTCACGAGGAATTAAGCGTTGGAAGATTATTTCGATGGATTGAGAACAATTAAGACTAGATCTGATAATGTCCATTCTTACAGGTGGCCGTGCGTTTATATATTCTTTATTGGACTGCTTATTTCCGTTGTATTTCCACCTCTAGGGATATTGGCTCCGACTGGAATGTATCTTTGGATTTTTTTGTTATACCGGTTATCACTTTCAACCTGTCCTAGGTGCAGCCACAAATTTTACAGTTTAGGTAATATATTGTTTAGTGGTTCATTTTATACAAAAAGTAGCATGTGGGCAGTAAGCTGCAATCATTGCTCACTGAAGCTCAGTGAGTTACCCGAAGTCAAAGAAATCAAAATAGAGTCGCATAAAGATGAATGGCTTCAATAAAACATATAACAAACCAAGTCATCGGAAAACCACTAGCTGGGTGCGCCAAAACGCTCGCGTTTTCCGCTGCTTGGGGCGTTAGGTGAACTAGGTTGAGTCTTGATGCCCATACCATTATTTAATTTTTACTGGATAGCATCCACCACAGCTAGAGTGTTATTTTTGCTTCTACTACCAGTAATTATTTGGTTTCAAAGCATCTTTATTTCTTACGTTATAGTCGCTACCTCAATTGGGTGGTTAGCAATATTTATAGCTCTTTACTTCAAATGTCCTAGTTGTCGAAAAAGAGCCTTAGTTCATACGGGTGTAGTAGTTAAGAAAATTGAAACAAAGCGAAACGGATTGAGCAAATGGATAGTCCCCGATGAGTTATTTCATCAATATTTTTACTGCTGTAAGTGTGGGCACAAAGTTGAGGCTAAAAGTTGCTAACTAACGTTCACCTAACAAGTGAATAATGTTGTTCGTAAACTCACGGGGACAAATCCTCGCTGGCCTTCGGCCAAAACGCTCCTATTTTCCCCATATTCAAAGCGTTATATGGCTGTTGTAGCTTGTTGACAACATCCGGCATTGCCGTATAGTTCTGTTATGATATTTATTGAAACAAGCATATTCACGAAAGTTTTACCAAATTACTTATCGGACGATGACTATCGAGGTTTGCAATCTTACTTGCTACAGAAACCTGATGCAGGGGATATTGTTCGAGGAGCTGGTGGGGTACGGAAAGTTAGATGGGCTCCTTCCGGAAAAGGAAATAGTGGTGGTGTACGTGCAATATATTACTGGAAAAAGTCAGAACATGAGATTTGGATGCTTACTATGTATAGTAAATCTGAGCGTTCAACAATTGCATCTCATATTCTTAAACAAATAGCGGAGGCAATAGATCATGAGTAATCGAGATATAGGTCTAGAAATCTTAGAGGGCTTAAATGAAATTAAGAGTTTTAAAAGCGGTAAGTTATCGTTAAAAACGACTGAGTTATCGGAACCATCGAAGCCACAGGTAATCCGTTCAAAACTAAATTTATCCCAATCAGCTTTTGCTGGTTTACTAGGAGTCAGTATGCGTACTCTTCAAGATTGGGAGCAAGGTCGAAGACATCCTCAAGGTCCTGCTATTGCATTATTACGTATTGCTGAGCAACATCCAGAAGTGTTTGCAGACCTTCATTAAATCGGCATATAACAAAAACATAAACTGGAAAACTACTGGCTGCAAAGCGCTCGTATTTTCCAGTTATATTAAGCGCTAGGTGCTACTAGGGTATGAACTTCGAAAGATTTCAAAAGCATAGACATATTGTTGCTGGTAACACTATTTACGTCTCTTATGACCGCTTTACTACAAAGTTTGAAATTAAAGTGAATGATACTGTCGCTTATTCTAAGCGTTTTTGGTTCTGGCCAAAGCACAATTCTGTCATTCAAATCGACTCCCATTCATATGTGCTTAATGTATATTGGTTACTTATATGGGGAGCCAAATTGAAGAAAGGTAACTCAATCGTCGTCGAAGAGTTGTTGCCCAAACGTCGAAGACGCTCTATTTCATTACTCGGCTATAGTATATTTATTGTTTTGGTTAGGGCTGCGTTCGTTGTTTTTGATCCTTAGTGCCTAACAAGAGACTATTGCGTCAATAACTAATTTATAGCCTTTGGCGCTTCCCACTTCTCATTTCATGCATCTCGAACTTAGCATCTCATATCTCACATGGCACTAGGCCAATTACCCGACTTATTTTGTTTATTCTGAATACTGCACAGCCGTTTTTCTAAGGTTATTTTCTTCAAATCAGTACCGCTTTCTACCACTTGGTAGACGGGAAATTTACCACGCAATAAATCGTTAGTGTACTACCAAATATTACATTTTTATGACGGCATTTCTCATATCAATTGTTAAGCCTGATGTGATCGAAAACGGCATTTTGAGCTGGTTTTAGCGATTTTTTATCAAAAAAAGTGGTTATTTTTAATTCTTTCGTTTGCTCTTTACTGACGCGGTATTGCGGCGAGTTAGATTCAGCTCTACGCATTTATCTGGTCAATTTACAGATTGTCAACGTTGAATTATCAATCCTATTACCTTAACCTTTATTTTTATTGAACGTTCAATTAACAAAAACGTTAGCGAGAAATATGCCTAAAGTTGGAATGCAGCCTGTACGTCGTCAGCAATTAATCGATGCCACTATTGAATCTGTGGCGGAACTTGGATTACGTGCAACCACCATTAATAGCATCAGTAAAAAAGCGGGTTTGTCGTCGGGCATTATCAGCCATTACTTTGGTGGTAAGCAGGGCCTGATTGAAGCAACCGTGCGCTATTTATTATCAAACTTGAAGCAATCGCTGTTAGGTGGATTAAAGGCGGATACCACACCAGAACAAAGGTTGATGTTAATTGTTGAAGCCAACTTTTCACGGCTTCAACAGCAAAGTGATGCAACTAAAACTTGGTTGAGCTTTTGGGCTCAGTCCATGCACGACATTGAATTGCATCGCTTACAGAACGTAAACAGCAGAAGACTGTGCAGTAATTTAGCGTGCTCATTTAGACAACTAATGAGCGTAGAAGACGCAAGAGTTGCTGCTGAATTAAGCGCGGCAATGATCGATGGCTTGTGGTTACGAGCAGTACTAAGCAAGTCTGACAAAGATGAATTTGAACACTGTGAGCGGCTAGCAAAAGACTATGTGCGTTCACTTATCAAACAATATGGACACTAACGTGACAACACCAGTTTACCAAAATTTCATTCATGGCCAATTTCTCGCAAATCAATCTGGCGAGACCTTTGCCGTTAAAAACCCAGCCACTGACGAAGTGATTTACCACGTTGAGGTGGCAGACGCGACAATTCAACAAGCGGCAATCAAAAGCGCTAAAGAAGGGTTCGCACAGTGGTCAGCGATGACGCCCATTGAGCGTAGCCGTATTTTAATAAAAGCCGTGTCATTACTGCGTGAACGCAATGATGCACTGGCCAAAATTGAAGTACTGGATACCGGTAAACCTTGGCAAGAAGCCGAGTGCGTTGATGTGCAAACGGGCGCAGATGTTATCGAGTATTTTGCGGGTCTTGCCCCAGCTCAAGTGGGTCAGCAACAAATGGTTGGTGATGATTTTTACTATACCCGCAAAGAGCCGCTAGGCGTTTGTGCCGGTATTGGCGCATGGAACTACCCATTGCAAATCGCTTGCTGGAAGTCTGGCCCAGCGCTTGCTGCAGGAAATGCTTTAATTTTCAAACCGTCAGAAGAGACACCTTTAGGCGCAATTAAGCTCGCGGAAATTTTTGTAGAGGCGGGCGTTCCTGCTGGTGTATTTAACGTGGTGCAAGGCGCTGCGGAAGTAGGCCAGTGGTTAACCCAAAGCCCAGACATTGAAAAAGTCTCGTTTACCGGTGAGGTAGGTACAGGTAAAAAAGTGGTTGCCAGTGCCGCAGGCTCATTGAAAGACGTGACCATGGAACTAGGGGGGAAATCACCTCTATTAGTATTTGAAGATGCTGACGTATCCCAAGCGGTGAGCGCAGCCATGCTTGGTAACTTTTACACCCAAGGTGAAGTGTGCACCAATTGCACCCGTGTTTACGTACATAAGTCAGTTTATCAAGCGTTTGTAGATGAGCTTAAAACCCGCATAGAAAATAACATTATCGCTGGTGATCCGCTCGATCCGAACGTTAACTTGGGTGCCTTGATTTCGAAAAAGCATCAAGACCTAGTGATGGGATATATCAACAAGGGCATCGAAGAGGGCGCAACCCTACTGACAGGTGGCACCACGTTGAGCCCTGAATCGGCCCCGAACGGTTATTTTGTGGCACCAACGGTATTTACCGATTGCAGCGATGAGATGACCATAGTCAAAGAAGAAATTTTTGGCCCGGTGATGAGTCTGTTGGTGTTTGACGATGAAGCAGATGTTATTCACCGTGCAAACGATACCCACTTAGGCTTGGCCGCTGGTGTATTCACTAAAGATATCAAGCGCGCGCACCGCGTTATTCATAAACTACAAGCCGGTATTTGCTGGATCAACAGTTACGGCAATTCACCTGCAGAAATGCCGGTAGGTGGCTATAAGCAGTCTGGTATCGGTCGCGAAAACGGTATCGAAACACTTGAACACTACACCCAAACTAAATCCATTTACGTGGGTATGACCGACATAGAGAGCCCGTTTTAATGGCTGAGAAAACTTACGACTACATTATCGTGGGCGCAGGCTCAGCAGGGTGTGTGCTGGCAAATCGCTTATCCGAAGATGCCAGCAATCAAGTGTTGTTATTAGAAACCGGCGGCAGCGATAAAAACATCTTTATCAAGATGCCCACCGCGCTGTCTATTCCCATGAATACTGAAAAACTTGCTTGGCAGTTTCACACCGAAGCCGAACCTTATTTAGATAACCGCAAAATGCATTGCCCTCGGGGGAAAGTACTTGGTGGTTCATCGTCAATTAACGGTATGGTTTATGTGCGAGGTCACGCAAAAGACTTTGATGAGTGGCAAGAGCATGGTGCACAAGGCTGGGACTACCAATCTTGTTTGCCTTATTTTCAAAAAGCCGAATCATTCTATTTAGGCAAAGATGCTTATCGCGGTGACAATGGGCCCCTTGGCGTAAATAACGGCAATCAAATGGCTAATCCGCTGTATGGCGCCTTTATCGAAGCAGGTAAGCAAGCGGGTTATGCCGCCACCGATGATTACAACGCCGCACAGCAGGAGGGCTTTGGCCCTATGCATATGACGGTGAAAGACGGTGTACGCAGTTCTGCCAGCCGTGAATATCTTGACCCGGTTAAATCACGCAACAACTTAACCATAGTGACCGGTGCGTTGGCTGAAAAGGTGATTCTTGAGGGCAAAAAAGCCGTAGGTGTTGAATACAGTATCGATGGAAATAAAACCACTGCGAAGGCCACTACAGAAGTACTGTTAAGTGCTGGTTCGATAGGCTCTCCCCACCTTTTACAACTTTCAGGTATCGGTGATAGCGACACGCTTCAGGCGGCGGGTGTTGAGGTGAAACATCATTTACCTGGCGTAGGGCAGAATTTGCAAGACCACTTGGAATTTTACTTTCAGTACAAGTGTAAGCAGCCCATTACCTTAAACGGCAAACTCGGCTTGATTTCGAAGGGCTTGATCGGTGCACGCTGGTTGTTTACGCGCAAAGGCTTAGGCGCAACGAATCACTTTGAATCTTGTGCGTTTATTCGCTCAAAACCTGGGGTTGAGTGGCCAGATATACAGTACCACTTTTTACCGGCTGCTATGCGTTACGACGGGCGTAGTGCGTTTGCTGGGCACGGATTTCAAGTACACGTAGGCCACAACAAACCAAAAAGTCGCGGTGCGGTCACGATTACATCAGCTGACCCAACACAAGCGCCGAAAATTCAGTTCAATTACTTGCAACATCAAGACGACATTGAAGGTTTTCGCGCATGTGTGCGCCTAACCCGTGAAATTATCGAGCAAAGCGCCTTTGATGAATATCGTGATGACGAAATTCAGCCTGGCAAGCATGTTCAAACAGACGAAGAAATTGATGCTTTCGTGCGCCAAGCGGTTGAAAGTGCTTACCACCCTTCGTGTTCTTGCCGAATGGGAGAAGACGCCATGGCTGTGGTGAATTCCAGCACACAGGTGCACGGTATTCAAGGTTTGAGAGTAGTGGACTCGTCGATTTTCCCCACTGTGCCAAATGGTAATTTGAACGCGCCGACGATCATGGTTGCGGAAAAAGCAGCAGACATGATTTTAGGAAAGCCGGCGCTTAGTCAAGCGCCCGTGAAGGTTGCTACATCAAGCAATTGGCAAACAGTGCAACGTAACGCAACGATTTAATCTGGCCATCTGAAGCGCAGCAAATTGTGTTTTTTGCTGCGTAATGCGCGTCAATAAACAGGAAGAAAGATGAAGCATTATCGCTTATTTTGGGGAGGGACCAATGACCTTATGGCTTAACGCTGGGATCATTTTCACCCTATTGGCCATTGTGGTTATTTTACTTAAATGGGGAAATGTCGTTTGTGTCGGTGTGACACCGGTCAGGCTATTTACCTTCATTGCTATTTTATTTACCTCAGGCCTAGACGTTGGCTTGATCATGTTCCCGCTGACTGAGTTTGGCGGCTACGCAAACCTAAAGGCCAACCCTGAATACGCTTTTACCAACCCTATGGCGATAGAGTTTGGTTATTGGGGATTTCTTATTTGGGGGTTTTACTTCCTAACCTGTTTTTACTTCTGTGTGGTTGAGCCCAAGGTTAAGTTTTTCGAAATCCCCTTGGTTAAACTTATCAATAATGTGGTGATTATCGGCACCTGTGCATTTACCGCCTTTTTGTTGTTGTCTAATTTACCTTGGTATCTACCCGCTATTGGTGATGGCGAATCGGTTATCCCTACCTTCTATTTTATTGTTTTCGCGGCAATCTGCTTTGCCGTTTATTCCAGTACTGACATCAAATATGTACGTTTATTGAGTATCTCTACCAGTTGGCTATTTATCGCGTTGATCGCCTTTATGTGGGCTGGTGCATTCTTAGGAAAAGACAGCCATGTGGCTGCTTTCGTTAATAATTTAAGCTTGATAGGAAGTTACTTTGGCAACCTAGATGACTTTGTTTTGCCATTGAACGAATATCACGAGTTTTACTTATTCTGGTGGTTTGCTTGGAGCATCATGATTGGTCAATTTACCTCACGTTTTGTGGGGGGCTTGAAAACCTATCAGGTGCTGGGCGCTATGTTGATTTTTCCTTCCATTCCTATCGCGGTTTGGTTCAGCGTTATTTATCAATATCACGAAGCGGGTATTCCCACAGCAGGGCTGAAAAACTTCGCCATGGCTTTTGTGGGCATTGTGTTTGTCATCAACTCGCTCGACTCCCTTATTCGCTTGTACACAGACAACCTAAAACTCACCGTTAAACGCTTAGGTAAGTTTAAGTACATGGCACTGAACATAGTCGCGCTTTCGTTGCTGACATTGTTGTTCAAATTAGAGTTTTTACAAATTCAGTGGGTCGGGGCATTGGTCATCGGTTTGTTTTTTAGCTGCGCAATTTTTATTGCCTACAGCAAGCCTAAAACCGTTAAAAATATCGATAGCTCACCAAAAGATAACGAGATCGACTTCACGAAAATAGATTCAGGAACTTAGTGAAATAAAGGACTTTACCATTACTACACACAATAAAAACACAACACACAAAACAGGATTATTTATGAATACCTATGTGCCAAAGAAGCAAAGCCTAATCGCTTTGTCTGTGCTGTCAGCCATGTCGATGACGTCGTTGTCGGCCTTTGCTCAGGAAGCAGAAACCCAAGCCAACGCTAAAAAGCAGCAAGAAGACGTAGAGTCTATTGTGGTGACGGGGCGTAATGTGTCTTATGCAAACAGTGCCGCTTCTGAAGAAATGAAAAAGCAGCAAACCTCGATGACAAGCGTATTGGCTTTGGTAGATAACCTACCTGGCGTATTGGTGACTGAAGGTGACCCGTTTGGCTCTGATGAGTGGTCTACTAGTATTTCAATTCGTGGTTTTCAGTTGAACCTTGAATCTCAACAAATTGGTATGACGGTTGATGGCATATCAAACGGTAACTCAAACTACGGTGGCGGTACAAAAGCCAGCCGCTATATTGATACCGAAAACTTGCGTGGCGTAGAAGTATCTCAAGGTACTGCTGACATTAGCTCTCGTTCAAACGAAGCGCTAGGTGGCACCATGGATTTTACCACCATTTTACCTGCTTTAGACGAGCAATTAACGGTCAGCGCCACACTAGGTGAGCAAAACGCACGAAAATTCTACGTACGTTACGACACAGGCGAAATAGCGCAAGACACATTCGCTTGGTTGTCACTGTCAAGCCAGCAAAACGATGATTATATGGATGGCTCTATCACTAATAAACGTGATCACGCCGAAGGTAAAATTATTAGCACCATAGGTGAAGTGGATATTACGGGTTACGTGAGTTATGACGATGCCGAAGAATACACTTACCAGCGTGTTTACGGTTTAGCTCAGTATGAACAAGATCCTTTGTGGGACGGCCTAACTGAAGATTGGTCTGGTGTGCCTTATCAAGACCAAGTGTTCCGTGAAGGTTGGGTGACTGAGCGTGAAAACTTCTTCACTTACCTAAAAGCTGACTTCGCTGTGGGTGAAGTTGATTTCAGTACGAATGTTTACTATCACGAAAACGAAGGTGCGGGTAAGTGGATCCCATATTACATCGCTGATGTTACCGATGATGGTGTAGGTAACCCTAACTCTGAGCTTGATTCATCGACGACCGCGTACGGCGGTGCGTCTCAGGGCCTAATTTATTTTGTGAACCGTGCGGGTGAGTCTTTATCACCTATCGCAGGTTGCGAAAGCTCAATTGGCTTCCCATACGGCGGGGGCGGAGCAGAAATCGACCCAGGTTGTTACGAGCAAGGTGCTATTCCTGTCAGCTCAAACCGTCATACGCACTATGATAAAAAGCGTTATGGGGTAAACGGTGATTTCACTTGGCATACCAGCATTTCAGATATGGACAACGTATTGCGTGGTGGTTTCTGGTATGAAGATTATCAACGTGAAGAGTATCGTGATTGGCATAAAACCATAGATGCTGCAACAGGCCCGCGCTTCGATAATACCCCTTATTGGGTGCAGTACGACCGCGAATTCCCAGTTGAAACCCTAATGTATTACATTGAAGACGAACTTGATGCAGGGTTTGCAAAGTTCCGTTTAGGTGCAAAGCAATTCAAGGTTGATGTGGCGAAAGAAGACCAATTTGTACCAGAGAACGATTTGGACGTGTCATCTGATTCAGACGTACTTATCTCAGCAGGTTTTGTTGCGCCGTTACCGGTAAACGGCCTAGAGGTTTTCGGTGGCTACGCAGAAAACTTTGCAGCGGTTAAAGATGCAGTACTAGAGCGCGATGATGCTGATGTGAGCACAGTTGAGCCTGAAACAGCAGATAACATTGACTTTGGTTTACGTTATTCAACGCCTGGTTTTAACGCAAGTTTGACTTACTACAACATCAAATTTGAAAACCGTATTACCTTTGTGAGCAATGAAGACGTAAATGGTATCGATTTCTTAGAATCTGCTGCTGGTGGCTTTCTGAATGACGGTGGTATTGAATCTGACGGTATCGAGGCTTCAATCGACTACAAAATTACTGACACATTTGGCGTATACGTTTCTTATACCAAGAATGAATCGACTTACACGGATGACGATCAAGATATCCGCGGTAAAACGGTTATCGGTAGCCCAGAAGATATGGCGGTTATTAGCTTCGACTACGCGAAAAATGACTTCTACGCGGGTTTCAGCACGAAATACGTAGGTGAGCGCTTCTTAGACCAAGCGAACACGCAAGAAGTCGATTCTTACGTCGTAAGTGATTTGTATATGGGTAAAACGGCTTACGATATCGGTGGCAGCATCGAGAGCGTAGAGCTTAGCTTTACCGTAAACAACGTATTTGACGAAGAGTATCTTGGCTCAATCGCGCCAAATGCTGGTTGGATTGGTGCGCCGCGGATTGCATCGTTCAACGTTAGATTCGTAATGTAATAATAGCGAGTTACAAGGCCACATTCAGTCTCCTGTTTGTGGCCTTTTTTGTATTGATTGAGCGCAAATATTTTATGTTTTCGTCATTTGTACAGTACTTGGTCTGTCTGTTTCACTGTTTTGAGTTTTATTTTCTGCGCATCGTCTCACCCTTTAAAAACTGACATAAAAAGGGCTTATAGTTTTTATTTCGCGCACGCGTGACAGACGCAAACTAATTAAAACAAGGGCAGGTTATTGGCCTGCCAAAGGTAAAGAATCATGAAAGTACCTAAGCTTCACTCATCATTTATTTCCAGCGTTTTGGCCACTATTGGTTTGTTGCTTAGTGCACCAAGCATTGCCGACGTCAGTATTACTAATGGCAAAACGCTCATCCCCCATGGTAATGCTATTTCTGACAACGACCTGACGATTAAAAATGACAAATTAGCGTTTTCATTAGCCATTGGCTCTGCTCCGCCTTGGGGCGTTGCACGTGGGTGTATTGTGGATATTGCGAACGTTAAAGCTGATGGCAGCTTAAGTCCTGATCGCGTAGCGTTTGCAGATTTCATCCCGAATAATTGGTCTAGTTGGCCTAACACCTATCAAACGCTTAACATCATCAAAGACAGTCAAGATGAAGCCATTGTTGAAGTCATCCGTGATTTCGGCAAAGTTGAAATAAGCACGACTTACCGTCTGCAAACAGGCTCTGATTTGATTCACGTGCAAACGACCATGACCAATCAAGGTGAAGCCATAGTAGACATGCACTCTGGGTTTACTTTGTGGCCTGATGCGGGATACAAGTTTGCCGTACCTGAATATAAGACCAGTGAGGAAAAAGAGCCGGCAGCGAATTTCATTACTGACAGGTTTGTGGGTTATGGCGCTGACTGGGCGGTAGCTTTGCATGCGCCTTACATGACTGAAGTAAAAAACCAATCAAGAGACTTGTATGCCCAGCATAGTTTGCAAAAAGGGCAATCAGTGACCTTCACTGGCGATTACCAAGTGTTGGCCAGTGGCGATTTAGCGCCAGTGGTGCGCGCCGAAATTGCGCGTAAAAACACGAAAGCAGGAACGCTAAAAGGTGAAGTGCAAACCCAAAACAAAAATGCCTTAACGCAACCGGCGATTGTGGTAAGTAAACAGGGTACGCCTTACATGTGGGGCTTGGGCAAAAACGGCCAGTACCAATTTGACTTACCGATTGGTCAATACCAAGTGTATGCCACCGGGAAGGGTTATTCTGACAGTAAAATACATGATATTGAAATCAGTGAAAACACCACTCAAACCTTATCGTTCGACGATTTGCTCTCACCGGGCCAAGTCAGCATAGAGGTAACAGATGCAAACACTAAAGCGCCCCTTGATGCCAAGATAAAGATTGAAAAAGGCAATCAGCCTTTGATTGAATTTTTAGGTTCGCGGACTTTTTTCACCGAACTTGATAACGCCGGTCATGCAATGTTTCCGCTCGCACCAGGTGAATATCAACTGAGTATTTCACCTGGTGGTGGCTTTAATGCAAAGCCAGAATTGATTAACACTGTAGTAAAAGGGAATACCACCACAGACATAGCCAGTGCTGTTACCATTAGCACTTACCCAACGCAAAAAGGTTGGTATGCAGCTGATTTGCATCATCACGCAGACGTGCTTGAAGGTTCAACGTCACCCGAGTATTTAGTGCGCTCTCAACTGGCTGCAGGGTTAAATGCGTTGTTTGTGAGCGATCATGACTCCACCAAAAACAACGCAGCCATACAAGCGTTAGCCGATAAACGCGGCGTGCCTTTTATTCCGTCAATTGAAGTGTCGCCTTCATGGGGCCATTTTAATGCCTTTCCGATAAACGCAGGAGCCACCTTGTCTGTCGACCCGGGCGTAGACGATATTCATACTTTGATCAAAGACATGCGCCGCATGGGGGCGACAGTGATTGCATCGAACCACCCGTACATACCCTACGGTTACTTGAGCAGTTTAGATAAAAACACTGCCCCAGGTGGGTTCAACCCCAGCATTGACTTGTTTGAGATAAACGCCGCTGTTGATAACCAACCAACCATGGATAAAGCCCATCAGCTTTGGTCACAAGGTTTGCCTTACTATTATACCGCAGGCTCTGACACGCACGATGTGTGGAACCAAACCAGCGGCTTAAATCGCATGTTCGTATACACGGGCGGTAAACCAAGTGCCAAGGCGTATGCACAAGCCATGAAAAACGGCCGCTCTTATGTGTCATATGGGCCGATTATTTATCCGCAGGATGTCATGTTTGGTGACACGATTAAACTCGCCAACGGTCAGCCACAATCCATCAGTTTTGATTTGGTCGCGGTGAATGGGCTTAAGTCAGTGTCATTAATTGCTGCGCCAAGCGAGCAAAAAAATCAGCAACAACAGCAATCTGACCAAAGCAGCTCAAATCATCAGGTGCTAAACAAACAAACACTTAGTGGTGATAGTGCATCGATAACATTCACTCTGCCCAAATCCTCTGGTTGGGTCGCGCTGGTGGTAGAAGATAAAAATGGGCATAAAGCCTACAGCAACCCGATTTGGCTTAAAGAGGTAGAGCAAAGCCAATTTAAAGAAGGGTAAATGGTTTACTCAGGTGTACCTGTAGGATCAGCTGCTGTTGCAACAAAAAAGGCTCTTCATTTCTGAAGAGCCTTTTCATCGCGATGTTTGGTGGAGCTGGCGGTATATGAGCTATTCATAATTTTAAAATACAATATGTTATGTTGAATTATGAAAGCATATAGTCACCTATATTGTTAAAACGAGAACGAGTGTCAGAGCCATCAGGACATATTTAAAACCTAGTTTCAATTGCTCGTGTATAGAAATATTATTTGGCTTGAATCTTAAATTGTACGATTCTTTGGAATTTTTTATCAAAGTATAGGACTTACGACTCAGTTGCGATATCTTTTCATTATAAAAAGCTGAGAGAGCAGTTGCATCAGCTCGTATATCTTTATCTGGTGACTCAGTAAGCAATCGCTTTAGCTCGTCTATGTCTTTATCACCCATGGGACTTAAGTTATATATGGTAAAGAGCTCTTTAATATGTCTGAGATGCGAGATATGAATCAGTGAATGTTGTAAAAACAAGCTGCGTTCTATTTTATCTTCTCCGTTACTTTTGATTATCTTTATCCAGTGTTCTACAGCTTCATCAAGTTTATCTTTTAGCTCGTTATGTAAGTCTCCCAAAAGCTCCTTTGATTCATTTCTTGTAGCTAAATGAGTAGCGCCGTTATAAACAACAAACCAAGTTAAAATCGTAATTAGAAAAGTCAAAACCCTAAAGACGATATCATAATTCAATGTGGACGCTTCCTGCATCGTTCTCATTTACCTTCTTAACAATGAACCTGCAGAATCTTTCTTAGCTTCGTCAATGTATCGCCAAATTTCTTTTGACCATCGCAAGTTCTCACTTTTGAGCTCAAGCTTTTGCTTTAACTCGTCGTAACTAAAACCACTTTTCCTGATCAAATTGGCAAATGCCTCGACGAGAAAAGATGAACCATATTCATCGTGAATGCCGTCTAGATTGACAGTTACTGTATCGTAACTCTTTAAGGCTGGCGATAAAATTTCAATTCTAAACCCTTCACCACTGCCATCGCCATCTTCAATGAAACGATTAAATGCATCTTTTGTAAAGTCAGATACATTCAAGGTACATTTACTCATATTTACTCCTCGAAATAGAGAAACCATTCAATAAGCGTGCCAGTGCACCTGTGTTCGAGTTCTTCGAACTGCTCTTGAATTTCCCCGTTCTCATCTATTTCATAAGTATATTTACCTGAGCCACTTAACACCAGTAAATGATGTTGACCGAGAACGGATTTTACTAATACGGGGCGTTTTATATCCTCTGAACCTTTCCCTCTACCTGGCTCATGAGTACTTGTGACTGACTCTTGCATAGCTGTCTTTATGCAGAATCCATCCCCATGCACCCATCTATTATCTTTCACTTTAGTAAGTTCATAAACGTGAGGGCGGATACTATTAGCTATTCCTTTACCGTTATCCACTATGACGGTTGCTAAATATTGTCTATCACCCTCTGTACCTACATAAATGTAGCTCCACCATGTGGTTTCGGGTTTTGAGCTTGCAGCATAAGCGTGATGGTTTACGTTAATTAGAGACTCTTTAATAGCAACGCCAAGATGATTGGGTAGTGTTTCTCTTTTTGCTAAAGCTCTAATTTTCTGCAAGAACATTGTAATATCTCTTTGACTTCCGCAAACGAAATTTGAAGACTCCCAAAGAGCCTCTAATTTACCTTTACCACCTTGCATGACAGCTTTTATGAAGCCATTTGTTCTTAGTAACTCTCTTATGTTTTTATCAATAGGGAGATTTACTACGACATGACTAGGTGATATGTAAAGTTGTCTTTCAGCGACAGCATTAAATAACTTTGTAATTGCGCCAGCGGATATGTAAATTACATCTCGCATTTCCAAAATAATCTGAATTTTTGGAGTTCTTTCTATTTTGTCTAGCTTTGCCAAAAACAAAACTGTCTCGTTAAAATATTCATCATACAAACAAATATTTTCAGGAGCATCCAGAGTAACCTGCATTAAACCTGTTTTGGGATTTAAAGTCCTTTTATCCTTGAACCCAACGACCATAAACTTTCCTTATCATTCCCCAATCTGTGTGGCCGATGTGCTTAGCAACCCACATTGGATTTTTTCCTGCTGACAACATCATTGATGCGTATGTATGTCTACACTGATAGGGGTATCTGTACGGTATCTTTAATTTTTTAAAGAGTAGGTTTCCAGATATATTGCCTCAACCCACCTCCGTATTTGTACTCTTTCATAGTTCTTGGGTCAACAAAAACTCTTTGAGAATCAAAGAATTTGATACTTTTTAAAGCTAAGGAAAAATTACAAAGACATATATGGTCACTCCCGTTTTATCAACAGGTTTTCGTTTTTCTTTCACAAACGTTTAAGTGTTACGTTGTCATGATTGGCCTTTTACCAAACAGCTTTTGCATAAAATGAAATACGGTCTTGTGACAAAAATTACAAAGAGACAAAAATTACAAAGACATCCAAGATAAAAAGAATCAGCGGTTATAAGAATTAACCTCGATAGTTTTTCTAACTTCTCTTTTTGTGGGCGTGGAGCCAGGCTATTAGGTTTGACATGCTAACTGAAAATTTAGGTATAAGCGTTTGTTTTATGTATATTATTTCTTTTTGTTTTTTTTGGCAGGGAGCCCAGAGGCATTAACCTAGGCTAAATACTGAACTCGTTAAAAACAAAAAAGGCTCTTCATTTCTGAAGAGCCTTTTCATCGCGATGTTTGGTGGAGCTGGCGGGAGTTGAACCCGCGTCCAAAAAACGTCAACCGTCGGTACTACATGCTTATTCTGTCTTTTATTTAACTATTTCGAACTCCGGCAGACAGGATTTCTCATAGCGGGCCTAATACTGTTTCGCGGTTCACCCTTAGACAAGGTTCCCTCGCTATTCTGCTGGGATGTCCTTCCGAACCTCTACTAGCAGAAAAAGTATGAGTGGAAGGGCTTAGCCGGTTATTAAGCGGCTAGAGCGTAGTTTTCGTCGTTTGCGACTATTTAAATGCGGCTTTTTAAGAGGCAAACCGCTCCTCTGCATGCACCTAAAGCCTCAAGAATCTTGTCGAATCCAAAATCAGCCCCAAATGTGGTTGGTTGCAAACTACCAACGCTGCGCATTGTAACATAAACTTGGGGGAAATCACTAATATGCGTAGCCAGCGCAGTTAATAATTCGCTTCATCTAACACTTTGCTTAAAGTTTGCTCAGGTAAGCATTGTCCGTTTGACCAGTTTTTGTTCAATAGCTCGATCAGTTTGTCTAGGCGGTCTGATTTATGTTGTATTTCGGCTAGCAAAAGGTGTGCTTCTTGGCGTTTGTTCTTTAGCCGTTGCAGTATCAAGTCATGATCAAAGCTTGCTTCATTTGTTTCAGCCGTTGGCAGTTCATCTAGCGTAAAGCCTAAGCTTTGAGAGAATTTTATTAGTTGTATTTGACGCACGCTTTCTTGAGTGTATTGGCGATAACCATTGCTGTTTCTGTTGCTTTTCAGTAAGCCTTTGCTTTCGTAAAAGCGCAGGGTACTGGCGCTAACACCACTTTGTTTTGCTAATTCACCTATTTTCATTTTTGCTCATACTTTGTTGGTTTCAAATAGCCTATTGACCTTAAAGCTGACTTTAAGGTTATAGTGAATTCAATGTCAATTTAATAAGCTGTTTTATGCCAAACACTCAGAAAGCCGCGAGCGATAACATTACTAAGAAAGCTACCTTAAAAAATGAGGAACCGGCTGCGCCTATTGCTACGTCTACTGCTGCTCGTATTGATGAAGGTTACGCGCCAAGCCGTAAAGTAGATACGCTATTTTCAGCATTTACCTTACCAAGTGGATTAACGCTTAAAAACCGAATTGTGAAAGCGGCTATGGAAGAAAACCTAGCAACGATTGAACAGGTACCCTCGCAAACGCTGCTCACTATGTACCGTAAGTGGGCAGAAGGGGGCGCTGGGCTTATTTTGACGGGGAATGTCATGGTGGACCATTTAGCCATGACGGGCCCTGGAGGGCTAGCGTTAGAGCAAAACACCGATATAGCGGCGTTTGCTCAGCTAGCGCGTGTTTCAAAGCTCAATGGTTGCAAGGTGGTGATGCAAATTAATCACCCTGGAAGGCAAGTGTTTAGCAAAATGGGCGGAAAGGTATTATCCGCATCAAACGTACCCCTTGATATGGGTAAGCATTCACATTTATTTGGTCAGCCTAAAGCGATGGACGTGGCTGAAATAGAAGATGTGATTAACCGGTTTGTACACAGTGCTCTGCAAGCGCAAAAAGCCGGTTTTGATGGGGTACAGATTCATGCTGCCCACGGTTACTTGCTAGCTCAGTTTTTGTCGCCTTTAACGAATAAACGAAATGACCATTGGGGCGGCAGCATTGAAAACCGTGCGCGATTATTGTTAACCATTACCCGTGAAATAAAACAAACATGCGGCTCGCTCTTTTCTGTTTCAGTGAAACTCAATTCTGCTGATTTTCAGCGCGGTGGCTTTGAGCCTGCTGATGCACAAATGGTCGTGGATATGCTCAGCGAGGTAAACATTGATTTTGTGGAGATGTCTGGCGGCAGTTACGAAGCTCCCGCTATGCAAGGCAATACTGCAGATGCGCGAACGTTAGCCCGAGAAGCCTATTTTTTAGAGTTTGCGCAAGGGATTAGTGCGCATTCATCTACGCCAATCATGACCACAGGTGGCATCACTCGATTACCCGTAGCGCAGCGGGTGATAGCTTCAGGCGTGGCATTAGTGGGTATGGCCACTGCACTGGCGTTTACCCCTGATTTACCGAATAAGTGGCAGCAAAAACAAGAGGACGTTCACGTCATGCCCAAGCTTAAATGGAAAGACAAAACCCTGTCGGGCCTTGCCACTATGGCAATGGTGAAAAGGCAAATTCGCAGGGTAGGGGACGGGAAAAGCCCCCAAGGGAAGTTGTCACCCATTATAAGTTTAATTTTGGATCAGGTGCGCACTGCCAAGCTCACCAAACGTTATCGAAAACGCTTTAATGATGAGCTGATGTGAAAGAACAAGCTATGTTATGGGTGAGCAGCAAGGGCGCGAAAACGTCATTGTGCAGGGGTATTTATCCCTAAATGTATGTTAGATAGCCTTTTAATGGGATATTTATTACTCATAATTTGATACATCCGTTTCATTTCAATTTGTTGAAGTGTAAGTAGTAAATTAAAAATTAAGTAAGTTTAACCTTTTTGTAACAAGATCCTGTATGTTACCTCTTTCGATCATTATGAAGGACGTTGCATGCCGATCAAATTCGGCTTAATACTCTATTTTGGCACCGCGTCTATGGTGGCGAACGCTGCGTTGGTGTTTGCTCCTTTGCTGATCAGCGGTCTGGTTAGTAGCTATCAGTTCAGCGAGTCTGAGGCTGTGTTTGTCATTGCAACTGAGTTGTTAGCCAGTGCATTTTCTGCTGTGCCA
>Ga0207897_100282_pt1 | contig 19395 bp, 13 predicted proteins | sample LinPmetageLP42_FD_184054 | JGI IMG/M metagenome (GOLD analysis project Ga0207897, IMG submission 184054) | Marine viral communities from the Pacific Ocean - LP-42 (SPAdes) | ecosystem: Environmental > Aquatic > Marine > Oceanic | place: Pacific Ocean | collected 2010-08-27
GGGCTCCAAATGTACCTCCTGCGATTCCGGTATCAAAACTAATCTTATTTAAATTTGGAGACAATGCTGTAGTATTATTACTGTTCACAACCAATTCGCTTGATACTTGCCCAAAGAAACCTGCCCCGGGTGACGCCACATTTTCTCCAAATACATCTACCGCAACATTCGCGGTAGCTTTACCAAAAGCTGTATTTCCCATGGTAAATTGGTCATCATTGATATCATCTGGAGATGCTGTAGTACCTACCTCGTAGAAATCGGCATCGCCAACAAAACCAGAAGTTAATCGAACCCAAGCAGGAATATTGTCATCCCAATACCAAAAACCTTTTTCTGGTGTTCCATTCCCTGTCAAGAAAGCAAACATACCATCTTGATCGGCTGTGGGATCAGTTAATGGAAAATCATCAAATCTTGGCACTAATATACCATCTGTATTTGAGGGTGTTGCTGTATTTGAAGCAGAAATATCTAAGCTCGATTTTGGATCTGTGTTCCCTACACCTACTTGTGCAATGGAGCTAAAACTAAATACAGAAATTAAACATAATAGATAATAATTTTTCATATAAGTATATTTGGTTGTTATCATATTTATTGTGAGCACAAAATAAATATGAGCACATACTGTTAATCGAGTGCAAATTTATATTAATGCTAAATGGGAACTAATTATGGTTAGCATCAAAAGAAAATTAATGTAATAAACGTAAAAAAAATCAATAAAATACAAATGAAAGCTTTTTCTTACTTTTTATAATATTATTTTCGACTATCTGTTTAATATATACGTTAAAACACACAGTTATGGATGTTTTACATCTTAATTAAATTAAATTTCAAGTAAAAAAAACATAAAACCGATATTCTTTAAAAAATTTCCCATTTGTATACTCCTTAACAAAATCGTAACATTACATTTCATTTAAAAACCAGCCATGGAGGAAAAAAACAACCTTTCAGAAATAGATATTGAAAAACAGCACATTATAGATAATAAAGAGCTCAATATCTGGGAAGCTTTGATCCCTGTAGTACTATTAATGGCCTTATTAGCCTATAATATATTTTTTAAAGATGGGGAATGGTTGGGTGAATATTCAAACCAGTACATTTTATTAATTGGAGGAGGGATGGCGGCCATCGTGGGACTTTTTAATAAAGTATCTATTGGCGTGATGTTAAAAGAAGTATGGGAAAATCTAAAAAGTGTTTTTGTTCCTATTCTTATCTTATTACTAGTTGGAGCTTTGGCAGGTACCTGGCTTATTAGTGGTGTGATACCTGCGATGGTCTATTATGGCTTACAAGTATTAAATCCAGCAATATTCTTACCTGCTTCAGTAATTATTGCTGCGATTATTTCGATAGCCACGGGAAGTTCATGGACAACTTCTGCAACGGTGGGTATTGCTTTGGTTGGAATTGGAACTGCATTAGGTATCAACCCAGGGATGATCGCTGGAGCCGTTATTTCTGGAGCTTATTTTGGTGATAAGATGTCACCATTGAGTGATACCACTAACCTCGCCCCCGCTATGGCTGGAACGGACCTATTTACTCATATAAAATATATGGCATTAACAACGGTACCAACGATTGTAATTACATTGATTGTCTTCGGAATAATAAGTGCTACCGTTGATGTTACAGGTGATGCAGATATAAGTGGGCTACTTACAACAATCGATGCCACATTCAACACTACTCCTTGGTTATTTATTGTACCTGCAATAGTTATTGCGCTTATTCTTTTCAAAACAAAACCTCTTATCGCACTTGCTATCGGAGTACTTTCTGCTACGATTGTGGCTGTTATTTTTCAAGCTGACGTATTAAGCCAACTTGGTTCCTCAAATCTTTCAGTAATTATAAAATCTATTTATACCGATACCGCAATTATTACCGAAAATGAAAAACTAAATGATCTATTTTCAGCAGGCGGTATATTAGGAATGCTTTGGACAATTCTTTTAATTATTTGCGCGATGATTTTTGGTGGTATTATGGATGGTGTTGGGGCCTTAGCACGAATCACAAAGGAGCTTTTAAAAATGGCAACCAGTATCTTTGGCCTTTTTGCCAGTACAGTCATTAGCTGTTTAGGATTAAACACAATTGCAAGTGATCAATATTTAGCAATTGTTATCCCTGGAAAAATGTTTAAAAAAGCGTATAAAGACAGAGGATTGGCACCAGAAAACCTTTCAAGAACTTTAGAGGATAGTGGAACAGTCACTTCAGTTTTGATTCCATGGAATACCTGTGGAGCCTATCAAAGTGGTGTATTGGGTGTAGGTGTTGGAGAATATTTCTTTTACGCGATTTTTAATTGGTTAAGTCCGTTTATGACGCTACTTTTTGCTGCTTTCAGAATAAAAATAAGAATGCTAACTACAAAAAAAATAAATACACTTCCTAGAGAGCAACTTTAAATTTGGATATTCAATCATGTTGATTAATTTCCATCTTCATCGCGTTCCACAATAACAATACGATCATTTATATTAAGGGTCATACACTTCCATACATCACCAATCTTAAAACAGAAGGATTTAATATCGGTTACATAGACAATAGTTCCTTGAATTGCTCTATTCGTTTGTGTATCGGTTACATCACTTAAAGTGGCTACTCTTGGCACTACGAGTCCAAAATTTTCAGAATTTATATCCAACGCATTTGTTGGGTTATCTGTTCCAATACCCACTTGTGAAAAAGCCAAAATAGGGATCGCGAAAAAAAGAAAAAATAAATATTTCATAGTTTTAAATATTACATGCATTAAGTAAAAATACAGCGCCAGATTGGCTACTGCCAGTTTCATTAACAGCCTCTAGTCCGCTATTGACTCCAGTCCCTGGACTATCTTCCCCAGGAGCTCCCACAGCTATGGTATTTCCATCACCACTCATCTCAACAAAAGAAAAATAATCTGACCTAAAATGTCCTCCAGTACCTATATTATCCGGATACGGAGATTTTAAGTATGCTTCAGCATTCCATGTATCGACACAACGATTATAAATATAGGCAGAGCCCGCAAAAAATTCAGAATTATCGTATGATTCTCCATTATATAATTGAGCGTTGCTTGAATCCTTTGCCCCAACTATTAATTTATTTCCATCATTAGAGATAGCTATGGAAATACCGTAAGAAATATCAGTTGCTGCATTTTCAGGTTTTAAATATGCTTCCTGAATCCAGGTAGTGTTATCTAACAAAAATACATAGGCTGCACCAGCATTTGATGCTCGATTATCATCTTGATCCCCATCTACACAGTTAAATACGCCATCCTCATGAACAGCCCCTACTGCCATTGTTGTTCCTACTGCATCTAAGGCTACAACATAGCCAAACCTATCGTCTCCTTCAGAAACCATAGGGGCAACGATAGCACTACGCGACCAATTTGAACCGTTAAAATCATAGACATATACCCTACCTCCATTCACTAAAGATTGCTCCTGCTGCATCCCAACAATCAAGCGGTTACCTGTGGCATTAAAAGCGACATCAGATCCAAAATTAAGAAAGGTTTCTCGTAAATTCGATTTAAGAAAAGCCTCATGATTCCACGAACCAGCTTGTTTTCTAAATACATCTACAGCTCCAGATCTTGTAAGATTAGTATTGCTCACAGCCCCGTTAATATTTACAGCACTTTCACTTTTATAGGGTTGTCCAAACGCAATTAATGTCCCATCATTATTAAGACTCAAACTTGAATTTCTAATGGATGTATTAGTAGATAGGACACTTGAACTCTGGTACCACTGAAAAGACCTAGGGTAATCATGTAGAGGATTTAAAATTGTTTTTTCCACCCAGGTTGCCCCTTGTCTTTCAAAAACATAAGTAGCGAGGGTAAATTGTGCATTAGAAGTATCATTTGATGGATCTCCGTCTTCGATCAAGGTTAATCCTGTTGCTGCAATCGTTTGTCCATCACCACTAATCGCCACTTCATGACCAAAATAACGACGGTTTCCTTGATACACAGCTGGTTTAATATACGTTTCAAATTCCCAAACTGAATTGTTTTTTACAAAAACATATACCGCTCCATTCCAAATCGTTGTTGCTAATGGAGTTGGATCACCATTAATACCTGTTGCGCTACTAGCATCTAAAGGTGCTCCTACCACAAGAACATTCCCATCATCACTCAAGGCAATTGCAGAACCAAATCCTGGGGGTCGACCAGAAGTAGTAGAAACTAAGGGTTTAAAATACGTATACGCATCACATTCTTCAGAATAATCTGCTATAGGATCAATGGTGTTACACACTTCTTCAATTTCTGGACAAAACCAAGCGTCATTTATAAAAAAACAAAATTTATCAAGTTCTTCGTTATACACCAAGGTTCCATTTTCAATAAAATTACCATTAATTTGCTGTATGACATCCGTACTTTCTACTCTAGGTATCACCATCCCAGCATTGTTAGAGTCAATGTCTAATATGCCTTGAGGATCCGTCGTACCAATTCCTACTTGGCCGACTAGATTAGCACAAAAAAACAACGTGAATATTCCGAATAAAATAGTTTTCATAAATTAATCTTTACAATAGTTAATAACTGTTACCGATCCAACGTTTCTCCCAGAAGAATCAGCATCATCCCCATTTATGGTATTTGCCAAACTATCATCACCTTGACTTCCTAAACTAAATGTAGTTCCGTCCCCACTTATAGCACAACTTTGTGCAAAAAGATCAAAATCACTTGGAGCATTCGCTTTTATAAATGCTTCTTGGATCCAACCTGCACCCTCATTTACATACAATCGTGCCGCTCCCGAATTTGGCAAGGTATAGTTTACCATACTTCCATTAATACGAATAGATCCACTGTTATCGCCACTATCTCCAACGAGTAATTTATCCCCCGCATTGTTTAAACTTAGTATTTGGTGGCGTAATCCAGTACCGTCTGCTGGATATGCAATATTTTGATCGTGAGACCAAATTCCTGCTAAATTTTTTGTGTATAAATAAAGTTCGCCACCAGATTTTCGTTGTATTACTGCCAAGCTAGTGCCATTACCATTCATACTTACATCTTCTCCAAAATTTTGGCTGCCAATCACATCAGATTTTACAAATGTATTATGAGTCCATACTCCTGCAGTTCTAGTAAATATATATACAGCTCCAGAATTAGTTCTTGAATTATTGGTTTGATCACCATTAATTCCAATGGCATCGCTATCCTCATTGATTGCAGATGCTGCCAAGGTATTCCCATCATTGCTAAGCTCTATGGCATACCCAAAAAAATCATTAGGGTCTGGATTATTTGTTTTTATATAAGCTTGCTCTACCCAACTACCACTCTGTTTTGTATACACATAGACCGCACCACTATCTGTGTTATCCTGTGCTGTTATGGTCCCATTTACCCCTACCGCATTACTGTCATCATTAATTACTCCTACCGCAAGAGTAAGACCATCATTACTTAACGAAATAGAGGATCCAAATTCATATCTTTCATTCGATGTGCTTGGTTTGATATAAGCAGATTGAATCCAACTTGATCCTGATCTGGTAAAAATATAAACTGCCCCAGCATTGGTAAGCGAATTGTTACTACCTCCACTATTAATAGTATTCGAATTACTTTTTTCACTTTTCGCACTTATGGCAATAGTATTTCCATCTCCACTAATAGTAACTACACTACCAAAAGCATCTCTTGCATCTGCATTAGAGGCTTTTAAATAGGCTTCCTGACTCCAAGTGCCAGCACCATCTCTTCTATAAATATATCCAGCTCCTGAAACAGTACTAGAATTATTAGATTGATTTCCATTGATACCACGTGCCGAACTGTCCTCAAATAAAGAACCTACAATTAATACTGATCCATCATCACTAATATCGTTGGTTGCAAAACCATCATCAGAATCTGCATTACTTGCCTTAATATAGGTGTACTCACTACAATTTGTAAAGGTTGGAGTAAAAGGTCTTGGGTCACAGGCTGTTTTATCCTGAACACATCCCCATCTACCATCGATTCTAAAACAAATACTTTCTCTATCTTGAGCAAATACAATGGTACCATCCACAGGAGGATCACCATTTGGAGTTGTTACGTTATCTAAAATAGGAACCGTTGGAACTGTCATACCCATAAATTCGGAAGTGACATCCAAAGCTCCTTGCGGGTTTGTAGTATTTATCCCCACTTGCCCCAAAATAGAAAACGGGATGATGAACAGACAAAAAAATAAAACTGATCTCATATAATATAAATTTCTTTAATATCGTTCAAATATAACATAAACTAGCTAAACCGCATTGAACGAAGTATTTTCCTACTAATTTTTAAATATAAACTAAAAATTTGTTTAATTGAATTCAATCAAACACTAAAAAAATAAGCGAAGACTTCTAAAACTTTTTTAATCGTTTTATTTTTCTTCTGAAAGCTTTACGATTTAATTTCAGCTTGATTGCTTAATTTTATACTTGAAACTTACCATAATTCAAAAATAAATAAGGGTTTCTAATATTAAATTTTCCAGTATAACGGACCAAAACATAACAAACATAACAATAGGCGGATCTCCAGCCCAAACTATAGGTACCATTCCAAAAGTAGGTAACAGCTCCAGACTTTAAACTGGTAGCAAAAGACCGTCAACAAAAACATTATAAGATAGTGGTATGGTAATTTCAGTTTTAGTCCCTTGGAATATCTGTGGAGCCTATCAAAATGAAGTGCTAGGTGTTTCGGCAGCAGATTACTTTGTATATGCCATATTCAATAGGTTAAGTCCCTTTATGTATTTATAGTTTGCCGCATTCAAGATTAAAATTAAAATGCTTAAAACTCCAAAAGCAGCATATAATTCTTAGATAAAAAGCTATAAAAAACTGTATTGTCGGAGCTTTTTATTTTAACGAACTTTTATATAAATTGAAATACAACTTTCTTTCTTATTCCTCCCATAATGGGTACTTTTGCAGCCGCAAATAAATACTAAAATTTCAAAATAAACCATATGGCATTTGTAGGAAAAAAATTCCCGAATATTTCAGTTGACGCAACCGATAAAAGTGGGGTTACGCAAAAAATAAACATTTTAGAACACGCACAAAATGAAAATAAAAAAGTGATTCTTTTTTGGTATCCAAAGGATTTTACCTTTGTATGTCCAACAGAACTGCATGCCTTTCAAGCGGCGATGGATGACTTCAGTAAAAGAAACACGATAGTAATTGGGGCTTCTTGTGATACTCCTGAAGTACATTTTGCATGGCTCAATACTCCAAAAAATCATGGGGGCATTGAAGGTGTAACTTATTCGATTCTTGCAGACACTAACCGCAACCTATCTTCTCAATTAGGTATCCTAGACATCACTAATGAGCGCTATGACGAAGAAACGGGTAACGTTTTGGTTGACGGCGATAATGTAACCTATAGAGCTACTTACCTTATTGATGAAGAAGGAACTGTTTTTCACGAGAGTGTAAACCACATGCCTTTAGGTCGAAATGTGCAAGAATTTATTCGTTTAATCGATGCGTATACACACGTTCAAAAAAATGGGGAGGTTTGTCCAGCTAACTGGCAAGAAGGTGCTACAGCGATGAATGCAGATAGAAAAGGTGTTGCAGAATATATGACGGCGCATTTGAATTAAAAAACAATCTCCAACAGAGATTTACATACTATACTATATCTAAGTCCTCTTTCTAAAACTAGAAAGAGGACTTTTTTCTGAAACCTTTACCATTTCAATTAAAACTGAATGTGTATTTTTATGCCTCACTAAACTTTTATAAAAAATGGCACAAATAACTTTAGGTGGGTCTCCTGCCGAAACAGTTGGCAACATTCCAAAAATTGGGGAAACGGCTCCGGATTTTAAACTGGTAGCAAAGGACCTTTCAACAAAAACACTAGAAGACTTTGCTGGTCACCGAAAAATATTGAACATATTTCCTAGTGTGGATACAAATGTTTGTGCTATCTCGGCAAGACGTTTTAATCAGGATGCGGCTTGTCTGGAAAATACTAAGGTATTGTGCATCTCTAGGGATCTTCCTTTTGCACAGGCACGTTTTTGTGCTACCGAAAATATAGAAAACGCTGTTATGCTTAGTGATTTTAAGAATGCTAGCTTTGGTAATGATTATGGTCTCCTATTGACCACAAGTGGTTTTGCTGGCTTACATAGCCGTGTAGTCATGGTTCTGGATGAGAACAACAGAATAATCCATGCAGAACAAGTGCCTGAAATTGGGCAGGAACCTAATTATGATGCCGCTATAAACGCTTTAAAATAATGTGGAACACCTTTCTTGGTAAGCGCCTACTCGGTTTCAAATATGCAACCAAAGGGGCTTGGATGCTATTGCGCAACGAAGCCAGTATCCAAGTGCAATTCGTTATTTCGCTCATCATGATAGGGGCTGGTTTCTATTTTGAAATCTCTACGACCGAATGGCTTGCCCAAATGCTGGCCATAGGCCTTGTCTTGAGCGTAGAAGGTTTAAACACCGCAGCCGAAGAAATCGCCAATTTTGTACATCCAGATTTCCACAATAAAATAGGGTATATCAAAGACGTGGCGGCAGGTGCTGTGTTTTTTGCAGCTGGTATAGCAATTATTATTGGTTGTATTATTTACATTCCTAAGTTTTAATTTATACATTTTCTATCGAAATAGTATCGAGAAGCTCCGTTTCCTGAAGAAAGTCCTCTATATGTTCTCACCTCAATCAACATTACATAGTTAAAAAGAAGGGCATGCTACCAATTAAAGCTGATTTATTCTTTTTAAAATTTTTATCTAATATGTAGCGTTGTATATTTGCCTAACGCAACCCTACCTTATAAATGGCCAAAAAAAAGAAGACCACCACTAGAAAGAAAAAAACGCCACGCAAAAAAGTGTCGTACACCCTTTCAAAACAGCAAAAAGTTGTTCTCGGTAGCTTCTTGATTCTTTTAGGTCTTATGCTCCTGTTTTCCTTTATTTCTTTCTTTTTCACATGGCAAGCAGACCAGAGCGAACTTGACCTCATAGCAAATAGAGATGTTGTTACAGAAAATTGGCTCAATAAATTTGGTAGCTACGTAGGCAACTTTTTTATCTACGAAGGTTTTGGGATTGGTGCTTTTATTTTAGCCTCCCTCATCACGTTAACAGGAGTTTATCTATTCTTTGATTATGCAAAAACACAATTAAAACGGTTTTGGTTCTGGGGCGTTTTGGTCATGATTTGGCTTTCGGTGTTTTTTGGTTTTTTTGGTGCAAAAGCAACCTTGTTCAGTGGTGTCATTGGGTATGAGACCAATGATTACCTTCAGGATTATCTTGGTTTGATTGGTACCATTTGTGTCCTGGCATTTTTGGCGATCATCTACTTTGTTATTCGGTTAAAAGTCACTCCAGATAAAGTAGGCGCAGCGTTAAAAAGAACTAAGAAAGGAGTTTTAGAAGATTTTTCTTCGGAAGAACTACAAGATGAATCCATCGATCGTACAGACTACGAGAAAGACGTAGTGGAAACGTTAGTAAAGGAAGAATCTAAACCTACACAACCCGCCTTTGAAGTGAATGAAACAAGTGTTCCTTCAGAAGAAAAAATTAGTATAAAATCTTCTGAAGATGATGTTGCCATGGAAGTTGAGCAGGTTAAAGAAGAAGATGAAGTGGATACCCTAAGTAAAAAGTTGGTGGAAGATTTTGGACAGTTTGACCCTACATTAGAACTGAGCAACTTTAAATTCCCAACCATAGATTTACTGAAAGATTATACGGGCGGGCAAGGCATTACCATAAATCAAGAAGAATTAGAAGAAAATAAAAACCGAATTGTAGACACCCTAAACAATTACAAAATAGGGATCAGCAATATTAAAGCGACCGTCGGGCCAACAGTGACATTATACGAAATCGTGCCTGAAGCAGGCATACGTATTTCAAAAATTAAAAATCTAGAAGATGATATCGCCCTTTCCCTTTCTGCCTTGGGGATACGTATCATCGCTCCTATCCCAGGTCGCGGTACCATTGGTATCGAAGTGCCTAATAAAAATGCCAAGATTGTTTCCATGCGCTCTGTAATTGGGTCGCCTAAGTTTCAGAATGCAGAGATGGAATTGCCTATTGCCTTCGGAAAAACAATTAGCAACGAAACCTTTGTGGTAGATCTCGCAAAAATGCCCCATCTCTTAATGGCAGGAGCAACCGGTCAAGGTAAATCGGTTGGTCTTAATGCCATCCTAACTTCCTTGCTCTATAAAAAGCATCCGGCCGAAGTAAAGTTTGTTTTGGTAGATCCTAAAAAAGTGGAGCTTACCCTTTTTAATAAAATTGAAAGGCACTATCTCGCTAAACTGCCAGATACCGAAGAAGCGATTATTACAGACACCAATAAGGTAATCAATACCCTTAATTCGCTTTGTATTGAGATGGATCAACGGTATGATTTGCTTAAAGATGCTCTGGTACGTAACATCAAAGAATACAACGTAAAATTTAAAAATCGAAAATTAAATCCGAATGACGGGCACCGGTTTTTACCGTACATTGTTCTTGTCATCGATGAGTTTGCAGATTTAATCATGACTGCTGGTAAAGAGGTTGAAACTCCTATTGCCAGGTTAGCACAATTGGCACGCGCGATTGGTATCCACTTAATTGTGGCGACACAACGACCTTCGGTTAATGTAATTACGGGAATTATTAAAGCTAATTTCCCTGCACGTATTGCCTTTAGAGTAACCAGCAAGATCGATTCTAGGACTATTTTAGACAGTTCGGGGGCAGATCAATTAATAGGTCGTGGAGACATGCTTTACACCCAAGGCAATGATTTAACCCGGTTACAATGTGCTTTCGTAGATACACCAGAAGTAGCGGACATTACAGACTATATTGGTTCGCAAAAGGCATATCCAGACGCACATCTTTTACCGGAGTATGAAAGTGAGGAAGGTGGCACAACTCTTGATGATATAATCGACGAACGAGATAAGCTGTTTCGGGAAGCTGCAGAGGTTTTAGTGATTGCACAACAAGGTTCTGCTTCTTTACTGCAACGTAAATTGAAATTAGGCTATAACCGGGCCGGTAGGATTATAGATCAGCTCGAGGCAGCTGGCATTGTAGGGCAGTTTGAAGGAAGTAAGGCAAGACAAGTACTCGTTCCAACAATTGACGCATTAAACCAACTATTAGATAACGAATAAATACACGAAAAATGAAAAAGTTAGTCTTTTTTTGCATGACTTTAATGATCGCATCCGTTGCGACTGCACAAGATGCAAAATCTTTGCTCAATGAAGTTTCAGCAAAAGTAAAAAGCTATGATAACATTGCTATCGATTTTAAATACAACCTCAACAACGCAAAAGAAAATGTAAACCAGGATACCCGAGGAGACGTTGTTTTGTCTGGTGACAAGTATTTGTTGAATATGCTTGGGGTTTCTACCATGTTTGATGGTAAAAATTTATATACCGTAAACCCAGAGGATGAAGAGGTAACCATTTCTGCTTATAATCCAAATGATGACAAAACGATCACGCCATCAAAGATGTTGACTTTCTACGAGAAAGGATACACTTATAAAATGGATATTGTACAGAACGTTAAAGGTAGAAAAATCCAGTATGTAAAATTAACGCCTATTGACAGTAATGCCGATATCAAAGATATTCTATTGGGTATTGATGCACAGACTAAACATATTTATAAATTGATTCAGACGGATGCCCAAGGTACAAAGTATACCTTTGTGGTTAATAGTTTTAAAACAAACCAACCTGTTTCAAAGTCGCTGTTTATTTTTGATGCATCAAAGTATAAAAATGACGGTTGGTATATTAATAAAATGTAGATTTTTTCCTGTTGAAAATACTGGACAGATATATTTTAGCAAGTTTTTTGAGGACGTTTTTTAGCGTCTTCATTATTTTGATGTTCATATTTGTTCTTCAAGCAGTTTGGCTCTATATCTCAGAACTTGCAGGTAAAGATCTAGACGCTGGCTTGGTGCTTAAATTTTTATGGCTCTACTCCCCTAAGATTATGCCATTGGTATTGCCACTCAGCGTGTTGGTGACCAGTTTAATGGTCTTCGGAAATTTTGCCGAAAAATACGAATTTGCCGCTATGAAATCAACAGGCATTTCGCTGCAGCGCGCCATGCGAAGTCTAATGGTATTTATCTTCCTACTCTCTATTGTAGCGTTCTTTTTTGCAAATAATGTCATCCCCTATTCTGAATACAAATGGCAGAACCTTCGTAGGAACATTCAACAATTTAGTCCCTCTATGGTGATTGCTGAAGGGCAGTTTACCGAAATTGGTGATGATTTCAACATTAAAGTAGCCGAAAAAAGTGGCGATCGCAACCAGTATTTACATGATGTTATAATACACCAAAAAGATCCGGAACAACCTAATGGACAATATAAAATTATCGTTGCAGAACGGGGCGAACTAACGAGTGAAGAAGATAGCAATACCCTCTCCTTGATTTTATTTGACGGCAACTATTATAACGATATTAAGGTAAAAGACTACAAAAAACAAAAGCGTAAGCCTTTTGCCAAAAGTTATTTTGAAGAACTTACCATCAATATTGATCTTACCGAACTCAACAAAAAAGACACCGATAAAGACAATGAGTATAGTAACCAGAACATGTATAAGGTAAGTGAGCTTCTTGTTGAGATCGATTCACTTTCAAGCAGCTATGGTAAAGATATGGTTGCTTTTAGTGACAACATGTATTACCGTAGCGGAATTTCAAAGTTTAATACTGCTGGAACTAAAAAAGTAACACCACCTAAAGATGTAAATTCGATTTTAGACATATATGTAGACAAACGCCAAAACGAAATTGTACAAATGTCCCTAAACAATGTACGAGGAACTATCCAGTCTATTGAAGGAAAGAAAAAGGAGTTTCAAAATAAAACAAAACGCCTAAATAAGCATGAGATCGCATTACATGAAAAATATGCGTTGGGCTTTGCCTGTATCATTTTGTTCTTTGTAGGCGCGCCCTTAGGAGCCATTATCCGTAAAGGAGGTATGGGCTTGCCAATGGTGATCGCTATTGTGCTGTTTCTTACCTATCACTTTATAGGAATTTTTGCAAAAAACAGTGCCGAGGATGGCACCTTATCACCCTTTGTAGCAACATGGGTAAGCACTTTTATAATGCTACCCTTGAGCGTTTGGCTCACCTATCGCGCAACTACAGATCAAGGGGTTTTTGATATGGACTCATTTTTTCAACGCATTGGTAAACTTTTCAAAAGCAAAAAAGAAGATGCCGGTAATGAAAAAGTAATCTTACTTACCCAACAAGAAAAAGCACTAGTGCTGTCTAGAACAGACAAACAGCTCTTGGAAATTGTCAAAAATTACGACTCTACCGAATATTCAAAAGAAGTACTTGAAGGCGCGAAGCAAAAACTAAAAGAAAAAGGATACGATTTAGAGAATCTATAGGTTCTTTTAAAAACTCTTTCTTGCTACATTTCTAAACACTAATTTGCGTAATCTAGTAAGCAGCTAATCCACAATTATGTATCTTTGCAGCGAAAATAAATAGCACTATGATCTCTACGGAAAAAATCACAAAAATAAAACTCAACACCATTGAAGAAGCAATAGCCGATATCAAGCAGGGAAAGGTAGTTATTGTAGTTGATGATGAAGACCGTGAAAATGAAGGGGATTTTATTGCTGCTGCCGAAATGGTCACTCCCGAGATGATCAACTTTATGGCAACCCACGGAAGAGGACTTATCTGTGCTCCTTTAACCGAAGATCGCTGTAAAGAATTAGAATTAAATATGATGGTAGAGAACAACACTGTTTTACACCATACACAATTCACGGTATCTGTAGATTTAATAGGTCACGGTTGTACTACGGGTATTTCTGTGCACGATAGAGCAAAGACCATCAAGGCCTTAGTGAATGAAGAAACCAAGGCAGGTGACCTAGGACGTCCTGGACACATTTTTCCATTACGTGCCAAAGAAGGCGGTGTGCTTAGAAGAACAGGTCATACCGAAGCTGCTATAGATCTTGCGCGGTTGGCAGGATTGAAACCTACTGGAATTTTAGTCGAGATTTTAAATGAAAATGGCACGATGGCTAGACTTCCGCAATTGGCAGAAGTGGCAAAAAAGTTTGATTTAAAATTAATTTCGATAGAAGATCTTGTTGCTTATCGTATGGAGCATGATTCGCTTATTTCTAAGGAAGAAGATTTTGAGATAAATACAAAGTTTGGAAGCTATAGGTTACGCGCTTACAAACAGACTACTAATGACCAAGTTCATATTGCACTTACAAAAGGACACTGGAAAAAGAACGAACCCGTCATGGTGCGTGTAAATTCCACATTGGTGAACAATGACATCTTGGGAACCCTTACCAATGATGCCGAAAAAAAATTGGATGATATGTTCAATGCTGTTAACAAAGAAGGTAAAGGGGCTATCGTTTTTATTAATCAGCAGAGCCAATCTTTAAATCTTTTAAAAAGACTTTCCCTGTTGAAAGAAGCGCAAACCGAAAATGAAATAGTGAAAGCGCCACGTATCGAAATGGACAGCAAAGACTTTGGTATCGGTGCCCAAATTCTACATGATTTAGGCATCCATAAAATTAAACTACTCAGCAACAGTGCAAAAACAGCCCGTCCCGGAATGATAGGTTACGGATTGGAAATTACCGAGTATCTCAGTTACTAAGCACTTCTAACAACACATTTTTCATAGAAGTTGCACGCTCTTTTAGTTGCGATTCGCTCCATCCTATTTTAACGAGTGATGAAATAGTACGCCCCATCCAAGCATCACTTTTTGAAAAGTCGGCCGAATTAAGATCCTGTATTTGATTTTTTATTTCAGAAGAAAGCGGTGCCATTGATTTTAAGTTACGCAAGTGCTCCCACCCATTTATATAGTGCCAATTGTTAGTATACCAATAGAAGCAAACATCTATTCCTGCTTCTACAAGTGCTTCGTGCGCCTTTTGAGCAAGTGCTTCGGAAGGAAGAAAAAAGTTTAAGAAAGAATAATTCTCCACACCACCTTCGGGAACCCTTCTAAAAGTAACGCCCTCTACATCACTTAGTGCTTCGCGCATAACCGTATAGTTTGCCCTTTGTATTTTTAAAATTCCGTCGAGCTTGTCTAACTGAGCAATGCCCACAGCAGCATTCAGTTCTGAAATCCTGAAGTTATATCCTAAGGTAGGGTGTGTTTCTGCGCCACGATCGCTCCCTACGTGGTCATGACCATGATCTTGGTATTGGTCTGCATTAATTGCATATGCATCGTTGTTGGTTATAATACCGCCACCTTCACCACAGGTAATGGTCTTTACATAATCGAAAGAAAAACATCCCAGATCTCCATAACTCCCCAGCGGCTTGCCTTCAAAAGAACCTCCAATGGCTTGGCAGGCATCTTCAAGCAGCAAGAGGTCGTGGGTGTCACAAATTGTTTTTAAAGCTTTTAAATCTGCCATGGAGCCACACATATGTACTGGCATTACACATTTAGTTTTAGGTGTGATTGCAGCTTTTACAGCTGCTGGATCTAGCGTTAAGGTATCATCAATATCTACCAAAACAGGTATGGCACCTAACATTAAAATGGATTCAAAACTTGCAACAAAGGTAAAGGTGGGCATAATCACTTCATCCCCAGCTCCTACTCCTGCCGCCGCTAAGGCTACAGTCAATGCAGCTGTACCGCTTGAAACCAATTGGCAGTGCTTGGATTGCATCCGCTCTGCAAAGGCTTTTTCAAACGCTGCGGCTTTAAAATGGTTGTTTCGCACGCCATCAAAACCATAACGCATTAATACTCCTGTTTCTAAAACATCATTTACTTGTTTGCGCTCTTCAGCACCAAAAACTTCAAATCCTGGCATATCTTTTTTTATTATTGAAGGCAAAGTTAAGAATCGTTTTCTAAATTTTACCTATGGAAACTGTTCCTTTTTCTTCGGAAGTAAAAATGAGCATTCACGTGAACACTACCAAATTTTCCGCGAATTAAAAACCCTACCTTTGTTGCTCTTTATAACTCATTTTCGCCACAGAATAAATATTTAAAAATGAAAGCAGCAACGGTTGTTCAGATAAAAAAAGAGCTAAAACATAGACCTCCAGAAGAATTACTGGAGCTTTGTTTACGCCTGGCACGATTTAAAAAAGAAAATAAGGAGCTACTCACCTACTTATTATTCGAGTCTGAAAATGAAGAAGCCTATGTTAAGACTTTAAAAGAAGAGATGCTAGTGAGTTTCCAAGACATCAATACAACGCGCTTTTATTTTATTAAAAAGAGTGTGCGTAAAATATTGAGGGAAACTAAGAAACACATTCGGTATTCTAACAAGAAAGAAACTGAAGTGGAACTCCTGCTCTATTTCTGTGAACAGCTAAAGGAGTTGAAACCTTCCATCAATAGAAATAAAACCTTGGTAAATCTTTACGAACGACAACTCTTATTTATTGAAAAGAAAATCGAAAAATTACACGAAGATTTGCAATACGACTATACATTAGAGCTGAAAGAATTATCTTTAAACGCTTAAAAAATATTTATTCCATTAAATTATGAAAACTTCTTTAAAACTTTTCCTTGTGTTGAGTCTTTTTTGTTTTGTCTCATGTGATACAAAAGATACAAATGATACTACTGCAACAGACACCAATTTTGATGTTGCCTACTCAACATTTGAATTGGATAACGGACTGGATGTCGTTTTTCATGTTGACAAATCTGATCCCGTGGTCGCGGTTGCCTTAACAGCACATGTAGGATCCGCTCGTGAAAAGGAAGGCAGAACAGGTTTCGCCCATTTATTTGAACACCTATTATTTCTTGAATCGGAGAATCTAGGAAAAGGAGGACTGGATAAAATGAGCGCGCGTATAGGAGGTTCTGGTGCCAATGGATCTACCTCTAGAGACCGAACGAATTATTTTCAAACGGTACCTAAAGATGCATTGGAAAAAATGATCTGGGCAGAAGCTGATAAATTGGGATGGTTTATCAATACGGTGACCGAGCCGGTTTTAGCAAAAGAAAAACAAGTAGTAAAAAACGAAAAGAGACAGGGTGTCGATAATAGGCCGTATGGTCATACACGTTATGTAATAGGCAAAGCGATGTATCCTAAAGACCATCCTTACAATTGGCAAGTGATTGGTTCGCTAGAAGATCTACAAAACGCAACAGTAACAGATGTAAAGGAGTTTTTTAATAAGTGGTATGTACCCAATAATGTGACACTGGTAATTTCTGGTGATTTTGAACCTGCACAAGCGAAAGAATGGGTTAAAAAATACTTTGATGAAATTAAAAGTGGAGAAGAAATTGCTCCACTAGAAGCGCAACCCATTACACTGGCTGAAACCAAAAGTTTTTACCATGAAGACAACTTTGCCAGGTTACCAGAACTGACCGTGACATGGCCTACCGTTCCGCAGTATACAAAAGATAGCTATGCGTTAGATGTGCTGGCACAATACCTATCTGAGGGTAAAAAAGCACCTTTTAATAAAGTACTCGTCGAAGAGAAAAAGGTAACTTCAGATGTGAACATGTTTAATTTTGGAAGCGAATTAGCGGGCGAATTTGGCTTGAGCGTACGTGCTTTTGCAAATGAAGACTTAGACAATGTGACCGCAGCAGTTGCTCAAGCGTTCACAAAATTTGAAACCGAAGGGATTTCAGAACAAGACTTGGAGCGTATTAAGGCGGGTCAAGAAACCAACTTCTACAATAGCCTATCCAGTGTGTTGGGAAAAGGATTTCAGTTAGCGCAGTATAACATTTTTGCAGATGACCCAGGATTTATCAATCAGGACATTCAGAATATACTCAATGTTTCTACCGAAGATGTGATGCGGGTTTACAACACCTATATCAAAGATAAAAATCATATTGTAACCAGTTTTGTACCTAAAGGTGATATTACTTTAGCCGTAGCAGGTGCCACCAAAGCAGAAGTGGTAGAAGAAGAAATTATCGCGGGTGCCGAAGAAGAATTTGATGCTTCCCTTACTGCCGAATATGAAAAAACACCATCAACTTTTGATAGAAGTGTGGAACCTCCCTATGGAGACTCTCCAGAAGTTACGGTTCCCGAAATATATGAATCTGAATTAGCCAACGGCATTGAGGTCTTTGGTATCGAAAATACGGAAGTCCCGTTAGTCCTTTTTACCCTTTCGATTAAAGGAGGGCAGTTAGTTGAAGACCCCAATCATCTTGGAGCAGCTAATTTCACTTCAGAAATGTTAAGCAAAGGAACACAAAACAAAACTACAGAGCAGCTGGAAGAAGCCATACAACAACTGGGAGCTTCGATAAATATTTATGCCAGTAAAGATGAAACCGTTATTAGGGTTAACACTTTGGCCAAAAATTATGACAAGACACTAGCGCTGGTTGAAGAAATCCTGTTACAACCGCGTTGGGACGCTAAAGAATTTGAGCTTGTAAAACAGAGCATTATCAGTGATCTACAACAACAGCAAGCAAACCCAAACGCTATTGCAAGTTTAGCATATAACGAATTGCTCTACGGAAAAGAAAGCATGCAAGCTCAGAACGTCTTAGGTACAAACGCATCTATCAATGCAATGACCTTGGAAGATCTAAAAGCCTATTACACTAAAAACATATCACCTTCGGTAACCACAATGAATGTAGTGGGGGCCTTACCAAAATCAAAAATTTTAAATTCACTTTCAACGATTACTGAAAAATGGGAGGCTAAAGAAGTTACCCTTCCGCCGGCTCCTGTTGTCAAGTCCCTAGAGCGTTCTAATGTCTATTTCTACGACGTTCCCAATGCGAAGCAATCTGTATTGCAAATAGGATATCCCGCGCTTAAAGTGAGCGACAAAGACTACTACCCTGCTTCGGTAATGAATTACAAACTTGGCGGTGGCGGTTTTGCTTCAAAATTAACACAAGAGCTTCGAGAAGGCAAAGGATATACCTACGGAATTCGATCAAGGTTTGATGGAGATGATAGAACTGGTGATTTTACAATATCCAGTGGTGTGCGTAGCAATGCAACCTTAGAATCGACTGAAGCCATCAAAGAAATTGTAAAAAACTATGGAAAAGATTTTACGGAAGAAGACCTGGCAACAACAAAATCGTTTTTACTGAAAAGTAATGCCCGTGCGTTTGAAACCTTTGGTGCGAAATTATCGCTCCTAGAAGATATTAGTGAGAACAATCTCCCAAAGGATTACATTAAAAATCGAGAGGAAATCGTAAAAAACATGACCGTAGAAGAAATAAAAGCGCTTTCAGAGAAATACTTAAATCCAGATAAAATGATCTGG